>Ga0102963_1000558_pt1 | contig 16095 bp, 26 predicted proteins | sample SalPon2_C_H2O_MG_2_FD_84522 | JGI IMG/M metagenome (GOLD analysis project Ga0102963, IMG submission 84522) | Salt pond water microbial communities from South San Francisco under conditions of wetland restoration - Salt Pond MetaG SF2_C_H2O_MG | ecosystem: Environmental > Aquatic > Non-marine... | reverse complement strand
TGCTAGTTATATGGTATTTAAATCCACAGCTTGATCAAGATAATTTTGAAAACGTAGCTAGATATATTGTAGATAAGAACAATGGCTTTGTAACGTTCAATGTTTCAGAGCAGTTATTCAACAATATTATCTATGACGTTAGCATGTATGATCTTGAAGCTCCACCTAAGAATAAACTACGTAAAGTCATATTCAAAGATGGTTGTAAACTAACCGTTAATGAAAAGCTTAGCATTGTAGGTCAGATTATAGGTAAGGGCAAAGCTGTTAATGAAGAAGCTATATATGAATGTATGATAGAAATAAATGACAATAATGATAAGATAACTATTAGTCGTTTAGCTAAATCATTAAACTGTTCTGAGCGAACAATACACAGAAACATGAGTAATGAACTTAAAAAAGAAAAAGAACTTTTAAACTCACAATTATGAATTATCCAAACCCAGACAAACACTTTTGGGCTAGTGTGACAAAGAGTGTTATAAGAGTAATAGGCTATTGTCTCATACCTTTTAACTTAGAACTTGCTGTAGGAATATTAATAGCTAGCGAAGTTATAGGTGTATTAGAAGAATTAGTATGAAGAAGTATAATGTACAAAACTACGTAAGATTTAAGAACGACTTGAAGCAGTCAATAAATGCTATACACACTAAGCACTTCTTAGACTATACGCGTGATGAGTTAATCGTAAAGTTCATTCCACTTGTGGAAAACCTTGCACGTAAATTCTCAACATCACAACAAGCGTCTGGTGTGTTAAGTATAAATGATTTGATTCAAGACGGTTGCGAAGGTCTTATAAAAGCTGTAGATAAGTTAGAGTATAGTACTCTTTCAGATTCAGATGACATAGAAAAAACATTAAAGTCTTTCTTTTCTAAACGTATCAAAGGTGCTATTCGTAGACGTATTGATGCGGCTAGAGGTGATATGCGTATACCAGAGCACAAGATGAACGAGATACGCAAAAACCCTAAAGACAAGAAAATGGTTGAAATGTTTTTCAACTCTATGTTTTTATCTATCGATGCTCAGCCATCAAATGATGAAGGCGAGACAATGATACATCAGATACAAGACAAGTCTGAGCCATATAATATAGCTCTACTTAATATGTATCTAAAAAGCTTGTTACAAAAACATCTAAACGAAAAAGAATATCAGGTGTTACGTTTAAGCTACGGACTTGACTGCGATAAGCATTCAGCTAAACAAATCGCAGCTATTTTAGATATTGAAGGTACAAGTAATTATGTACGTGTAAGTGAGCTAAAAAAGCAAGCTGTACAGAAACTAATAGACACAGTTGATCACTCGCAAGTGATTGATTATCTATAGGTTAGTATGTAAAACTTTATTTTTATGTGTAATTATATTAATAAGTAAACCCACAAAACCAATATGACTTTAAACGAAAAGTTAGCAACAATTCAAACTAAATTTAAATCTAAAAAATCTAGATTTAATTCATTCGGCAAATACTACTTCAGATCAGCCGAAGACATTCTCGAAGCAACAAAACCCTTTCTATTAGAGTTAGGAGTTACAGTCACAATCAAAGAAAAGCTTATAAAAGATTACTTTGGTGGAAAAGAAGGTTATCCACCTATGTTAAAATCTATAGCTACTTTAAGTGATGGTGAATCATCAATATCTGCAACGGCAGTAGTTGGTGTAGATTTGAACCAGAAAGGTATGCAAGTGCCTCAACAGTTTGGATCAGCTTCGAGCTACGGTAAGAAATATGCTTTAGGCAATTTATTCCTTATCGACGACACGCAAGATAGTGATGCTACTAATGATCATGGATCAGATAAAACAGCAAAACCAACACTTGCAACAAAGACTCAAGCGTTTGAAAAAGCCCTTGAATATGTTAAATCTGGTGGTAAGTTAGAAGCCATTAACCAGAAATATAAAATGACGACAGAGGCAATGGCTGAATTAAAGTCTGCGTCTCTGCAATAAGAGATGGATAAAAAGCAAATAATAAGTAAATTAAGAAACGATGAAGATTACTACGGAGAGTTTGGTAAGAAATACATTAGCAATTCAGATATACGAGCTCTTCTTAGTAATCCTCTTGCTTTCGGCCAACCCTCTCAACCTTCCGCTGCTTTCTTAGTAGGTGGTTATTTTCACACAGCTATACTTGAGCCAGATAAGCTTAAGAAATACAAAGTGATACAATCATCTACAAGAAACACGAAGGCTTACAAAGAGATGTCAGGCGGTGAGTTATGCTTGTTACAACACGAAGTAGATAAGATCGAACTAATGACTGATAAAGTCTTAAGCAATGAAGTTTGTGAAGGTCTTATACGTGGAGAGAACGTTGAGTATGAAGTGCCTGGCATTGCTGAAATCGGAACTAATATGTGGAAAGGTAAAGCTGATATAATTAATCACGACGAAAAACTTGTGATTGATTTGAAGACTACCGGAGACTTAGACGGTTTTAGATGGTCAGCTAATAAATATAACTACGATAGTCAAGCTTATATCTACAGCAAATTGTTTGGATATGAAATGCTATTTATAGTTATAGACAAAGATACTCACCAAATAGGTGTATTCGATTGCTCACCTGAATTTTATGAGCGCGGTGCTGATAAAGTACAAAGAGCTAATGATGCTTATGATTTGTTTTATAAGCAAGAGGACTTCGACCCCTCACAATATTTTATTTCAAAAACCCTTTAAACCCGTAATATGGCTAGAACAAGAAAAGCACAAACTAAAATTTGTACAGTAACAGGAATTGAAACCAATGTAAATAATTTTTACGCTAATCAAAATCATGTAAAAGCTGTAGATAATCTTAGACGTAATAGTAATGCGACTAAAGATCAGTTACAGCGTATGTTTAACCAAATTAATTCTTACGTATAATGGCTAGTATTATAGCAACAAGTATTGATCTTACTAAAATTCCAAAAAATAAGATCATTGATGGAAAAAAGGGTAAGTATTTACCTATTACAATAACTTTAAATGATGAGGCAGATCAGTTCGGAAACAACGGTCCAGTTATCGTAACACAATCTAAAGAAGAGCGTGATGCGAAACAAGATAAGGTATATCTTGGTAATGTGAAAGTTGTATGGACTAATGGTGAAAATGTAGCTGCAGCTCCACGTGATGGGCAACCTGCACAAGCAGCACCAGTAATGGCAGCAGCTCCAGCTCCTGAAGACGATCTACCGTTTTAATTTATGCAGACAACAGAGATCAATGGATTCTTGATTGACACGTTCAATCAATATAGTCTAGAAGAAGGTAAAACGCAGGGGATTTGTCCCCTGTGTTCGTCTGATAGACAACCCAAAAACCAGAAAGCAAAATGTGCTTCATACGATTGGGAACGTGGTCTTGGTACTTGTCATAATTGTAATACAACTTTTCAGTTACATACTTATCAACGTAAAGGCGCTAGTGAAAAGGTCTACGTTAGACCTGAAATGACTAGTTATTTGCCAGTTAAAGATAAAGTAACTGAATGGTTTGAATCACGTGGTATATCACAAGGGACTCTTGACGATCTTAAAGTTGGTCAAGGTCCTGAGTGGATGCCGCAGACTGGTAAGACCGAGAATACCATACAGTTTAACTATATAATAGGTGATCAACTTATTAATGTTAAATATAGAGATGGTCGTAAGAATTTTAAGTTATATAAAGGTGCCGAAAAGATTTTCTATAATATTAATAGCATAATTGGTTACGAATATGCTATTATAGTAGAAGGCGAGATGGACGTGCTAGCTTTTCATGAAGCTGGTGTTAAAAACGTAGTATCAGTTCCAAACGGTGCTACACTTACAAATAATAACTTAGATTACTTAGACAACTGTATTGATTATTTCGAAGATAAAGAAAGAATATTAATTGCAGTTGATTCAGACGAAGCTGGACATATGTTGCAGCAAGAGCTTATTCGTAGACTAGGAGCTGAAGTTTGTTTTCTAATAGACTTTGAAGAGTGTAAAGATGCTAACGAATACTTAATTAAATATGGAAAAGAAGAACTGGCAAAGCGTGTTACAAAAGCAAGACCAGTACCGCTTGAGAATGTTACAACGTTCCGTGATATTGAAAATGAAATTACGGACTTTGTTACGAATGGCTTTAAGCCGGGATACCAAATTGGCTTACCAAATTTTGACGACATATTTTCAACTTACACTGGTCAATTTATTACTGTCACTGGCATCCCTAGTTCCGGTAAGAGTGACTTTGTCGATCAAATGGTTGTTGGGTATAACGCAAACTATGGTTGGAAAACAGCGTTTGCTAGCCCAGAAAATGCGCCAACATATTTACACGCTCATAAACTAATGCGTAAAGTATGGGGTGACATGCCTAATAAATCAGATATTGGTGGCGACAAATGGAAACAAGTTGCTGAACATGTAAATGACAATTTCTTTTTTATAGACATGGAGCGTTATACTCTTGAATCTGTATTACGTAAAGGCGCTGAGCTTGTAAAACGTAAAGGTATTAAGTGTTTGGTTATTGATCCATTTAACAAAGTACGAGACGTTGATGCTAAGACAGAAGACATAAACAGGTATACAATGGATTATTTACAGAAGATAGAAATGTTTTGTAAGAAGTATGATGTACTTGTTTTTATTGTAGCGCATCCAACTAAAATGTACAAAGATAAAGATGGAAATATCGAAGAGCCGACGATGTATAATATTAAGGGCGGTGGTGAATGGTACGATGCTAGTTATCACGGTTTATTAGTACATCGCAATTATGAAGAGAAAACAGTTAAAGCTAAAGTTCTTAAAGTTAAGTTTCAAAACCTTGGTGAAAACGGTGCTGAAGCTCATTTCAAATGGGAACCTAAGTCAGGTTGTTTTCTTCCTCATGTACCTATGGTTGCAGATCTTGAGCCAATGCCCTGGGAATAATGGCAGCGGCTTGGAATAAGAAAAAGAACGAATGGAATATGGGTGAGCATAACCCAACTGAAGAGCAAATAGAAGCTCGGATGTGGTGTATCAAAAATGCTATACACATTTCTCCCTTCGCTAAAGAACCAGGTAAATGGTGGATTGATATAACAATAAACGGAAAAACAAACAGATCTCCTTATGCTTACATATCAGGCGACATTTGGAAAAAGGTCTACGAATACTACGAATATTATTATGAAAAATATTTTCGAAACAGCAAATGAAGCTTACGAGTATTACCACAATGAGATCATTGTAAATGGTATCCCATTTGGCGATACTAAAGCTTTATTTAATATTGGTTTTACAATAACAAATCCAAGTGATAAAATAATCACAAACAAAGAGCGTGGTTGGAATCACGGATATGCGGAAGCTGAATGGAAATGGTATTTATCTGGAAACCCTAGTATTGAAAAACTAGGTGAACTATATGGTAGTATACCACCTATTTGGCAACGTATGGCAGATGATAAAGGTAAGGTTAATTCAAACTACGGTTGGCAATGGAAACGTGGAGAACAATTAAATAAAATTGTTTACAAGCTAATGACTGATCCACAGTCTAGACAAGCTGCAATTAGTATATATGACGGTAAAGAAATAAATAAATATAGCAATGACACACCGTGTACTTATGCTGTTCAATTTACAATTATAAACAATAAGTTGTATATGTCAGTCTATATGCGTTCTAATGATCTCTGGTACGGTTTCTGTAATGATCAGTATCAATTTGCATCGTTACAAGAATTAGTCGCTGAGATGCTGTCTATTGAAACGGGTAGTTATTATCATCACGCACACAATTTACACTTATATAACAATAAACTTTAAATGTATTATTTATATCACATACCGGGTAAAAAGATCGGCATTACGCGTGATCTTAATACTCGGGTTACTCTTGTACAAGGCTACAAGGAGGGAGAGTATGAAGTTCTTGAGCAGTCAGACGATATAGATTATATATCAGACCGCGAAATAGAACTTCAACAGTCTTATGGCTATAAGGTTGATAGACAAAAATATAAAAATTTATATTTTAAAAAATTAAATAAAATGAAAATAAATCCAACAGAGCAAACATCAACATTCCCAGTACCCGTTACCAAACTCAAAGGTAACTTATTGGATAACAAAGGTTTAACATGGCGCACTTATCATGGGCAGTTTGAAATAAATGACAAAACCATACCGTGGATTTTGGCTAACGTAAAATCGTCTATGTATAATGACAACCGTTGTTATATTTATAATAAAGCTTATTACGAAGCGTTTATAGCTGAACCAGCTTTACAACCTAAAAAAGAAAAATTATATTCACATCATGATCAGTTTGAATTAATTAGAGAATGGGCTAAACAAAGAGGTATATATGAAAATGGAGATGTTAAAACGCAGTATGTTAAACTTATGGAAGAAGTCGGCGAGCTCGCAAAAGCAATTCTCAAAGACGATAAAGATGAGTTCGTTGATGCTATTGGTGATGCCGTTGTGGTACTTACCAATCTTGCCACTTTGGGCGGTTACAATATTGAACATTGTATTGATAGTGCCTACGGCGAAATCAGCAATAGAACTGGATCTATGGTAAACGGAACATTTGTTAAAGATGCAGATTAAAACTAAAGACGAAATTGTACGCAGAGTACTTGCTAAGATGGACGAACGTAGTTTAGTTGGTCAAAAAAAGTACGGAGCTACAATGATGGGTGAGATTCAAAACCAAGTCAAGGACTTAAATAGGTTTTTAATCGATGTTCAAGAAGAACTAATGGACGCATTATTATATATCGAAGCAGCAAAAACTTGCTTGCAAGATGAAATTGAAGAAGCTATGTTAAAAAGAATGGACATAATAGGTCAAAATGGAAACGATGGTTTACATTATGATTTAAGTCCATGTGCTAATCACGAGCTTTATAATATGGAAATTAATGATCAAAAAACCTTATAAAAAGAGAGCTAAAAAACGAGGTCCAGTGCAAGCAAAGAAAATATCATATGATGGTATTAACTTTGCTTCAGGCCTTGAGCGTTATATGTATATGGCTCTTAAAAAAGCAAATATAAGAGCTAAATACGAAGGCGAAACATTTGTTCTATTAAATGGTTTTCATTTTGAAAATGAATGTTATGAAAAACAAGCTAATGGTAAAGGCGCTTATCAAAACAGAGGGGCTAAACGTATACTACCAATAAAGTATACACCAGATTTTATTGGTGACAACTTTATTATTGAAACTAAAGGAAGAGCTAATGAATCATTTCCGCTTAGATGGAAACTATTTAAATTATTAGTTACAGAACAGTTTCCAAATACAACATTATATAAACCACAAAATCAAGCAGAATGCGACAGAACAATACAATTGATCCTAGAAAAACAAAAGATCTAGCCCGTCGCAAATATGCTGAAAGGCAATTAGACAACTGGATCAAATGGTCTATAAATAATAGAGGAAAATTAATATACAAAGAGCTTGTGGAGATGCAAACTAAATATGGAATAAAATGTTATGGCTAAAGCAAAAATGAATTTTGCGGTCTTTATTAAAAAACCAAAAATAAAAAGACCCGGTATACACGCTAAAACAAAATCAAGTAATTTAAAACAAAGTAAAAATTATGTCAAACAATACAGAGGACAAGGAAAGTAAACCAAATTGGGCTTTATCATTTGGGTTTTACCCAGGTATTTTATTAGGTATGAGAACTTATGAAGAAGAAACACAAACTGCTTACGTTTTTTATCTTCCTTTTATTGACATTGCTTTTGAAGTTTTTAAATAATGGGATTGTTTGATGAGCGCGTAGCGTACAAACCGTTTGAATATCCAGATTATTACACTGAAGGTTGGTTAAAGCAAGCACAAGCTTTTTGGCTGCATACTGAAATACCAATGCAAGGTGATATTAAAGACTGGAAAGAGAAACTTACGTCAGCTGAAAAGAACCTAGTAGGAAATATCTTACTAGGTTTTGCTCAGACTGAGTGTGCTGTTTCAGACTATTGGACGCAAAAAGTTGTTAGTTGGTTTCCTAAGCATGAGATACAACAAATGGCTATGATGTTTGGATCACAGGAAACAATACATGCTGTTGCTTACAGTTATTTAAATGAAACTCTTGGACTAGATGATTTTGAAGCTTTTTTACACGAACCTGCTACAGCAGAAAGATTTGATAATTTGGTTGCTTACAGTGGTTCAAATCCTGTTGGTATTGGAAAGTCTTTGGCAATTTTTTCAGCTTTCGCAGAAGGCGTTAGTCTCTATTCAGCTTTTGCTGTTTTATATAGTTTCCAGTTACGCAATTTACTCAAGGGTATTGGGCAACAAATGAAATGGTCAGTAAGAGACGAATCGTTACACAGCAAAATGGGTTGTAAACTTTTTCGTGACATGTGCGCTGAAAATAACCAACTATTAGGTTTATGTAGAGACGACATCATCAAAGCAGCTGAAACAATGGTAAAGCTAGAAACAGCTTATATTAAAAAGATGTTTGAAGCTGGTGATATTGAAGGCATCAGCGCAAATGATTTAATACACTTTATAAAAAAGAGAGCAAATGAAAAACTCGTTGAACTCGGTTACTTCGATCTTGGGTCGTATTTCCCATTTGACAAGGACGCAGCAAGCAATCTTGATTGGTTCTACCATCTTACCGGCGGGCACACTCATACTGATTTTTTCGCGATTCGGCCGACAGATTATTCGAAAGCTGGTGAAGGAGAGGATTTCGAAGACATTTGGTAAGCTTATAACTGAAAAAGAAATGAGAGATGATTTATTTGGTAGATAATTTTTTACCAGCTAATTTATATAACGAACTTGTTACGTATTGTGATGAGTTTAAAGAGGTTAAAACGCCTGGTAAATCTTTTTGGATTAAAGAAGTTCCAAAAGAGCTAACTGATTATATTGTTGAATCACTAGAGAACTTTGAAGGACGTAAAATAAATTGTATACTTAGTTTTTTGCGCGAAGCAAAAGAAGGTCAAGATAATGACTGGAGGATACATAATGATACTATAATAGAAGGTCAACAACCAGATAGAGCTATAGTATTATTTTTAAAATCTAGCGAAGACAATGTTCACGGTACAGCTTTCTGGGAGCACAATGATTATGGTTATACGTATAGTAGTAGCGATGCTAAGGAGTTTAATAGGATGCTTAAAGAAGATGCTAACGACAGAAGTAAATGGAAATTAAATTCGATTATAGGTTATAGAGATAATAGACTATTGTCATACCCTTCTGAATATTTTCATAGTAAGTATCCAAATGAATACAAAGATCAAAGAATAGTATTAGTAATGTTTTATAAATATGCAAGGACAGAAACAGAGTAGAGTTGATAATTTAGAAAAACGTATGGCAGCAACAACAAATGTTATGCAAGCGTTAATAAATGAAACACAAAATTTAAAGACCATGGTTTTTGGTCAACAAGAGTTGTTAAAACAATTTAAAGAATATAATGAAGCTTTAGAAAAATTAAAGAAGATAAATGAGGAAATGCAACAAGTGTCAGAAGGAGAGGCCAAATTGGAAGTTCAAGAATGACAAAAAGAAAACATGCCGAAAATGTGAATATAGATTTAAGCAAAGAATACTTAGATCTTTAGTTCACAATAGAAGATTGACACCTGTTGAAAGACTTGCTAATAGATTAGGGTATATGGGGACTGGATTTTTTGTTACAGCTCCCCATTTATTACCTACAACTCCTGGTATTGTTATATACTTTTTAGCTGGTTTATTTTGTATACCACAAGTTTGGGTTGCAAAGCAATGGAATTTAGTAATAGTAAACTTAAACGTAATGATAGCTTACGCTATTTTATTTTTTAAATGATGAACAAAGCAAGAGATTTAATTTTAGAATTATATAAAAAAGACCATATAACAAGGAAAGAAGCTGATATTTTATTAGATGCTATGTTTAACAATAGTTGCTTTCGTGGGCCGTGTACGAGTCAATATTATCCTGACTGGACTTATAGACCACACGAGCAGCCTAAATGGACAATAACAAGCAATAGCAATAGTACAAATGTGGAATAATGAATGGAAAAAAGGTGTTGACTATCCCATTTGGGGAGACACCGAAGTATACAAGAAGACTATATCCGGGGGATATTTATTATCAGGTGAGTCCCCTCGAGACGCTTACCAGCGAGTCGCAACAACAGTCGCAAGAAGATTATTTAAACCAGAATTAAGTGATACGTTCTTTAACTATATTTGGAATGGTTGGCTTAATCTTGCTAGCCCTGTACTTAGTAATACGGGGACTGATCGTGGTTTACCTATTTCTTGTTTTGGCATCGACGTTGGGGATAGTATAGTTGAAATTGGTAATAAAAATCTAGAAATGATGTTGCTAGCTAAACACGGTGGGGGAGTTGGTATTGGCATCAATATGATACGTCCTGCCGGAGCTAAAATTACAGGTAATGGAACATCAGACGGAGTTGTACCTTTTTGCAAGATCTATGATTCAACAATCCTTGCGACTAATCAAGGATCAGTTAGAAGAGGAGCTGCATCAGTTAACATCAACATTGAACACGATGATTTCGAAGAGTGGCTCGAAATTAGAGAACCCAAAGGAGATGTTAACAGACAGTCGCTTAACCTTCATCAATGCGCAGTTGTTGGTGATAAGTTTATGCGAAAGCTTGAACAAGGAGATGCAGATGCTAGAAATAGATGGAGTAAACTTATTAGAAAGCGAAAGTCAACTGGAGAACCGTATATTTTGTTTAAAGGAAACACTAACAAAGCGAATCCAGCAGCTTACAAAGACAATGCATTAAAAGTACATATGACTAATATCTGTAGTGAGATTACATTGCATACAGACGAGTCGCACAGTTTTGTTTGTTGTTTATCATCAGTTAATCTTGCTAAATATGAAGAATGGAAAAACACTAACCTCATTTATGATGCTATTTGGTTTCTTGACGGGGTGCTTGAAGAATTTATCCAAAAAGCTAAAGGGCTTAAAGGATTTGAGAACTCTATTCGTTCTGCAGAAAAAGGTAGAGCGTTGGGTCTGGGCGTTTTGGGGTGGCATACGTATCTACAGCAAAACGGTATCCCTTTCGAAGGGTTACAAGCACAGTTTGAAACTAGACGTATATTTTCACAAATCAAAATCGAAAGCGAACGTGCGAGTAGAGCACTTGCTGAAGTCTATGGGGAGCCTCTTTGGTGCCGCGGTACTGGCTTTAGGAATACTCACCTTAGGGCTATTGCTCCTACTGTTAGTAATAGCAAGCTTGCTGGTAACGTTAGTCCTGGCATTGAGCCTTGGGCCGCTAATGTTTTCACGGAACAAAGCGCGAAGGGTACGTTCATTAGGAAGAACAAAGAGCTGATAAAAGTTTTACGTAAAGTCGGTATTAACACAGATGAAACGTGGAACAAGATATTAGAAGATGGTGGTAGCATACAAGATATTGCTGAGCTAGATGATTGGGGATTTGTAAATGGTAAGCTAGTAAAGCTTTCTGATCAAGAATCGCTTGGTTTAATGGGCTTTGATACTGTAAAAGATGTATTTAAAACCTTTAAAGAAATAAATCAATTAGAGCTAGTAAATCAAGCTGGTATACGTCAGCAATATATTGATCAATCAGTTTCATTAAACTTAGCTTTCCCGTCTGAAGCCTCGCCTAAATGGATTAATCAAGTTCATTTAGATGCGTGGAAGAAAGGTATTAAGACATTATATTATATGCGAACTGAATCAGTATTACGTGGAGATATTGCTGCAAAAGCTATGGATCCTGACTGTATTGCTTGTGACGGATAGTGCAACGTAAAGCACTTTTTACGTAATTTAGTATAAATGTAAAACATATTTATACTTATAGTGCAACATAACGCACTAAATAAAAAAAAGGGGGCTACTTTCGTAGCTCCCTTTCTTTGTTAGGAACGATTGGGTATGGTACGCCCAGTTTTTATTTGTTCCTTTTAATCTTCACCACAAGGTTTTCCTGTAGAAACGTTTATCCAGTTCTCTTTTTCAAACCAGTCACGTAATGTAGCTCCTTTTTTACGAGCACCTTTAACAAAAGACTTACTTGATCTTTTATAATCTCCTTTTTTAGCAGCAGATCTTTTAGCTCTTATAACTTTATCTTTTTCAGCTTCACTCATTGATCTAACTTTAGAAGCTGGTAAGCATACTTTTTTAGTTCCACCGCCTTTTACTTTAGACTTTTTTAGGAACGGAGAATTTTGTACATACATTACTTTTTCTTTTTACCCATTTTACCAGGTCCACCAGCTCTAGTACATCTTACGCCCCAACCAGAAGCATATGCTGATGGCCATACTTTAAACTTCTTTTTAGCTGCAGCTTTACACGGCGCGCTTATTTTTTCATATAATGGTGATCCCATATCTTTGTTTTAAATTATGCTATACACACTTTTTCCTCCCTCTTTACTAGCCTTCAAGCAACGTCTACGATTTTCATCTGCTGATACGTAGCTCACATGGACCCAATCGGGATTATCATCAGATCCAAACTCCCAAATTAGCTGATCAAAGTCTAAATTGTTTTTAATGTAGTTGTACATTTCTGCGTTAGTCTTATGACCATACACGTCGTCAATATCAATTGCACGGCCTTCACAGTGTTGTGACTTCGAACTTCCACCAATTGCTTTGTTAAGTTCTACACTTCGATAAAATGAATTAATTTTTATTCGGCCACCAACCCATTTTCTTAATGGCTCAAATATGTTTTCAGCTACACCTACCATATTAGTTATCTGGTAATCATTTGGTGTATTATCTATACCTTTTCTTTTAGCTGTATACGATTCAGTTGCTTCTCGCACGCTGATGTGTTTGCTTATGTTGTTCGATGACATCCGCTATTTCTTCTTTAGTTAAATTTAATTTAAATGATAAATCCGCTGTCCATTGCATTACAGCTTGATTACCTTTATACAGTACAATGACAGGTACTGCTTTTGTATTTTTTTGTATAGAAGGTGACTGCTCTTCTAATAATCCATATATTACCGGATTGCCATTTATTCTAGCTGGTAGCTGAACGTCATGCCTTTTATTCCATGAAGCATTTATTTGAACAATGGTATAATCCTGAGAATAAGATATTGATGCGATTAATAATAATATTAAAGTGACTAAAGTTTTCATTTTAATTTTTCTTTTCGATTATCTCATATAATTTCTCATCTATCTTATCCAGCTTTTTACTGTTTTCTTCAACTCTTTCTTGAGTATTCATAATCGTCTCACGAATAAGCTGATCCTTAAGATCGTACTCAGTTCTACTAATAGCAGGCTTTGGAAGTTCTTTAGCTACTTCAATATCCGCTTTTAACGTAAAATACATAGCGGCAAGTGATATTGCGCCAGCAACAACCATAGCTATTGTCTTCAGATCCAACGTTACCTGAGTTTCTTCTCCTAATTTAGTGGCCATAATTTATCTTGTAATTGTTCTTCTTTTTACTGTTTTTCTTTTTATTGTTTTAGGTTTTGGTTTCTCGGCTTTTTCTTCTTCTTCTATACCTATTTGCCAGTCTTGCCAACCACCTAGTAATGCTAAGCGCTCCCAAGTTTCAAGATCGCTTTCAGTAGATTGAATAACATTGTTTACTTTTTTAATTGCTCTATCAAGTGGTACGTTTGTTGTAGCAGCAATTACATTAGCTCCAGCTAAATATGCTGGATTATCTAAACTTAAACCCTTTTGCATCATTTCATCTTTATCCCATTGGTAAGCTCTAGCGGCTTGATTTATATTAGATAATTTAGATGATATAGGAGGTGATATTTTTGTAAGCTCATAACCAACTTTTTCAAGTTTTGGTTGATCTTTTTCCATTTCTCGCATGATACGCAATATAGCATTTTTACCAACTGATATAGCCGCTCCACCAAGTCCAGTTCCACGTAATACTGAATCTGCCATACCATTAGCTACATCAACATATTTTTCTACTTTTTCTTCCTCTTCTGGTTCTTCATCACCAAAAGCAAATGCAAACAAACCTTGTTGTAAAGCGTTGAATATAAGGTTTTGAGCTGTTGAGTAATAAATAATCTTACTTATATTTGTCTTAGCATCCCCTCGGCCAGCCACAAGATCTCTAACAGCTTTATCCATTATTCTAGTATACTGAGCTGGAGTATTGCTATAAGCTAATATAGGACGCCCTAATGGACCAGCTTGTTGTTGTGATATAAGATCAGGTCTACTTGACTGCTGAGATACTTCAGCTGTATCTCTAAAGTCTTCAAATGCCTTTGCCTCTGCTTCAGTTTGTGATAAACCTTGTTTCTTATATGTATTAATTCTATTACGATAAAACGTAGCTCCACCAGACGCAATAGCAAAACTATCTGCCATTTGCGTAGGTGTAAAACCAAATTGTAGTATCTTACCAACAACAGCTTTTGGACCACCTTTTTTAGCCATGTCAGCAATATCAGATTCTGTTACGTCCATACGTAAACCACCTCTTCTTGATTTTAAGAAATCTGAATTAAATAGATACATAAAATCTTTCCAATATTGTGGTTGATTAGCAAAAGCTTTACCAGCTTTGTATGGGTTGTTATCTGAGAAGTTAACAAAGTTTGTAGCTGATAATGTCTGGAGTATAGCTGATCTAGTGTTCAAGAACATTGTTACACCAATACTACCGTTCAACCAATCAGTAAATCTAGCAGTAAGTGAATCATCAGAGTAATTCTTGTTACGACCAGTTTTCATACGGCGTAAACTATTTTCAATAGCTTTTCTATATTTCTTACCGTATATGGCTTCTAACTTATTTAAGTTTTTCTCAGAGAAGACAATATCAGCATTAGTTTGCCACTCTTGTAAGTATTCAGCACGTCTACCAGTATTCAAACCTTCTAAAAGATCTGTCGTAATAGTTCCACCTAACCAACCTTCACCAGGTTTAGCATATTCTCTACCTTTTTGTATTGCTATTAATTGATCTGCAAACACTTGTAGCTCTGGATTATCTATTACATGTTTTGTAAGATCTTTAAGATCTGTTTTGCTAATACCAGGTACGTCCATACCTTGTTTGTTCCAAATGTAAACCCTTACAGCTTGCTCATTTGTAAATACTTCACCAGCTATTTTTTTACGTAAGTTCTTTGGCACGATACCTAAACCTTTCTTTAAAGCTTTATAATCACTAGCCATAGACACTCTAGCTCTATCAAGATTAGTCATAGCTCTAGAAAATGGTTTGAACAAAGTCTCTTCATACCATTGTAGTTGCTGTTCACCTTTTTTACCTTTACTAAGTGTAGAGTATAATAAACCTGCAAAGTCTTGAGCAGAGTAAGGTACAAATCTAGGTAGTCTAAATTTCTTACCAACAACTTCAGCTTTAGCTCTACTGTATTCTTTTTCAGCTGTAATACCAGATTTATCTTCTAGTATTTCATTGAACTCAGCGTCTATGTTTTTAGAGAATTTAACCTTAGCTTGTTGTACTTTTGATTTAACATCAAAGACATCTAAAGCGTCTTTAACAGCTTTAACGTTTTTAATAGCATCATCAGCAAAATAAAAGTCATTATAACCTTCAGCTGCTTTACCAGTAATCCACCTGCCTTTCGCCTCAGCTGTACCATCACCTAAACCAATAATATTCTCTTGCTTAAACTCTATACCGTTAGCTTTCATAAACTCTTGTATAGGTCCAGCAGCATCAGCAGGTCTAGCGGTTAGTATATAAAGATCTTCATTGCCTCTTGCTTCATTAATCTTTTTAGCAACTTCAAACAAAGGTCCTTTTTTACCTTCAATTACTTTACTAAATTCAGAGAAATCAAACGTAGCTCCTTTATCTTGTAGCTCTCCTGCTCTTTCAGCAAATTGTGTAGCGTTTAACTTACCAGTTGTACCATCAGGCATTTCATAAATAACTTGGCTTTTGGATCTTGCCAACGTATCATCAAAATCAAACACTCTAATCTTTTTAACTGGAGCATCTAATTTTCTAGCATTTTCCATAGCTCTGTCTATTTCAGACATGTTATCTAGAACTTTTTTGTTTGATACTTTATCGTTCTTGCTAAACTTA
>Ga0102963_1000557_pt1 | contig 16111 bp, 13 predicted proteins | sample SalPon2_C_H2O_MG_2_FD_84522 | JGI IMG/M metagenome (GOLD analysis project Ga0102963, IMG submission 84522) | Salt pond water microbial communities from South San Francisco under conditions of wetland restoration - Salt Pond MetaG SF2_C_H2O_MG | ecosystem: Environmental > Aquatic > Non-marine... | reverse complement strand
CATATGCTTTAAAGTGGTAATATCTTTTTCTGTGATACTCACTTAAATTAACGCAATTAATTCTTAACTTTTCTAAAATGTCTTCAACTTCTCCAGTCCATTCACCCATACTATATACTAATGTTAGATTAATTTATAACATATCTATTATTGCTACTTGAACCTTATTACAATTTACTCTGGCGTTTGCTGGGTCTTGAATGTCTATTGTGCTTCCTACTGGTATATTCAGTTTAAGAGATAATGTTATTCCAGTTTCTATTAACCTATCCGCATATATCCAACTGGTTTTCGGTATTTGTATATTCTCTTGATTAAATCCTAATCCTGCTCCTGCCTGTGCTACATATATAGGTGGAACGAATGACTGGTCTATTAAACCTGTTAATGTATAAACTAATTCTAATGAAGAAGAACCATTACATACCCAACCACCATTTATGGAAGCATTATTAATACCAACACCGCATAGGTAAGAATTAAAAGGAAAGCAATTTACCTGATTATTATTTAATCCTGCTGGTTCTCCATATTTACCTGTTATAGAGTTATTATCTGGTAATAAAATAGTTAAACCATCACTCGTATTATCCCAACCTAATCCTGATGTAAATGGAGCATAAATAGAAACATCATCGCAATTTAAATTAAATATAGCAATAGGATTTAAGGATTGTGGAATATTTGGGACACTATTGCTATTACCTTGCGTTTGTAATATTTGATTTTCACCACCATTTATATCTAATAATGAAAGTTCCTCATTTTGATTTGCTACTACTGGATTAAGATGTAATTGTAATGTTCCACCACCAGAGAAAGTTAATTTACTACCAGTATCTATTGCTTGAACTGCTCCATTTTGCGTTGTTAATATTTGTGATGATTGCTCGTAATCAAAATAAGTAGTAGTTCCACCAAAGTTTTCTATTGTAAAATTATTTGATGGAGCAAAACGAATATCAGTCCCATTTACAGCGAACTCACCAGCAGTGCCGTATCCGTGCGTAAATAAACCTCTGCTTTCAATTCTACCTGTGGTTGATTGTGTGCCGAATACAGAAGCATTATAAACTGAAAATCCACCAGCATCTAAATTAGCAATCATAGGATTTTGAACTCCACCTCCTCCTACTGCTGTATCTACATAATCTTTTGTTGCGAGGTCTTGAGGTTGAGAAGGGTTAGAAAAATTAACGCATTTAAATCCGCCACCATCTAAATCTATAGTTAAAGGATTACTTATTCCTCCTGCTACTGCTGTATCTACATATTGTTTATTTGCTCCGTCTTTATTTTGGGTAGGGTCGGCGAGGTTATGAATATGGTTATTATTCATATTCAAAGTATTATGAACTACAACATCATTACCGAGTGTATTTTCAAAGATATTATCAGTATAAACATTATTAACATTTTGTAGGTCAAAACCTCCCATATTGATTGATGCTGATGATTGTATTTCACCAGCGATATTTACACCAATATTATCAGTAGCAATTGAATTAACTTGTTTAAGATTATTGTTAGACATTAATACATCATTACTCATAGTAATATTTGCTAATGCCGTTTTTTCTCTAATACTATCAGTTGCTAAACCTCCTGTTTGTGTATCTTCTGCTAATAAAGTATTTGCTTGAAATGTTCCAGTAGTTTCTGCTTGATTTGGTCGCAAAGTAGATATAGCATATATCGTAGTAGGAACAGAAGTAGTAGCATAATTCGTTCTTGGTATAAATTGTTGTCCTGCTGTTAAATCACCTTGTCCTAATTGATAAATAGTTATATCAGCAATACTGGAAGTAATACCGCATTCAAAAGTTAAAATATTTGTTGTAGGGTCTGTAGGTTTCTCACCATAGGTAATATTAACAATAGGTATATTATCACTTTCGCATACATTATTAATAACTCTAATCGTTCCTCTATCCGCCATACCCATTATCTCGCATAAACATTCTTGCCTAAAACCATTTTCTAATGCTCTTAATAAAAACATAATATTACCTTCTGCTCCAACTTTTACTACATCAGCAAAAATATAAGTATTACCAGCAGTAATAGTTCCTATATTAGAATAATCCTGTGGAATAGTGTTATTGAAACGATTGCTTACATTTAAATTAGTTGTTGTTAAATCATCTACATTTGTTATATCAAAATTACCACCATCTAAATTAGCAGACATAGGATTACTAACGAAACCTGCTCCACCAGAAGCGGTTGTTTGTTGTGTTCCATCTGGAAACTCTATATATCCTGCTCCACCTTGCGACATTCTAATATTTTCTACATTAACTATCTCTCTATTACCAGCGACAGCATTAGAAAAAAGTATATCGTTTTCCGTTGTTAAACCAGCACTAAATATTTCTGGTGCGGATTGTGAAATAGGAAACTTTAAATAATTAGCATCTAAATAATCTACATTTATTTCCTTACCATTATTAATAGTCCAATAGATAGGATTAAATATTGGGACATTTTCAGTTGGGGGTGCTGTTTCCGCCATATTTATATATTATAAACATATTTAATATTTATAATCTATTTTTATTGTTTAAGGCAGACTATCATTTAAATAATTACCAGTTCCATCATCACCTAACTCTATTACTACATTACCTCCTCCTCTACTCCTAAATAAGTATTCTAATGTGAAAGTAGCAGTAAAACCTGTAGATGAAGATGGACTATTCACCATCAGTTGCGTTTCAGTATTAGCACCATATATGCTAAAATGTGATAGGTCGCCGTCCTGAACTATAGGTCTATACCATACAGCATTATTTACACCTGAATATGATGTTCCTGAATTGTTAGTATAATTCATTTGCGGACGAGCAACCCCTATTCCAGACCAATTACCAGAAGGCATATGATAAGGTTTAACCTGTAAAAAACCGCTGGTAAATCCATATGAAGATTGGTCTGTTCCATATGTATAAGAAGAAGTAATCCTAAACATAGCATAATCCTGTATTCCCCAAGTTCCATTACTACATCTAATTTTCATTCCTGCTATGTATCCTCCTGCTCCTGTTGTTCCATATTGACTTACAGATTGATTAACAAAAAGAGGTGTAAAATGTTCTGTATGAGGAGTTCCTGAAGCAATAGCACTAATTTCTCCATTAGAACCTATAGTAATATCAGCATTCGTAAATACACCTGTAGATGATGAACCTGTAAATGCCGAGTTTTGAGTTGTTCCATTATTGTATTCTACATTTGTATTGACTTTAATACCTGCTGGGAATTGTTCCCTTAATCCACTTTGAGCGATAGGATAATTTAGGTATGAGTTGTCTAAATTACTTTGAGTAAGACCAGCAATACCATATTCAAAATCTCTGGGGTTGAAAACTGGGACATCTTCTTTTGGTGGTTTGTATTCACTCATATTTATATATTAATGATATATTAAATATTAAAATCTTTATACAATATATAATAATGGCGGATAAAAAAGACGACCCTAAAAAGAAACCAGTAATTATTAACTGGTATGAGAAAATACCTAAAAAGTTTCTTCCTAAACAGCATAATCCCTACTATGATATACACCATATAAAATTGCCTTTTCGTATGCTTATAACAGGTAGTTCTGGTAGTGGTAAGACACAGACACTATTAAGTCTGCTCCATAATATGCCGAAAACATTTGAGAAGATAATAATAACAACAAAAAATAAAGATGAACCACTCTATAACTGGTTAAGTGATAAGTTTGAGAAAGACCCTAATTTTGAGATGAGGGAAATAGATAAAGATGGATTACCTGATTTAGATAAGTTTGATAAGGAGCAAAATAATTTATTGGTAATGGACGATTTAGTAGGTGAGAAAAACCAGAAACCTATGGAGCAGTTCTTTTTAAGAGCAAGAAAAAAAGGGTGTAGTTTGGTATATATTACTCAATCCTATTATGCTGTTCCCAGAATGATAAGAAGTAATTTAACTTATTTAATTATTAAACAAGTATCCAGTATGAAAAACCTTACTATGATAATGCGAGAATACGATTTAGGTATTGATAAAACGCAATTAATAGATATGTATAAACAGGCAACAGAACAAAAGGCAGGGTTTTTAATGATTGATTTGGAAGGTGATGAGGATAAGAAGTTTAGAAAGGATTTTGATGGTTATTTTGATGTAGAGGATTTGGAGAAATAAAAGGTAAAACCCAGAAATATTTTTTGCTGTTTTAGTGATAAATCAGTAGTTTTATTTTTATAATTAACGATTTTTCTATAATTTTTATCTGTATATACTATATAAAGATGAACGCATCAGCAGGATACGGAGGACTACTTATAAGAAATCTGCGAAAACCGACGGATTATGCGAAAGCAACTATGACCCAAGACCAATTACTTAAAATTGCTGTAGCGAATGATGCTAATATAGCAAAGGCAAGACAGGAGGTTCGTTTAGGCGTTCCTCCACCAGTTCCACCTGCTAATTTAAAAACAGCAGAAGAAAATGCTTTAGATTTAGGAAAACAAGAAAGCGATGCTGTAAGAAATGTATTAGATTTAGGATTTACTTATGATGAGAGTGCGAGAATTGTAGCATCATTAAGTCCTGATGAAATGTTTAAACTTAATCGTTCTTATCCCAGTATTAAAGCAGATTTTGCTACTAACTATGATGTTAAACTTATTACTCCTACTTTCTTTGTTGATTACTTAAAAAAGTTCTTTGAAGAATTAGATGCCTCCAAAGGTGTAAGTAGTGGATATGGTTTAGGATACATTAGAGATAAGTTTGATGAACTAATTGATACTTCTAATGAGTTGAGAGCAGTTATTCCTACCAAAGACCAGATACAAGGACTACAAGATGTTATGGAACAATCATTTAGCGATTTACCTTCTATTATTGTTGAACCTATTATGGAGCGTTTGGAAATACTTAATGCCCTATTACCTGATGGTGCTGTATATCAACGATTAGATGAAATCCAAAGACAAGACCAAGCATTAGCATATAGATTAAATCAAGAACTCCAAAATGCTCTACAAGGATTACCAAGTAGGGAACAAGTGGAAAGGGTGTTGATGGATTTAGCAGATAATAGAGTTTCTAATGGTGATGCTCTACAACGCATAGAATTAATTGTAAATGATTTGGATACAGCACAGACCCAGCAATTACAACAGATTATCGGTTTGATTAACCAACAGACAGAAGAAATTAAATCTGGAAAGTTTGTAGAAGGTGATGTAATAGCAGTTGCTAATATTGATGTAGATGGTGAAGTTATACCATTCGGTATTTTGAGTTTAGATAGAAAAACGATTGTTATGATTACTTCTACTGGTGAAAAGGTGAAAATGAATGCTGGAAGTTTGGATACATTTAATAAAATGAAACAAGCAGAAACAGGTGTAAATCCTAAACTAACTTATAGCAAGTTGCGTAATGAGATTTTATCCAATAGCGACCCTTCATTAGTTCAAGCAGTAAATCAAGACCAATTTGCGACTGCCGAGCATTCGTTTGAAAAAATGAGTGATATGACTGGAATGACCGCAAGAACCGATACTGAAAGAAGTATTGATAGTAGCAGAATGAAAGGAGCAGAACCCAAAATAGAAGGTAAAGGTTTGGTAAGAAGTAAGAAAATACCCAAAGTAAAAATACCAAAGGTTAAGGTTGGTGTAGGTATTGCTAATAAAAAAGAACCACCATATCGTCAGTTAGGAAAGTATGTAATCCACTGGAAACAACTAAACGATAATGATATGTTGAATGTTAAATATAAATCATTAGGAAGAATACCACAATTTAAACCCATTCCTGTAAGTGATGTATTTAAGGAATATTTAATTGATGTTATGAATGGTGGTAAGCACAACCAAAGACATTATGAAAATATACCTGTAGAAGAGCGAAAGATATGGGAAAAAATAGTTAATGGTGCTGGTTTAGCAGAACATCTAAAAATTAAGAAAACAATTAGCGATGATGATAATAGCGATATGGAACGATTTGAAATGTTAAAGGGACAATATTTAGCAGGAAATAACAATCCAGCGGTTATTAGGGAACTACGAAGATTTGTAGTAAAGTTTTTAAGTGATGGAAGGTTAAAGAGAAACCAAGCATTAGATTTGCTATTAGAATTGAGTGTTTAGGATTAATACAATTTAATTATATTATAAAAATCTATATATATAATATAATATGCGAACTCTTATTTTAAATCAAGAGAATATAGTGCCTAACACCGCTAATGGAAGATTGGAGTATGTATTCCCTGCTGGTAATGTAAGCATACAAAAAGGACAAAAATTAGCATTAGCATCTTTACAGATGTTTTATTCCACATTCAATATTACTCAATTAAATAACAATAATGTATTCAGTTATGTATGGGTTGATGGAACAGAGCATCAAGTAGTAATTCCTAATGGTTATTATACAATTGCGACCTTAAATGAGTTCCTACAATTTACTATGATTAACAACACACATTACCTTATTGATAATGATACATCTAATAATGTTTATTTCTTAACTTTAGGAACGAATGCCTCTACATATAAGGTAGAACTTACCACTTTCCAGATGAACGCAACTCTATTTCCTATTGGTGTTGGAGCAGGACAATATGCTCTTCCTGCTGGTGCTGGTTGGGTTGTTCCTACTGCTTCTATTCTTCCTATGTTTAAAATACCTGCTACAGCATTTAGAGATGTTATAGGTTTTGTTAATGCTGGATATTATCCTCAAGGTGCTACTGGTAATTATAATGAAGCAACTATATCAGGTGTTCCACCAGCACAGACCCAAGCACCAGCATATAGCAGTAATTTAGTGTTCCCAAGTGATAAAGTCCCTCAAGTATCCCCACTATCAAGTTATTTAGTAAAATGTAATCTAATCAACAATAACTATGCTGTTCCCAACGATTTACTATATAGTTTTTCTCCTCAAGCAGTATTCGGCGAACAATTTACTATTGCTCCTAACCAGTTGATTTTTATTAACATTCAAGAAGGACAATACAACAAGTTTGTAGTAGAGTTTGCCGACCAAAATAACCGACCAGTTGCTATAGAAGACCCTAATTTTGTAATCTTACTTATCATTAGTGATGTTGGAGAATTAACTTCATTTTAGGAATTACAGAAATAAAATATCTTTATATAGTATATAAAATGCCTTACATTCATAAACTTAACAAAAGTTTTGGTTCTACCAGATGTATTACAAGACCTTTAGGTAAGATTGCTCCAACTGCTCGTAATCATAAGAGAGTTTTAGGAAGTGGATTAAAAGATGAAGTATATGAAGAGGGAAGACTACAAAAAGCAACCGATACTTTAAGAAACTTAAAATTATCTAAACCGAGATTGCCTAAAAAGTATATAACATTTGATTAGGAATGTTTAGCGATAATAGGGAATACCATATGATTTATTTTCTAATCATATAGTATAAATATGGATAATCTCGTCTTTGAAGAAAGCATCAACGCCGAAGTTTCTACAAGTGAGTTCGTAGATAAGCAGTGGTTATATGTTAATGATAATAACAACTCGTCTTACTCGTCCCAGATTGTTTTAGACACAACCCCACTCGCTAATGCTGGTGGTTATATTGGGTGGATGGAAAGTTTCCTTACCATTCCTCTCGTCCTACAAGTTGAAAGCACAGCAATAACATCTGCTACTGCTCCTGAAATTGACTGGTTTATGGGTATGAAAAATGGATATTGGAATATCCTTCATTCACTTACCTGTGAGTTCAACAACGGAAACATTATTCAACAAGTTCCTTTCCTTAATGTATTCTGCTCTTTTAAAGCACTAACGAGTTGGTGCGATGCCGATATTGAAAATTGGGGTGCTGTTTGCGGTTTTGCTCCTGATACTGCGAGAAGTTGGGTTTATAATAACAGAGCAACTGCTTCTCCTAATCTTAACACTATGAGTGGAAACGGAACTGGTCTATCTAACAATCGTCTATGTAAGATTGTTGATATTTCCGCTACTGCTACATCTACCTTTACTGGCGACCCAATTACACCTGTCCCTGACCCTTATACTCCTACTGGTTCTGTTGCTACATCTGTTTTCACTATTAACGACTATACCTGTTGCGTTAGAGGAAGCGACGACCAGACCTGCTGGACTAACGAAGGTCTTAAAAAGCGTATTGAATATCTTAACTTCACTACCACATCTAATACAGGCACATCTCTTTTGGAGCAAGGTTCTAACAAGGTTGCTCTCGTAGGAAGCGACCAGACCTCCGCTGAAGGTGTTTATAACGCTATTTTCCAATCCTATATTCAACGCCAAGCAGGATACAGAGCAATTGTCTTTGATGCTGTTGTTCGTATGAAAGATGTTGCTGATTTCTTTAACAAGTGTCCTCTACTTAAGGGTTCTACTATGCGTCTATATCTTAACACCAATCAAGTATTCCTCGCTGGTTCTTCTTTGAGTGCTGTTGTCCCTGCTGGTTCTGCTTTGACTGCTACAGCAGAGATGGGTTTAACTGCTCCTCCAGTAATTTTGGGTGGTGGTGGAACTTGCCCTGTTATGCTCTCATCTGGAGATATAGGACAGGGAGGACAACCACTCGCTCCTCCTGTTGTTGCTTTGGGCGACCCTGTTGATTGGAAGGTTGGTCTTTCTATTGTCCGCACACAATTCTCTCAACTCGCTACTACTATTACAGCACCTATTACCAGTTGTCGTTTGTATGCTCCCTGTTATACTATGTCCCCTATTGCCGAGCAACGCTACTTATCACTTACACCTACAAAGAAGGTTTGTTATAACGACATCTTCCAGTATTCATTTGATAATATTGCTTCTGGTTCTCCATTCAATTTGCTCGTCAGTAATGGTATTCCTAACATTCGTTCAGTCCTCGTTGTTCCTCTTCTTTCACAGGCACAAAATGGTCTTCAATCTACTATGTTTGGTGCTACTGCTAATAGAACACTTACAACATCTAATACTCTTCTTTCTCCTTTCTCCACTACTGGTGGAACTCCTGACCCTATTGCTATTGGAAACTTCAACATACAGATTTCTGGAAAGAACTTATTTATTAACAATTTGCAGTATAATTATGAAGCATTTGTAGAGCAATTGGTTTCATCTAATCAACTCAACGGCAGTCTTACAACTTCATTAGGAAGCGGACAGATTAGTTTTGAGGATTTCCAATCCCTATATAAATACTACTATGGTAATACATCTCGTTCTATCCCAAGTGAAGATGGTGTTGCTAAAGCAGTTCAACTTCTCGGCACTAATCGTTCCCCTGTTCCTATCTCACTTATGGTGTTCGTTGAGTTTGAAAGAGAAATTACTATTGATGTAAGAACTGGAGCAAGAGTTATGTAAATACAGAATTAAAAAGAATATTTAAGAAAAAACTTAAACAGGATAAAAGGTAAGAACTTTTTAAAAATATTATTTAGTAAATTATTTTCTTACTATATAATATAAATATGGTTAGTGAAGTTCCCTGTATGCTGTCTTCAGCACAATTGCGAAGTTTAAAAAATGGTGGTGCGATTAACATTAAACCACATATGATAAGAGATGAAGGAAAACACCTCCTTCATTTAGCAGAACCAACCATTAAAAAGTTGATGTCTGCGTTAAAGAGAAATAAAGGTATGCGTATTGATTTAGGCAAAGAAGGTGAAGGTTTCTCATTTAAGTCTTTAGCAAAAGGAGCAGAAAAAGCACTTAAAACTAAAGCAGGAAAAATGGCGGTTAAATCCCTGATTGATAAGGGAACAGATGTAGCAAAAGAAGCAGGTTTAAGTGATGACCTTATTGATGCTGTAAAAACCGAAGTAAAAAAGAAAGGTAGAGGCAGACCTCGTAAGCAAGGTGCTAAAGATAGAGAAGATGAAAAACTCGCTATGGAAATACACAACCTTAAGAAAGGTGGAAATATTTTTAAGGATATTAGCAGAGGATTTAAGAAGGCAACTAAATCTGTAGGTGATTTTGTAGAAAAGGATATTATTAAACCTGTAGATAAAGCAGTAATAAAACCAGTCGGTAGAGCAGTTAAGAAGGGTGCTAAAGCAGTAGATAAAGAGTTCTCCAGAGGTTCAACTTTGGATAAGATTTATCGTAGTGATGCTGTAAAGAAACTCGGTAAAACAGCACTCCAACAAGGAGGTAAATATGCTGGTGAAGCATTAGGAGCATATCTCGGCGGTCCAGAGGGAGCGATGATTGGCGAGGAATTGGGTTCTAAATTAGGTAATATTGGAGCAGACCAGATTGGTATTAAAAATAAGGACAGAGTTAAACAATTGGGGCGTTCATCATTAAGAGAAGGTAAAAAATTAGCAACAGACCAACTTTCACAGATGATAGATAGTTCTGGTTTAAGTAGTGAAGAACGAGCATTAGCACATATGGCGTTAGAAGGTAATGTTGATGGTGTTAAGCAAGGAGCATTAGGATACGCAAAGTCAAAGATGGGTATGGGTATGCCTACTAATAGTCGTCGTATGGTTTTACCTGCGAGTGATGCCTCTACATTCAGTCCATACGCAAGGGTTAATTCAGCACAGATGACCCCATATATCCACTCATCTCCACAATTAGCAAAACCGATTATTAGAGGTTCTGGTGTTGTTAGTGATGGATTAAATGATGTAGCAAAATTAGCAGGTATGTTTGGTTTAGGTATGGAAGGTGGTTCTATTTACCCAGCAGGACATTCAGTTCATACTATAGGACAAGGTGTTATTAGTGATGGATTAAATGATGTAGCAAAAGTTGCTGGTTTGTTCGGTTTAGGACAAGGAAGAAAAGATAGAGAAGACGAGCGTTTAGCGATGGAAATACACAACCTTAAGAAAAGAGGTAGAGGTATTAATCCTGCTGGTTATGGAATTAACCCTGCTGGATACACAACTGGAGGTGCTATTTACAACCCTGATAATGACCCTATGATTGATAGACAAAATCGTCGTATTAGAGCAACTATGAATAGAATGAGAGGCAGAGGTATTTACCCAGCAGGAGAAGGATTTAATCCTGCTTAAATATAAATGCTGGATAGTGATGGAAATTGTATATCGGTAATTGAAGAACTTTTAGGAGAAAAGAAACCTGCGAGAAGTTATTGGGAAAAATATATTTGTTGTTGTTTATTTAGGAAAAAAGTTAGATTTGAAAATTAATAAGATATTGCGTTTATTTAGGAGATATTTAAATATTTAGTAAATATATAAGATGAAAAGCGAAAATCTTAAAAAGTGCCGAGAACTCAAGAATGAACGCCTACAATTAGGTTTATTGAATGAATACCATTATGATAATGATATTAAGGAATGTTTTGAGGATTTTGGAGATATAAAACATACCGAAGGAAGATTTGATTATTTTGACTGGGAATGCGATGATGCTGTATTTGAACTGAAAGCAAGAATGAATAAGAAATATGCTTATGCTACAACACTAATGGGTTATGATAAAGTTGTAAAAGGATTAGAACATATTAAAAATGGTAAGCAAGTATTTTTTCTATTTGCTTTTTTGGATACAGGATTATGCTACTGGGAACTAACACCACAATCATTAAAAGATTTAGAAGTAAAAGTTGATGGTTGTTATATTAGAAAGGAAAGAAAAGAACACCTACATATTCCAGTAAAAAGATGTATAGACATTTGCGATAGATTACCACTAACGAATGCTAAATATACACAATTAAAAAAGAAATATGATTTAGTGAAAAACAACTTAAAGTAATTTTTATATATAATTTTGAGGAGGTGAATATAATATAAATGTTATATGTTTATATTATATAATGGCGTTGTCTAACTTTGATATTTTAGAAATGGGTAGGCAGATGGATTTAAATATTGTTGGAGTATTTAGTAAAGATAGATTACCAAAGGATTATCAAGTAGGTTCTTATTACATCAATTTAGAAAATAGCAACGAAGGTAATGGAACACACTGGGCGTATGCTGAAATATTTGATGATGGTAAAGCACTTTATTTTGACCCATTTGGAACTTTAGCACCAATAGAAGTAAAGGAGTTTTTAAAACCTTTTAGACCATACCCTACAAGCAATAGACATATACAGGATAATAACAGCGATAAATGCGGATACTTCTGTATAGGTTGCGATGTATTTTTTACATACGACAGGAATAAGAAGAAATCATTAGCAGACAACTTTGATGACTTCCTTAATATGTTCTCAATTCACAAAGAACTCAACGATAAAATTATAATGGAATATTTGAGAGGAAAATAATATTTAAATATTTAGGACAAAAGGACTTAAAATAATATCTTAATATAGTATATAGAAAATGACTGAAGAAACTATGAGTGGTTCTCCACCAAAATATTATGGTGAGAGTGCGAAAAAAGCAATCTATAAACACAGAGAGGCGAACAGAGATGACTATAATGAAAGACAAAGAAAATATTACAACGATAAGAGTTTAGACGCTGACTGGAAAGAAAAGTTTAATGAAAGATGTAAAGAAGCGAACCGCAAGTATAGACAAAGGAAAAGACTGGAAGTTCCACCCAGACCCAGAGGAAGACCTCGTAAAAGCGAACCTATTGCTATTTAATCTAATATTATAATATAATGCCTTATAAGATTAGAAAGTTGCCTAACCAGAATAGGTTTAGAATTACCAACGCTCATACTGGTAAGGTTGTAGCAAAATCCACAACAAGAGAGAAAGCAGATAAGATGTTGCGATTATTAGGTATGCTATATGCGAAGGAAAAAAGCGGTGGAATGATAGATACTTTAGGAGATTGTTGTTGTAATTCCATAAAAAATTGATTTACAAAATTGATTAATATTGATAGATATATTAGATAATATATTTAGGAAAAAGTATATATTATATATTTTATTATAAAATTGATTTAAAGAAATTATATTATATAGTATATATATATAGTAGAATGAGCGACCGAGCGAGAACGAACTTACTTAAATCCGCAAAAACCTATTTAGGCATAAAAGGTAAAAGGCGTAGCAATCCAATCACAACAGCAAGGTTTTTAGGATATACTCCAAGAGGAAGACGAGGTAGGGTTTTAACCGCAGGAACAGCAGATTATAACAGGGCAGTTGATAATGAGATATTGAGAAGATATGCTGTTGGTAATTTAGTCTATTCACAGAATATAACTATTAGAGCAAGGAGAAAGTTTAAGAATGAAGGCATCTTTAAACCTGTTAATAATTCATTCACAGCAGAAGGAAATAGAGCATCTATTCAAGAACAGATAAACGAGTTTCAAGATAATATATTTGATGAGATGGAACAGGTAAGTCCTTATGAATATGAGCGTAATGCTGATGGTAGTATTAAAGCAACTATTTCAGTAAGCAATCCTGTAAGACAAAGCGGTAGTATGATGGTAAGAACCCAAAGCGGAAGACAACGAGTAGCACCTATTTCACTTAACAGATTGTTTATGAGATTAGCAGGAGCATACAAGTTGGATAATTGCTTTGTAGAAAATGATGACTGGGATATGAAAAATAATACCTGCGTATTTGACTGGATATATTACAAGTATAAAGACGGCGAATGTTTGAAGAAGTTTATGAAAGGAAGCAGAGAAGAAGTATATGATAAACTTAATGATGTATTCAATCATTCGTATCATACCAGAGAGGTTGAATGCGATGATTATGATAAGGAGTATGATGCTTTAAAAAACGGAGTAAGTATAGACCAATTAGAAGACTTTTGTAAAGACTTTAGATTAGCGTTATATGCTTATGACCGAGAATATAAAAACATTACAAGATACATACCTGATACTAATAAGAAATCCAAAAATCCTGCGATGATATTTATGATTGCGAACGAACACTTTTACCCTATTGAAGACATACAATATAGAAAGTCATTAGTATCCAAGACGAGAAATGAGAAGAACGATAATGAGTTTTTGGAATGGGTAAGTGATGATATTAATGAAATCTTTGGGGAACGAAATGGAACTGAAAAACCAACCCCTATATTTGCTGAAGGAGATATTATAGGTAATGAGTTCTTATTCAAGACCATTATAGAGAAGAATATATTACCAAGTAAAATACGAGTAGATGGTTCGCAAGTGAAATCATTTATGATAGGAGAACAAAAATATATTACCGATGTTAAAGATGAACTGGATAATGCGGTTGAAAACTTTTGTAATAGTATAGGTATTCAATACTGGGGACAATCAATAGTATCTGTTTTGAAAACATTATTAGATGAAAAGTTTGAATGCGAAAATTATAACTTCCCTGATATTACCAGTAAATTAAATCCTAATGTTTATGATGCCTTAACTGCTGATGGAGTTAAACATAGACAACATTACGGAGCGACCGATGAAACATTATCTACCTATAATGATTTGATGCCTACAACATACGAGGACGAATTAGTAGATAGAACAATAGTAAAAAAATATAAAAACATATTTACAGGTGAAATGGAAGAAAAGGTTATTACTAAAAAAGTAAAAATACAAAAAGAAAATCCTGCTGAAACCATATTAGATTATAAAGTAAGAAACAAAGAGATAAATTGTTATGATATAAACAAAGCATATACATCAGTAATGTATAATCCGTTAGACCAGTTTATAGTATATGATGTAGATGATAAGATTGAACCTTACAAAGAACAAGATGGTAAATTAAAAACAGGATTATATTATGTTGAAACTTATGATAATACCTTATTACATCAGTCTAACTGGTATAGTAATAAAATCATAGATTTAGCAAGTGAATATCATATTGATTATAAAATAAAATTACAACTCATTCCAAAGAATAATAACAAAGACCGATGCTGTAAAAATACAACATATTTGAAAGAGTTTATGGACTGGGTAATGGAAAAGGTAAAAGATATTGAAGGAGGAGTATTATTATACAAAAGAATATTTAATACGATGTATGGTAGGTTCGGTAAAACAAAAGAAGTCAGTAGAACCTGTAATTTAGATACGAACATACAAGAAGTTTGGCGATGCTTCTTAAAATGCGATGAACCTGAAACCGAAGAAGATAAGAAACATTACTTTTACGCAGACAAGTTTAAGGATAGTGAGTATAACAGATTTAGAAAAGATGATAGAATAATATGCGAGAATATTTCGTATGAAGATGATACACCCTTATATCTGTTTGGGTTTGAGAAAAAGGAAAATTATTTAGACATTCAATTACCTATTCACTTACAGATTTTAGACTGGAGTAATATATTATTGTATAAATTACAACGAGAAGTAGGAGGTAAATGTTTATTTAGAAAAACGGATTTTGTTATGATGGAAGGAGGTAAAGCAGATATGAACCGAGAAGGTTGGGGAGGATATAAAACTGAAACTGCTGATGGAGTGAATACAAGAAGTTTTATGAAAACTGATAGACATATTAAGATGCCTGACTGGAATGTAAGATGGATAGATAATTTTGAATACCGAGATAGTAGCGAAGCAGATAAGATTATTGAATTAGCGAATGAAAAAGGAGGACTGCTAATAAGCGGACGAGCAGGAACAGGAAAAACATATATCATCAAGAACAATAAGTATATGACTGATGAGAATACAATAAAAATGAGTTTCACTAATAAGGCAAGTAGAAACTGCGGAGGTTCAACTATTCATAAAACTTTAAAACTGAATGGTAATATGAAGACCCAAAAGAAAACATTAGAAAAGTTTAGGTTCAAGCAATATGTTATTATAGATGAGATTGGAATGGTAAATCAAGATTTACTTAACTTACTTCAAGTTCTTAAAAAGTTTAATCCAAGATTGATATTTATATTATGCGGAGATTACAGGCAATTACCACCTATTGAAAACTATGCTATACCATTTACAGATTTAAATATTATTAATGAAATATTTGAAATTCAATTTGAATTAACATATAATTATAGAACCAATGGAGATGTTGAATTTGTTAATAAGTGTAAAGATATCCACGATATAGATGCGATTGAAGATAAACCAGATGAACGAAAAGCAATAATCAAGAGTTTAAACTTAAATAATAATATTGAAGATTTTGCTATTTGTAGAACGAATAGAAT
>Ga0102963_1000555_pt1 | contig 16133 bp, 11 predicted proteins | sample SalPon2_C_H2O_MG_2_FD_84522 | JGI IMG/M metagenome (GOLD analysis project Ga0102963, IMG submission 84522) | Salt pond water microbial communities from South San Francisco under conditions of wetland restoration - Salt Pond MetaG SF2_C_H2O_MG | ecosystem: Environmental > Aquatic > Non-marine... | reverse complement strand
CCAGCTAGAAGAATTTATGAAAATCAAAGACCGATTGCGAGAAATTAGCAAAGAGTTAAAACAGTTAAAACAAGAGAAAACGAATTATTTGCTAGACAACTCCAAACACGTATTTGAATATTTCGAACAAAAACAACAAAGCAAAAAAAACCAAAAACCAACCCATTGAGAAAAAACCAACATTAAAAACATATTCATTTAATACTATCTAAAATTATATGTCAAACAAGAGAGGGCATCGCAATTCTATATCAAATCAAAATATACGAACTATCGATATTAAACACAGCGAATTACTAGACAAATTTGAGAAAATAGAAACCGAATTAATACCCAACCTATTGAATGAAAAAGAAACGCTTAAACAATCCGTTTCAACATTAAAGGAAGACCAGCTAGAAGAATTTATGAAAATCAAAGACCGATTGCGAGAAATTAACAAAGAGTTAAAACAGTTAAAACAAGAGAAAACGAATTATTTGCTAGACAACTCCAAACACGTATTTGAATATTTCGAACAAAAACAACAAATTTCAAATGATTCAAATACAATCAACCAAAATACACAGGTTCTCAATAGTTTTTTCAAAATAAAGGCCACTACCACTGAATCAGAAGATTTATCTAATGAGAAGTATAACCAATCGAAGAAGTCATATTCACAATACTGGTCTAATGTAAACAATGAAATCCAAAATATCCAGTCCTATATTATTCCAACTGACATTTGCAATATTTGCAGAAAAGGCGAAATGATTGCTCTAGATGAAGAAGGAATTTTAGTTTGTAATAATGACCAATGTGGAAAATTCATTTCTTATATTATCGATAGTTCAAAACCAACCAACAAAGAGCCTCCCAATGAAGTATCCTATACAGCATACATAAGACTAAACCACTTCAAAGAGATTTTATCACAATTTCAGGCAAAAGAAACTACGCAAATACCGGACGAAGTGATTGAAGATATTCGAGCTCGAATCAAAAAAGAACGCATTAAAGATATGTCATTGATTAATTATGATAAAATGAGAGAGATTCTACGTAAATTGGGATACAATAAATATTTTGAACATATACAATACATCAATTCCATGTTTGGTATCAAACCACCGGTCATGAACGAAGAACTACACGAAACTCTGTGTGTATTGTTTATCGAAATACAGAAACCATGGGCAGTACATTGTCCGCCAAATAGAACCAATTTTTTCAATTATACTTATACCTTATATCAGTTGTGTGTATTGTTAGACCAAACACAATATTTGCCATATATACCCATGATGAAAGACCGTGAAAAACAGTTGGAACAGGATATGATATGGAAAAAAGTATGTAATGATTTAGACTGGGAATATTTCCCGACCGTATAAATACATTTGAATTGTAAAATAAATATGGCAAAATAATTCAAATGTATTCTTCCGATAGTAGTGATAATTTAGTAAATACTACTATAGATGCATCAAATGTAGTTTTAGAAATAGATAATAGTAACAATGATATTTCAAATATTCACAAAAAAGAAAGCAAATTTGAATTGGACGAAAGAGTTACGGTAGTGTACGATGAGCATACTCAATATCGTGGCACTATTTATTCAGCAGGAAGATTAAACCAACAAACAAATATGTTTATTTACTCAGTAAACTTCATTGAAGGTGGTGGCCTCGCGATAAACCATGAAGTACCAGAAGATATAATAATACGTCCATCTGATATACCTTCCTTTCTTATTCCGGAAGAACGCTTAGTAGAAGATATGGAGTGTGATTATTATGATGCGTATAATAATACCTGGTATCCAGGTAAAATAGTAAAATGTTTTCGTCATGAATATAAATACAATATACAATTACATGAAACTAAAACCATTATTGCAGAAGTAGACGAATATGACGTATGTACTATTAACCGTAGTAATTTGTACAATAGGCTTTTACTACCACCTGTGGAAAAAAGAGATATATTACCCATTCAACAGACTAATTATGAGACATATGCTGCAGTACCGGTTCAAAGAACAAACTACAATGTTGACCAACGTACAATATCACGAGGAAGTAGTTATGATGAATATGGAAATCATGTTGATAGGCGTACTTACGAACAAGATACTGGTATATATCCGGTTCAAAGAAATATCCAAGAAGCGAGTAAAGTATTTTCTCCAGAATCAGCAACATCTAACCGTTCAAAACTAGAGTTTATTACTGCAGCAGATGTTATTAAACCAAAACACAGCGATAGCGACAGTATTACTGCAGATTCTACCGGTTTTGATGCAAATAATAATCCAGGTCCAATGACAAAATCAAGAGCCCTACCTATTCAAACAACCAATTATGATGTACCAAAAATGATTCCATCCACATCTATGGAAACATTAATTAATAAAAAACCAACTTTTACTAACGAAAATACATTTACAAGAAGAAAATCTACATATGATAGTGATGATAGTGACTTTGAAGAAGATAATGAAAAATGGAATCAACTGAAAAGAAAAACTGAAAACACTATATTTGATAAAAAGAATACAGAAGAAGATAAATTATTATACAATAATCCAAATTTGATAGTAGAAGATTCTTCTGATGGTACTGTATCAGACGGTAAACGCATTACTAAGTCACAATTATTAGGTATATTAACACAGTTAGAAATCCCTTGGCATGAAATAGATGAAATAAAAAAATTTGTGAATGATACATTTACTACAGACTTAGTATCATTGACATCCACACATTTGGACATTATTTCTAGTTATCTTAACAGTCAAAAAATGATATACACAGAATCGAGTTATTACACATCTACCTGGTTGAATTATTTGATGATTCCAACCATTATTATATCTGCAGGAGCATCTGTAATCAGCGGTGCGGAACAGCGTATACCCCATTCCCAATTGATTATTTCCTGTATCACTGCGTTCAGTGCTTTTTTACTTTCTGTAATCAATTATTTAAAATTAGACGCGGCGTCAGAAGCGCATAAAATATCCGCTCACCAATATGACAAATTACAAAGTCATATTATGTTTTTTTCAGGAAAGTCTCTTTTGTTCAGCCCAGCGTCGTTCAACTTTAATACTAGACCTGGTAGGGAAGCGAAAAAGATGTTGGAGGCGAAAAAGAAAGTAAGAAGTATTATTGATGTTGAGCAAAAAAAATCTATGACCAATCTTGAACAAATTAAGAATGATTATAAACTAGAAAAAAATACATTAGAAAAGGAAATAAAGTCTGTAAAAGAAGAATTGTCATTGTTACAAAATGAATTTGATGTACAAAGTAATAAAGAGTTAACTTTGAAAGCTAGGAATTTATCTGCAAAAGAACAAATGATATTGGATGAAATAACTAAATTAGACCACAATTACAAAAAAGACAAATCTACTGAAGATAAAAAAGCAAATGAGTTTTTCGAAAATATACAAAAAATTCAAAATGAACAAAGAGAAGAAGCATTAATACAATTGAATAGCGAGGAAACAAAGTTGCAAGAAGAGTTGATGCATGATATTTTGAAAGAAATCGAAGATGTACAAAAGAAAATCAAAGAAATAAAAGAAACAAATCAATTCGAAGTACCTCGAACTATAAGAAACCGATATCCAACTGCGTATACAATCAATGTATTTTCTTTGATTAAAATGATAGAAGATTATAAACTCATTCTGACCATCAAATTATGGATTTATCGCAATAATATTCGCCAAATGCGATATTGCATAAATAAATGCTGGTCTATTTTGGACGCTAATAATCTGACGCGAGATTCTAGAACTATGATAGAAGAGGAATTAACAAAATACAAACTAGCCATGAAAAAATATAATGAGAAGAAGAACACTATATACGAATCTATGGTTGCACTATCAGTAGCTTATATAGAAATAGATGCCTTATTAGAAGATGAAATCAAACAAGGCGAAATCAAAAAGAATTTGGGTATATTGTATTTTATATGTCCATGGGTAATGCGTCTTTTTCATGATGGCGGTTGGGTTGAGAAAAGTTTCATTAATCATATATACGAGAATGCAAGTGCCAACTCAAAAAAATTGGCTATGTTAGATAAAAAGAGCAAAAAATCAAGATATGATACTTTGAATTTTGAGGATGATATATTAGTATAAGCATTCAAAGGAGTATAATAATTGTAAAAATACAATCATTATATTTTATGTTATGTAAATTTATGCAGCAAGACGAATACCACCAACAAGAGTGCTACCAAGAGTCATACCAGCACCATTGCGTGCACTGGAACCCATAGCAGGGATGAAAACATCGAGGATGCTGAATGTTGCAGCAGCAGTCAATGCAATGATGATGATTTCCTCTACGTTAAGAGCCTTCTTAGGGATAAGCATAGCACAGATAGCTACAGCCAAACCTTCGATTAAGTATTTGATAGCGCGCTTCAACAACTCGTTCATGTCAAACATTTCAGTCATTTTGAATGTATATTATATGCAAATAAAAAAAGTTTATTAATATATGCGTGAAAATACTTAAATATATGTCATCAAAATTGTTATATTGGCTAAATGTCTACCTTCGAACAAAAAAATCTATCAAATGGTGAAAAAAATCCTAAATATGTAGACCTGTGCGATGAGGACCCTCCTATTGCTGGTCAAAAATTCGCATGTATGTCTTTTGTATCTCCTGAAAAGATTTTGAAGAAGAGAGAAGTATATCTGTTTGACCAGTTTATCAAGCAATGGGAATTTTCTAAATCAATGGAAAGATATTTCGATTTTATTCATTTTATTGCTTACAAGCATAAAGTAAAGGTAGAAACACTCATTGAAGATTTCAATGAATTTGTAAAGGAAGAAGGGTTGAAGCTAAAGAAGAGTGGTATTGAAGATGACTATAAAAATTTCATGGATAGACAGGAGGATAAGTTGAACGAGCAATTCAGCCGTGAACATGCATTTCAGACCTCTGTGCGTGGTCTAAAGATTAGAGGTGTATTTGCAACACAGGATGAGGCAGAAATGAAGAGTAAGAAGTTGCGTGAAAATGACCCTAATCACGATATTTTCGTTGGACCTGTTGGTATTTGGGTACCGTGGGACCCGGATGCGTACAAAACTGGCCGCGTTGAGCATTTGGAGGAGGAGTTGAATGCTCTCCACAAGGAAAAAATGAAAAATGAGCAAATGGCTAAGAAAGAATTCGAGGAGCGTATTCGTGAAACTAAGAAGAAGGCTATTGCCGAGAATATTGCAAAGGCAAAGAAGAATGACAATGTATTGACACAAACAATGGACGAGGATGGAAATCTTATTGGTGTAACCGAAACTGTTGATTTCGAGTCTCGTGAGGTTTCTGATGCGGAATCTACAAAGTTACATAATGAGATGCTTATGGAAAATGCATTGAAATCTGTAGAAGAGGAAACCGAAGAAGATTCTATGGAAAAGGTTGATTAAAAAATTGATATAACTGTATGAAGATTATTATAAGTAACTATTTATAATTATCAATATCATGATATCTGCAGTAACTAGGCGAAGTCGTCGACAAAGACATATTCGTGTAAGACCTATTCGTCAAACACATACACCTTCTACTAAAAATAATTGGGCAGCCGGTTCATTTACATATCAGATACAACCCAATGAAAATCGTACATTCTTTACTATTCTAGAAAAACAGATTTGGGGGTCTTTCAACCAATTATTGAATAACAATATGACCTTTGAAAAAACATTACAGTATCAAACTCAATATAATTCTAGAATTAATGAATTAGGTATTATTCATAATTTGTATTTGCACCATACCATCAAATGCTACAACGAAATAACTAAAAAGGGTGTGTATCAAAAGATATTTGAGACTATGAACAATCCATTTATTTCGGCTGATGACAAACAACGATTCTTCGATATATTCTCCTCGTGTCAAAAACATTATCTAGCCTTATGTAAGTTTGCTTTCATTTGTAAGTTTAAACGAGCAAAAATAGGTTGCGATAGTGATATGTATATGAATCCTATATCAAAAAAAGGTTGTAATTATGTCGAATTACTTCATGGAAATCGTAAATATGTATTTACTATTCCAGATTTGACAAAAATTATTCGAAAGTCGTTGAATTCTTCTTCTGATATGTATTCTGACCCACAAACTATAAAAAATCCTTACAATAATTTGTCTTTCACAAAATCCGACCTGTATACTATTTATTTTGCAATCAAAAAAAGCGATTATAATGTTCCAACCGTTTTTCAGCAGTATTTTTACAGTAACTTTTCTTTGACTCGTTTGATAGATGATTTTGAGCCATCATTGCGCGAAGCTGCTATTCGAGACGCATGTATTACACCTGATGACGAATGTATCTGCGAATTAAAAGAAAATATATTAGATATGATAGAGGTTTACAACGATACGCATTCGGAAATACCTCTTAATATACATAACGATTTTCCAGAAAAAAAATTAATAGAAGCATTCAAACCATTCATAAAGCATTATTATAGAAGTATGTATTCTCTTAACAACTCTGAAAAATCAAGAAGTCGAATTTATTGGCTAGCAAGTATGAAAAAATTTGCATCAGAAAATCCTTTATTTGGTAGAAAAATTACAAAAATAAAGTCGGATTTGTCTGGAAAAAAACGTTCTCTAGTAGAATATAACACAAATATATCATCTCTTATCTCTCCATACAGCTATAATTGTGAAGAATCGGAATGTCATATGAAACTTACTGAAAAAGAAAGCGACTTTGTAGTTTCTTATAGAACAAATATCAAACGAGCGGCAGAGCAACGTGAACGACGAACAACTGCCGCTCTTGCATTTCGAAATTTTGCTACTCAATCCATATCTAACAGAAATAATAATAACAATCCATTCAATACACTCCTCAATGTATATCGCGAGTTTTCATCAAATAACTCAAATAATGAAGTTGTAAATAGACGTACAATTTCATCCGATAATAGCTCGACATCTTCAGATGATGATGGAGTCACTGTAAATTTGTTTGGACCAGAAACAAATGAAAATACGGCGTTATGTTCAGATGATGATTATGAGGATGACCTAGAAAGAGAAACAGAAAGCATCAGCTAGATTACCATTTAGATTTCTTTACATTAATAGACGGGGCGGATTTTTTCTTTGATTTACTCGGGTCATATGCCTCATCTTCATCATCTGACCCCATATTTTTGGATATTTCCCAAAACTCTTTGGAGCCCAACCGGAAATCCGGATGTTTTTCTGCTTTGTACCAGAAAATCTGGTCATTCAACTTATTTGATTTGGCATTGTTATTAATTACTAAGCATTCGTAATTTTCCGTTGTTTGGTCCATCACGGCACAAAACGCTTCCAATGTCGGAAACATACTCGCATAATTTTCCCATATTTTTTTCCTGTTTGTCAAATATGGTTCTCGAAGTATGAAAACATAATCTATGTTTGTTCTCAGATTTGGAGGAATACCCAGAGGATATTGCATCGTAATGATTAACATGATTTTCCAATGTCTACCGTTCATAAATAACAATCTCATCATTTTATCTCGTGTCCATGACTGGTCATACAAACAATCATCTAATATAACAAACGCACGGGGGTCGATAGTCGTTCGTTTATATGTTTCTATCTCTTTATTCACCTGTTTCAGTACCGTTTTTTGCCTCCGCAATATATTTTCTATCAAAACTGTATTGTATTCTTCATGAATGAATAATTTGGGTACATGAGCTGCATAAAATCCATTACCTGCTTCTGTTCCTGAAATTACAGTTCCAATTGGAATATCTTGATGATAATACAACAAATCTCGTACTAAGAAAGATTTACCTGTATCACGTCTACCTATCATCACAATTACCGGACCTTTATTTTCATCAGGTTTGAAAGTAATTTCGCGCATATTGAATTTTCTCATTTCTAATGTCATTTTTGTGAATATGTGATATACTATTTACATATTAATTTATTTGTGTTTGAACGTGCACTTTGCAACCATTTTATTATTTATTAGTTCAAATACTTTAAGAAAAATGTACAAACCACTTATATTGAGTATTTTTAACTATGCCTAAATTTCAATTACATTATCATAAGATTCCTAAAATAAATGATTCATTCATGAATAACGAAACCTCCACTTCCGATGAATATCAACCATATGCTATTCAAAAATTTCAACATTATAATCCTCTGTACAATGAATTGTTTCATTTAGATAAAAAAACATATAACAAAATCACTTTGAATCAACGTTATCAAATCGTTGACATAAATTCTGTTTATGATAATTCACTGAATATTACTTTAGATAAAAATATTTTCATCAAATTTTCACCTTTACTCGACCCGATTCGATACATGGTGGGAAAATATGATGAACAAATGTCATATATACATAATTTACCTGGTCTACTTGATAATTCTATGAATGTTCCATCCAAATATTTAGATGTGAATAATGTTTCCTACACAGATAACTTTTTTTGCTATTTATCGAGTCAAATGTTACATACACATCACTTTGTTCATTCACTAGATTATTATGGGTCTTTTTTGGCTATTCAAAACAAATACAAAATCGAGATTTCTGATGACTTAGAATATTTACAGGACTCTAAGTATTTCAATAGTAATTTGAATAAACTGTTTACTATAACCTCTACTGATAACGCTTTCTATAATTTTGCTTCTCGAGCTAACAAAAAACGTCTACAAATTAATAACACTCCTAAACATAATATTACCTGTCATTCTTTACCTGAATTAGATATTGATGTCGTTTCTGAAGAAATATCTTCAACGGATGATTGTAATCTTATCTACGAATTAGACCTAACTAACAAAAAGTCTAAAGCCAATGATGACAGTTCTGATGATAGCTCAGTTGATGACTCCGATATTGAATCTAGTAACGATGATGATAATGATGATGATTCTCATTCTGATGGGGACAGCGAAACCGATAATACTGATATCAACATTGGGAAATGTATAGAAGAATCTTCTTTGAATGATGAAAATTGGGAAACGGATAGCTCTTATTCGTCATTTGAAGAATCCGAAAGTTTTGCATTTATTAACAATTATCCTGTTCAGGGTATATGCATTGAAAAATGCAAAGGAACTATAGATGATTTATTTGAAACCGAACAAATGAGTAGCAATGAAGGTATTTGTGCTCTTTTTCAAATCATAATGACTTTGTTGTGTTATCAAAAATGTTTCCATTTCACACATAATGATTTACACACCAATAATATCATGTATATTGAAACCGATAAAGAATTTTTATATTATCAATTCAAAAAACAGGTTTACAAACTACCTACATATGGGAAGATATACAAAATAATCGACTTTGGTAGGAGTATTTACAAATTCAACGGACGTATTTATTGTAGTGATAGTTTTGCTCCAGGCGGTGATGCTTCTACACAATATAATTGCGAGCCTTACTTCAATGCGAATAAAACACGTATTGACCCGAACTATAGTTTTGACTTGTGCCGACTAGGTTGTTCGTTGTATGATTTTATTATCGATGATGATGAACAACCTGAAGATTTCAATGACCTTCAAAAAGTTGTCCGTTTATGGTGTACAGATGACAACAATAAAAATATATTGTATAAGAAAAATGGCGAAGAAAGATATCCCGATTTCAAATTATACAAAATGATAGCGAGAACTGTTCATAGTCATACACCTGAAGCTCAATTAAAACTCTCCTTTTTCAGTCAGTTTGAAATATCTAAAAAAAATGTAGATATTACAGAATTGATAAATATTGATAGTTTTCCCACTTATGTTGAGTAATTCAAAAATCTTACTCTTTTTGCATTTATTGCTTTTTGGCCACTCGAATTGAATGTTGAAATAAAATCACTCATTGCTGTTTTTGTAAGCTCTCCGTCACGGTCACTATAAATGACTCGTTTGATACCAAAATCTTTCATTGTATTATAGCAATTAATGCATGGTACGGAACAATTTAAAGTATTCATATTTGTTATGCGAGCAATATATAGCGTTATCTTTTTTGTTATATTTTGTTTTTTGCATTGTCGCAATACATCTACTTCGGCATGACACGTGCACGTCCCAGATATCATCCCATCACTCGAATAAGTACGATAACTATTACATCCTCTCGCTACAATCTTACCTGATACAACTGCTATACAACCATGTTTATAGGTGACTTTAGATTTACTCGCTTCATAACCAGCTATATCCATATATCTTATATCTTTGTTTGAACATTCTTCGGTCATTACATAATATGTTGGTATTTGCTTAAATTGAATAATGTATAACAATATTATTCAATTTTTCTATGTGCTATATTTTGAAACTATAAGTCATATTTTTTTGCAAAATCGGCAGGTGTGTATATTGGTATCCCCATTTCTTTCGCTTTTTTTGTTTTATTTGATACATCTTCATAACTTTTTGTAATTAAAATATCCGTATTTTTTCCCATAGTATCGTCCAATATACCTCCTATTAGTTTCAATTGTTCAATAATATGTTTATCACGTACTTTTGTCATAACGACATGTTTTCCATATAAAGGATGACTCATGTTTTTTGCTGGTTCTTCTTTCTTTTCTTCCGCTACTTTCATTGTATTTTCTAGCTTTTCTTTTTCCAATTTACTCATTAGCTTCGCTTCTTTCATAAACGCCATAAATTTATCTATGTTCTCAACAAAGCTCTTTGCATTCTCTTTTCCTATTCCTGGTATTTGTGTCAGCATTTCTTTTTTCTGCTCTGGGCTTTCTTTACTTTTCAATATTTCTGGATAGGCATCCATAATCGGAGTTATTTTTTTGAGACCAATACCTCGACCGAATAAATTTGATGCAGCCATGATTTCATTCAATGTTGCTTTCTCCAACCTAGCCTGAATACCATCATGTATTTTGTTTATCATTTTCTCTTTGAAACCTTCTACCCCTTCAAAATCCTTCTTTTTCATATGTATTATTTTGGGCACAGTATTGTATCCAGCTTTCATTAATCGTTTTACGTTTCCACTAGATAGACCATCTACTTCTATGCCTGTAAAAAACGCAGTTATATTCTTTTCCTGAACTGTTTCATCCATACTGACATCATCTAATATAATATCTATATGTGTGTCTGTCCAGTGATAAGGAACATCGGGCATTTTGGCCTTTTCTGCTGGTGTAGTAACTGATTTTATATGTGGTATAACATCACCGCTTCTTACTAGTTCAATTACCGCACCTATTCCGACTTTGTTTGTCTCTATAAAATTACCGTTGAATCCAGTTGCATATTCTATTGTTACACCTCCTAAACGAATTGGCTCTATACGTACACGAGGTTTTAAATAACCACTCTTACTAGGGGTCCAAATCACGTCTAATACTTTGGCTTCTGCCACCTGGTCTGAAATAACCATTTTAAAAGCAAACGCATATTCTGGATTTCCACTCTTTCGCACATGGATTCTGTCATCACTTACAATAACACCATCTATTTCATATGCATAGTTTGTTCTCCAATCTATCAATGTTTCCGACAGACTCTCATTTGTAATATCTTCATCAAACCTATGTTGTACTACTTTGTGACCCAACTCTTCTAGCTTTTTCATCTGTTCGGAAGGTTTCATTTCTGGTTTAATCACTTCATAGGCTACAAAATGCAAATCGCGTGCCTTTTCATCGATAGTTTTACTGTTTACAATACCTGATACTAAATTACGAGGGTTAGCAAATGTTTTCTGATACTTCTCTTCAAATACTGTTTTGGGAATAATAAATTCACCACGTACTACATATCCTGGCTCTTTGGGCAATTTCAATACCTTCAATAAATGTGATATATCCTGACCGACTTTACCGTCTCCACGAGTATACAATTTTGGTGTTTCATCTTCGGTTGTATATAAACCACTTACTCCATCTAATTTACACGATAATACATATGGACCCGAATATTTATTTTTCCAACTTGTTAATGCACCCGTATCTGGCTTTATTTTATCCATGGATGCCATTTCATATGGTAAGGTCACCTTATTTTTTTCTACTTTTGCACCAACACCCTCTAGTATCGGGTTGTTTGGATACGTTCTTTCCATATATTCCACAATAATATCGTATTCGGCATCTGTCAGCATTGGTTTTTTTGTATTGTAATATTGGTCATTGGCTACATGTATCATATTTTCCAACTCCGTTTCATTCATTTTCTCTAATACGGCTATTCCATTTTCTTTGAAAGCTGTTATATGCGTTTTTGCACCCAATTTATCTAATTTTGGCTTCTTATCTGTTGCCGGTTTTTTCATTTTTTCCTTATCTTTGTTCTCTTTATCTTTTAAACTCTTTTTTTTCATTGTTTTATTATTTGGAGAACTTTTCTTTTCTACTTTTGATAATTCTTGTTGTGTTATGATTGGTACTAATTCTGGCAATTCGTCTGCCTCGATTTTTGGCGCCTCTTCCTTCTTCTCTACTTCATCTTCTACAATTTCTACCTTCTTTTTTCTGGTGTATTTTCTCTTGGGTTTATCGGCAGACACTTTTTTTGATGTATCTTCCTTCTTCTCTACTTCATCTTCGGCCTTCTTTTTCCTAGTGTACTTTCTTTTTGGTTTATCATCAGAAACTTTTTTAACGGGTTTTTCATCGATTATAGTAGGCAATGTTGTTTGTATGGAACGACCATCTATTCTTTCTTCGGGTCTTTTATATTCTAAATGGAGAACTTTGAAAATATCTTCTTCTGTTTTCACATTTTTATCTAATTTTTCTTCTTTTTCTTTTCCCTTTGTTTTCTTATACATACCATGTTCGTTAAGAGAAATTTCTAGTTTCAAAGCATATCCGCGCATAACTGTATTGAATGCTTTACTTCCGGTGAAATACAACACTGCAAAGGGATATTCCTCCGGTGGTGTATACATAAAATCTACACGTCTGGCGATTTCTTTGTTTGGTAATTTGGCTATCACCAAACATTTTGTATTTCCGTACGATAATATTTCGACAATAATACCTGTTTCCTTCAATGAATCTACAAAATTTCGGAACACCTGAGGATTTTTGGAAGTAATAATAACATCAATATCTCCTGATGTTTTTGCACCGCGACGATAACTTCCCACTATTTCATATTGACTATCATTTTCTGCTACTTTTTTGAATTCTTTCTCAAAAATAGTATTGTACTCGTCTATTTCAGCACGGGGAATTCGCTTTGACGTATCTTCGTAATATTTCAACCCTATTTTTTGCGTATTATTCAACAAATCATCTTGTTTTTCTCGCAATTCTTCTATTGTACGGATACCTTTTCCTGCTAATTCTGTGGCTTTTTTGGGGCCAATACCATGTATTTCGGTCAACCATGTTACCGGATTTTCTTTTTCACGTTCAAACAGTGATAATGTACCCGTTGTTATATATTCCTGCATTTTTGACATAATAGTGGGTCCTATATTGGGTTTCCCTTCCAATTGTTTCACATCTGTGATATCTTCTGTTTCAGATAATACTGTATCCTGTGCGCGACTATATATACGAGAACGGATATAATCTCCCTTTTTCTGCATCAATTTGGATATTTTTTCTAACATATCAATCAATTGTTCATTCAATCGCTTTGATGATGTTGTTGGTGGTTCTTGAATTTCCAATGTTTTTACATTATCCATTTCTTTTTCGTATTCTTTTCTACCTTTCTTAATCATCTTTTGAATACTATTTTCATTTATGTCTGTTTCAGATATATCCATAATATAATTTATGGATATATAAAAAAAAGATTTTTTCTAAAAACCTGGCTCGTCTGTGAAAATTTGAGTAGCTTTCAAATTGCTAGATTTACTATCCGTCACAATATTCATGAAATCATTGATTGACCCGTTCATACTTAAAAACACGAAAAGAGCAGCAAAACCAGACAAAAATACATATACACTATCACGTATTGTGTTTTTAAGAGGTTTCCACTCTTTCATCACATACTTCATTTCCAATATTTTCAACAAGAAAAACAAACCTGACATCAACAATGCTATTACGAGTAATTTTTCCATTTTAATATATTAAATTATAGAATATATTAAACTATTTTCAACGCATTGTCTTTTCCTAAATAGGTGGTAATTCCTCTACATCATTCAATAAAATGTCTTCTGTTGTAACTTTGGATGCGGGTTCATCTAGCACATCAAAACCACTCAAATCTACTGGCTCGGTAGAGATTTTGATTCTATCATCTTCTTCTTCCTCTTCTTCCTCTAACTTTCTCTGCAAAGCACGTGTTGTGCTGATATCTTCTAATCGTTCAATTGTCTTAGGTGCTTCTACATTAACTTCTTTATTATCTTCTTCTAAGACACTATCAATATCATTGAATGAAAGTTTTGTTACTACTTCATTCTCATCTACATTCTTAATAGCGGGTACTACTTCAGGTACTACTTCTTCCTCTTTGGTCTCCTCAACATTATTTATGTTTTCCATGGTTTCTTCTGTTGATTTTGTTTCTTCAGTTTCATCCGGTGCTTCGACATTTTCTATGAATACTTGTTCTTCGTGTTCTACTGATTCATCCATGTAAGCACGAATAATCGCTTCTGTCGGTATACTCTCGCGAATCGCCATCATAATACATTCCTGAATAATGGTTTCCAACTCGCGATTGTTCTTTTGTGTTTGCAAAGGCGAAACATTCTTTTCAAACAAATAAACGTTCATATATACCTTTCGAGCGGTGTTTATATAGACCTTATGTATAAATGTATCTAAGTTGGGTATTGAAATGTCTATCTTCTTTTGTTTACTTCCTACACGAATGCATGTCAACACCTTCAATTGAATAATGTGAACACAGGTTATCAAATCTTCCAAATAATCACACCCACTTCTTTCTACGATTCGCTTTCTTTCCTGTTCAATTATGGTATTATTCCACTTTGGTACACGAGATAATAAATTCTGGAAAGTCATCAAATATTTGTTTGCTTCATCATTATCCATACATATTTTCCACGATTCATTGAAAATAGACCGAATACCCTCAGTAACTAATGGTGTAAATATACTTACTAATCTACTACACCATTCATTTCTAGACTCATGTAAGTTCGAAATCACAAAATCGTCCATTCTATAGTTACTTAGTATCATCAACTTTAAGTATTTTCAGTTTCAAAAACATATGTCTTTATTTTCTCTTATGAATAAATAGTCTAAAATGGTAAATATCAATAATGGCTCTGACCGATATTCCGATTTTATCTTATCAAAATAGACAACCGTAGTTGCCTTTAGTAATTCTTCTATGGTATCATTATTCTCTACCCAATGTATCAAATCCATACATGATAATCCTTTTTCATATAATTGATTTGACAATGTTAATAAATCATTATGTGTCATTTCTTTATCTTCTAACTCGTACATCTTTGCCGATATCCATAAATGCTCTTTACTACTTTTTTCCATATTTTCCATATGATTCATCTTTCGATGAAGATTGATAATAGTACCATTATCCATGAATTCTGGTACATATATTTCACAAAAACGAGATAATATTGGATTCAATAATTTATGTTTGTTTTCTACTATAATAAAAAAACGTGTATTGTAACTGAATAACTCAATACAACGACGTAATGCAGATTGTGCATCAATAGTCAACTGGTCAGCATTCAATAATACAATTGTTTTGAAATTTGTACCGTTATCTGATTGTATATTTGTTTTTGCGAAAAATTTCAAATCTTCTCGAATAAATTTTATTCCTTTTCCATGCGAACAATTAACATTCATCACGTTTTGTTTGATTCGATATTTATTATCATTGTAAATTTTACTTATAAATGAGTTTACAATAGTTCTCTTTCCACTTCCAGATACACCATGAAACAAAATATTGGGTACTTTCTTTGTTTCTAAAAACTTATCTAACTTTGATGTTATTTGTATATGAATAGGTAACACCGGCTTTTTGATGTTATTATATTGTTTACCTGAAAAATAATCTTCGGTGCGCGTCAACTTATTTTCTAGATTCATGATGGATAAATAATAACATTTTATTATTTTATACCCTTTCCGTTTT
>Ga0102963_1000554_pt1 | contig 16135 bp, 25 predicted proteins | sample SalPon2_C_H2O_MG_2_FD_84522 | JGI IMG/M metagenome (GOLD analysis project Ga0102963, IMG submission 84522) | Salt pond water microbial communities from South San Francisco under conditions of wetland restoration - Salt Pond MetaG SF2_C_H2O_MG | ecosystem: Environmental > Aquatic > Non-marine... | reverse complement strand
TTTAAATACAGCAACAAATTTAGGATTAGCTGGAGCAGTCCCTAAACCTGTGCCTGCTGCACCATTTAAAAGTTTGTATGTTGATCCATCCCATGAAGCAGGAATGTTTGTTTGATCAACCATAATTAGCTTATCAGTGCCGTTAAAGTTATACTCATCAAAATTATAACGAACTGCACTTGTTCTAGCAGTAGTAATGCTTGTCCATGCACCACCTGTGCTGTACTTAACATTTGCTCCTGCGGCAGCAATGACAGTATTGTTAAAAACTGTTACGCCAATAATCTTATCTGTGTTACCATTTACTTGTGTGCTGGAATACTTTGTAGTTCCAGTAAGCCTACGATAGCCACCAGTAATTGAAGGCTCAAAGTTTTGTAAAGTTAATGCCTCCCCCGGCTGCATAGTAAATGCGTCTTTGTCCAAGACTAATCCACCACCACAAGAAAAAATAAAAGGAGATAGTTGTGCTAAATCAGGCATGTTATCCGCCTACATATTCCTCATGATAAGCAATCAATAATGATACTGTAGAGTCTGCTTCTGTAAACGCTTCAAGTCTATCTCCAGCGCCCATGTGTAAATCAAAATCATAGTTTATTACGCTGTTACCTGCTTGGACTACAGCATTAATAATTAAATGCGTAGTATCCTCTTCTTTATGGTACCATTTTAAAGTTGTAGTTTTATTACTATTACTACCATTACTTAAAATTATGCGATTAACTTGAGTGCTGTACCCAACAGGACAAGTGTAATATACTGTATTTACTGTTGTTAAAGAAGCTGCTTTACTTCTACTCCGAATATTACGTGGAAGTACTTGTACCATTTTTAAAAACTAGTAGGTGTTGCAAAACCAGCACTAAAACTTTTAGGAATGTATGTAGAACGAACATAGTCAAATCTGTTAATAAGAAGAGACTGCATGTTTTTAATGCCTTCGTTAAACAAAGCAAAACTACGTTCATAAAGCGCAGTTTCACCCCTAAAGAAATACATATATGCAATAGCGCCGTCAATAACTACGTGCTTAAATCTGTCTGGAATAGTTGAAGTATCCGTGTCTGCAGACATATCAGTTGCAGGAAAAGTGTAGTAATCAAAAATTAAAGTATAGGCTTTATCGGGTAAAGGATATAAACCATACCTGTCATCAGGAGTTCTAAAAACAAAATTAGGAACACCTCCACTACTAAACTGTGCTACTGTAGTTGTATCAACATGACTTGCAGCAGTAGTTCCGCCAGCACCACGAGTGCAACCAGTAAACGTAGTAGAAGTTGTTCCTGTATACGAAATTTCTTCTGTGCCAATAACAATACTTCCGGTACTATCAAATCCAGTTGTTGAAGCTACAGTAATAGTAGTGTCTGAATTATTTAAAGTTCCGTTAAGAGTTGTAGTAACACTTAAATCTTCTTGACCGACAAAGCGATCTAGGTATTCTTTATAATCAATAGTCTCTAGATGTACTGAGCCTGAACCCAATGTATCATCTTTTTTAATACGAAAAGTAGCGTAGTCAATATGCTTAGTATTTGATGGAGAAGTATAACGAGTTACGCCAGCAGTTAAAGTAACGCTGGCTTCTGAATGATTAAACGGCCAACCAAACTCTCGTTGATTAACGTAACGAACAGCTTGATTAACCGCATTTTTAGCTTGAGTCTGTACGCCACGAGAACTTGCAAAGTTAGCTGAAGTCAATTCAACTTCATTTAGTTTTACAAGAACATCGTTTACGTATGTAATAAAAGTTGTTGCCATATATTATACCCAAGCAAGAAATAGTGTGGGAAAGTACAAAGACTCTCCCACACTAATCTTAGTTTTTATGCGTTATCGCGAGCAACTTCGGTAGCAAGATCGGCTACACCAGTTAGATCACAAACAACAGCATAAACGCGCAGAACACCACTTGAAACGTCATTGGCACCAGCGGCAACAAGAACGTCAATAGTATCGGTGGTTGCAACAAAGTCAGTGTAAGTTGTACCACCGACTGTGTTAGCTGCACCATTTGTGCCTGAAGCAAGGTAACCTGTTGCGGTTACGTCGCCACCGTCAACAATGTCGTCACCGGCAGCAAAGTCAATATCAACAGTTGGAGTTGTACCATTGAATGCAGTTAGAACTTCCGCACCGGCTGCAACAACAATTGAGCCGCCGGGAATTTCTAGAACCTGAAAGATATCTCCGCTAGTGATGGCTGAAAACAGACCGGCACTAACAAGCTTGCCTACGTCAAGAATCTTCTCAACAAGGTAAGTGGAGTTACGAACATCAGGAAGTACTGCGATTGAATTAGCACTAACGCCAGCGGTTGAAGAGGCGGTAAGATCATAAGTTGCCATGTCTAAATCCTCCCTTAAGCTACGTTGTACTTAGCAGTGACGACACCTTCTGGACGCAGAATTTTGCGGCCATAAAGATGCATACCACGAACGATGTCAGCAAAGCTGTCTGGATCACGGTATGTTTCAGTCTTCATGATCTGGCTTGCAGTTGCAATGCTAGAAGCATGACCACCAACAATTACACCGTAGTCAGTGTTCTGGTTAGCAGAACCTGTAGTGGTAGGACCACCGCCGACTGCGGGAAGGTTGTTTGAAACATAGACCTTGAAACCATAGAAGTTGTTAAGAACTAGACCATTACGCATACCACCAGATTCACCGAAATCTGCATTGAAAAGACGGCTGTCTTCGTCCATGAGAATTTCCATGAAAGCAGGGTGAACAACAAGCCAACGGTTGTCCTTGTCAACATACTGAGTGTCAAGAAGGCGTGACATACGAGCAACAACCATTGCTGGTGAAGCTGTAGCCGTTGGAAGTTCAGTTGCACCGGGAAGGCGAGCAGCAATAGGAACTGAGTGATCGCCTGCACTAGCAGTAGTAATGTTACCAAATGAATCCTTGCGGAGTTTCATTGAGGTAAGTAGTTCATCTGAACCGGCAGTTGCAATTGCCTTGGTGCCAGAAACTGTAGTATTAACAGCACTAGCAACAGCACTAACTGCAGACTGAGCGTAACCGGAAAGATAACCCAAAACTTCAGCGTCAAACTGGTCACGAAGGCGGTAGCCTGCACGATCAGCAGCCATCTGCTGGAAGTTCACATGAGAATGAGCCTCTTCAATATCGTCAACCTTAAAGGCAAAATAGTTAGCCTGATCGACAACAAGAGAAAAATCCTCATCGTCTAGGTCTTGTGGAGAAATCTGTGTGCCACGTGCATAGGACTTGACAGTGATTTCTGGTTCTTTGATGACACGAACTGTATCGCCAAAGCTTGCGATCTCACCAAAATAATCATTGTTGGTGATATCTTCAGCTACAGAACTCTTGCGGAAAGCAAGCTGTACCTGTTTGGAGTAAATGACAGGGCTAAAATTGCCATTTGGTAAACTATTATACCCTGCCGCTGTCTTAAAAGCCATGATAACCTCTATAGCATTAAAACAAATGCGGTATTCCGCTGACCTACACAGGTCATATATTAGGGTATAACTTTGAGGGCTAGTTCTTTGGGTTAGGAATAAAGACGATCAATCAGTATCCGGCCAAACTTACTAGGTAACTAAAAGTCACTTAAGATAAGCCACTAGAGTAACACTAAAAAGTGGGTCTAGTAACTTTACTACACACCATTTTAACTAAAAATGGCGATTTGTCAAGTAAAAAATTACTTAACGTGCGCCTCCAGATAAATCATAGACAAAGTTGCCAGTACGAATAGCTTCCATGATACTGTCGGCATTCTTTTCATACTCATCAGCAGTCATTTTTTGAACTTGTGATTCATAAAATGCACCCTCTTCGCCACTTTCACGAGGAGTAGACTTTTGAGATTTTGTAGTTACAGAAGATGCTGCTTGTTTGCGAGTATCTACCTTGCTTTCTTTCTTTTTAAGCAGACCATTATCCGCTTTATACAGATCAATAGCACGTGCAGCAGAAAGAGCATCATCTTCGTTATCATAAAGAGCAGTTTGAACCCACTTAGGCTGAGTTTCAACCCACTCGTGAAACTCATCCTGATCTCTAATGTCTTCAAAATCAGGATGCAATCTTAGGAGTTCTACTTCCGCCTTTTCTTTGCGAGCATTAGTCTGCATCTTTTCAATTTCTAGTAATTTTTTACTAACAGATTCTGACCGCTCGTCTGCTTTCTTAATTGCAATAGTTTCAATTACTGCTGCAATGTCTGGGTATTCCTTAATCCAAGCACTTAATTCATCTTCTGTTTTGGGAAGCTGAATATGCTTCTTAGTGCTTTCTTCAAGCTGTTGCTCTAGCTTTACAATTCGCTCTTCAAAATCTTCTTTTTGTTTTTGAGAAAACCTACGAAGATCGCCATACCGTTTCTTGAAGGTTCTCTCTTCTGCAGAAGTTTCTAAAAGGCTATCTTCTTCTTTACGAAGTTCTTCTCTTGCCTCTTCTTTATCTTCTTCATCAGAAGCATCTTTTTTAAGTTGCTCTAGTTCTTTTTCTTCTTCTTCTACAGTCTTCTTATTGCCATAAGGGCGATTTGCAAAACCCACTTTGCGCTCTGGCTGTGGATCAGCAACTACTGCTTCAGTCATTTTATTTCCTTTAACTGGGGCCAACCGTAGCCTACTGTGTTAGCAGGGGGATAGGGTAAGCCAGCAAATGGACTATTTACTTGAGGCTAGTCCTTTACCTTTTTTCTTTTTAGCTGGGGTTTTACGCTTCTTTACAAGAGCACCCTTGCTTGCAAAACCAAAATCTTCTGGTGAATAAGTTTTATCTCCAACAGTAATCATGCCACCATTAGACATACTAATTAGACCACCTTTTTTAAATCCGTATGTACCGTCTTCACCGCCTCCTGCTTCTACATCTGCAGGACCAATACCGCCGGGAGCAACAGAAGGATCAAAAGAAGGAGCATCAACAGAAGGAGCATTATTAGTAACGCCTGTATTATTATTATTAACCTCAACTGTTCTTCCAGTTAATGCAGCCGCAGCGGCTTCTTCTGGTGATACGTATCCGGATTTACCCGGTGCTACTGTTTGAACTTGACCCCAGTTTTCGCTTGATCCAACAGAACCTGCCTGCCCTTCCTGTGTAATTGGAGCAACATACTCACCAGTTGTAAGGGCTTTTAGTGTTTGCGCTTTTTGTTTATTTGTTTGTTTATCCCACTTATCTTTAGCGATAAACTCATTGTCTTCAGTCATAAACTTTGTTGCGTTAGCTTTTGCTGTAACATTATTTAAAAGGGCTGCTACTCCTTTTACTGTAGCAGTAGTTATTGCAGCCGCAGGATTTAAAATAGCAGCTAAAACAGCGGGAACAACATCTTTTGAAACAACTTCACTTTCTTTTCCTTCTAAAGCAGCAATCCATGAATTAATTTGACCCTTAGAAACATTTTCTGCAGATAAATTTTGACCTTCACCCTCCCCCTCAGGTGCTTCAAAACTACCGGGGTCCATGTCTTCAGGCTTGCGTTGTAATTCAGTAGGAGTAGTAGTAGTAGTATTACCTTCTTCTTGTTTTTTAGTGTACTCTGCGCGTGTTACGTACCCTTCAGGAATTTGGCCTATAGGTTTGCCATTAATAGTAGTAACAAAAATAGATTGCCCGTTAGGTCCAACATACTCTGCTACAATAAAGCCTGTTCCACCGGGAGTTGGACTATACTGATATTCAGGATAGGTAACATTTTGCTGGCCCGGAAAACGAATAGGCGCAGTAGGTCTATACATTTGTTGTGTAAGAGGAGAAGGAGCAGCAAAGTTAAGGGGTTGTACCGCAGCAGGTTGTGCAGCAGGTTGTATGGCTGCAGGTGGCGCAACACCAAACTGTGTCTGTTGTGTTGGCTGATTAGTTAATGCTGTAGTAGTTACTGCTCCGGGTTTAATTGTAGGCATACCACCAACAGCAAGTGTAGGTGTAGCACCTTCTTCCTGCATTTCAGAAGGCAGCACAGCAGTTTCTAAGCCTGCATCATCTGAGTTAGGCTCGCCAGTTAAACCAAGGTCATCTAACTGCCCCATGCCCTGCTTTGCAGCACGAAGCATTTTTACTAAATTTTCTACACCAAAATACCGTACAGCATACGCTGGCATAACAAACTCACCGGGACTAAGCATAGCTGGCTGATCATCGCGCACTTCTTCTTTTAATGCGCCATTGGGAACATCATTGCCGCTTTCCTCATCAATCATGCCACCCTCATCAACAAGGCCAGCTTCAATTTCTTCTGTTCCATCTTTAGCCATTGGCATTCACCTCTTCACGTAATGTTTTTAATTTTTTAATTAAAGTAAGAGCACCTTGCGCTCGATAAATATCTACAGGATCATTTGCTCTATCTGTTGTTAAATGATACTGATCAATTAAAGCATCTAAGTATTCTGTATATCCGTCCCAACTACGCTTTGTATTAACCCACGACTTGAGTTTGGCTAGGATTTGCTTGTCCACTAAACTGTCCTTCTTCTGGAGTTGTTGCCGCACCTACACCAATAGTACTACCACCACCGCCTTGCATGTCTGCTGGAGATAAACCAGCAGCACCACCTGCAGGAGCACCGGGAGTACCTACGTTAGCACCAGCTTGTTGTGCAGGTGCAGGAGGAGGTGCATTCTGAGAAATAAGCTGTGCCTGTCTTGCGGCTTCTTCCATAGAGTTAGCAACTTTTTCTGGATCAAGGCCAAGCGATGTTGCAATCTCACGAACAATAACAGGAAACTTTGCAAAAGGTGCAAGCACAGGATTTGATACGACTTGTAAAAACTGTAGAAGACGTTGGCTACGCACTTCATTTGCCATCAGACTTTCTGTACCACGAGCCTTAACTTCAAGATCACCCTTAATATCAGAGTCGTGATCAAACTGCATATTGAAATAATAAAAAGATTCACCCATTGGGCGCAACAAGTAATCGTCAATGTTTTTAATTACAGTCTTAATGCTCCCTGCTGCAGCGCCCATAAGCATAGAAATACCTGCAGCAGTTCTACCAGTTCCTTGAACACCTGTCTGACCATGTGCAAAGCTAGGAAATCCTGTAGCTTCATCAGCAAGCTGCCTTGCTTTATCAAACAACTGGAGATTTTCATTACTAACATTTGGAAACTTAGTTCCAAAAAGAGCCTGTCCGGGTGCGCCACCTTGACGACGAAACACTTTTCCGGGCCAAACCTTTAAGTCTTGTCCGGGTACAAGATTAGTTTCATCTACTTCAAAGATTAGATTACCACTAAGAACAGCATTATCTACAGCCATACGCATAAAGCCATTCATTAGTGTTTGGGTATCGTCCATGTTTTCAGCTAGACCAATACCAAAAAAGCTATAAGGATTTAATTCATAAGGAAATGCAAAGTAAGGAATACGAGTAGGCTGAAAAGGATTTGCAACTAAACGAAGGATTGTGTCTCCACAAATCCAGCAGTTAATTTGAATCTCATCTAGATCATCAAACTCTTCCGGCAAATCCATGCCATATTCTTTTGCTGTTTCTGTATCAAATGTGCCCCAGTACTCTAACACTTCATAACGATCAGGAGATTCTGTAATGAAGTAATCTTTCAGGTCATTTTCCCAATACTCACGAACATAAGAAGGCCCATATTTCAGGCAATCTTCAATTGCTTCATCCCGAAAGAATGGGCGCTTTTTAAGAGCACGTAGTTGTTTTTTAGAGAGTTTGTGACGATGAACAACAAAGTTTGCTTCATCCATGTTAGAAGCATCAGGATCAGGATACAAATCCCAAATAGATACATGCTCAGTCTGAGGCATTGTTTTAGTCGTAGGATTGTAGGCACCATCTTCATCCCAGTTTGCATATTCTTTATCTACTGCAAACGGACCTTTAATTACGCCAGTACCAAATAGTACGCACTCAAAAATAGAGGAACGTAAATGCTTTGAAGCATTTGACTCTTCTAACTGATCATGAATTTTCTTTTCCATCTTTTTTGCTGCAACCATTGCAGGATGGAAATTAACTGCAGTAGCAGTTTCGCCCCGACCTTCTTTTAAGTTTTTAATTCCACTAAGCTTATCCTTTAGTGGGCCAAGACGTTTTGCTAAAGAATAGAGTGTGGCACCTTTGGGTAAAGAGGTTTCATCATCACGTGATCCATATGGAGATTCAGGTAATGCATTTTCTTCAGGACGCTCTTTAGGATCAAAATAAACACTTTCGCTAATACCTTCTGGTAAAACTGTTGGATCAATAGTTAATGGAAACTTATTCCGCGCAAACAATACATCTACAATTTGACCATATGCAGCAAGTACTTTTGTTTTTGTTACTTTAATAAATACACGAGAACGCTCTGCTTCAGTAAACTGTACATCTGAACTGTATAAGCCACGATAGTTTCTATAGGCTTGCAACCAGCGGTGTTCATCAGATTGCTGACGCCAATCTTTAGAACGCTGATAAGCATCTTTAATATCTTGAACTACTTGATTTAACTGGTAGTCATTTTCTTGTTCTTCGAGCGCATAGCGAACGCCATCTTCAAAATCTGTAGTGTCTGTCATGTATTAATACCCAAATGTTTGATCCGCTACTGCAAAGTTATTATTTTTTAACATAGGATCATAGTCAAAGATATCTTGCCTTGGTCTAGACATTATACCATAACGTAAAGCGTCATACAAGTGATCTTCTGATTTTGTATCTACATCTTCCATATTTTTTGTGTCGAGAGGAATCGAAGGAAGTTGTGAAACTAAATTGACACAAGAATCAAAAATTACTAAACTTGGAGTGCCCTCTTCATCTTCATCCTGTAAGCGTCTATGTATTTCGTTCTTACCTGCAATACGGCTACCTGCACTTCGATCACTGGGTCGCCACCTACAACCTGCTAGGATCATTTGTTCTGCAAGGCTCGGTCCTGTATCGCCTCTTTTGTGCCAGCACGAACTATCCAGCACACCGTACATAATCTTACTATCTTCTTCTTCGAGTTGCAATATTTTATACGCTAAATCACGTGCTAAAACTTTAGAAACATATAACTCTCTGTAGATAACTAGTTGTCCATCCGGCGCAAGTGCAAACCAAAGCACACCTGTTTTTGACCCATACCCATAGTCACACGATCTAAACTTAGGCCAATTCTTAGGAATCTTGTAAGAGGGAACAACATGCTTTGTTCTATTAAACTCAGGAAACGCTGCTCCTTCAGAAACATCCCAGTTACCTTCCAGCAGTTTTTTACGTTGGTGTTCTGGTAGCGATAGCAGCATTGTTTCATAGTCGCCACTATCAGAAAGATAAGGGTTGTCAAAAAGTTTAGCTGGAATAAACTTTCTTTTAAAAAGAGGTTGACCTTCTTTAGAATGTCCTTTAGGATACAGAAGTGTTTGCCCATTCTCATCTGTAGCATAAAAAGATTTATTAGAAGGAGAAGGATCAATAAAATACTTCTTGACCCACATGTGTCCCGAACCACCGGGGTTTGTTGTTGCCCTCATATACACAGGTAAATCTGATGCAGCAGACCTCAACCTTGACCTTAAATAGTCCCACGCAAATGGTGTGGCCCACTGCGTTAATTCGTCAAAGCCAATCCAACAAAAAGATAAACCCTGATAGCGGAGTACATCTTCATCTCTATCAAGATAAGACAGCCACAACCTACCACCAGCAGGAGAAGTCCACTGCATTTTTCTTTCTGACCACTTAATACCGGGAATAATCTTTGGATACAACTCTTGTGATTTCCAAATAAGTTCCCTTAACTCTTCTGTAGTTTTACGAAGCAGTAGTCCAGAAAACTGTGGATGAACTAAATACCTTAATGGATCAGCAAGCATGGCATAACTTTTGCCACCGCCTGCTGCACCGCCATATAAAACTTCACGTTCACTGGCAGCTAAGAAATTTGTCTGTGGCCCTTTATTGGGCTTAAATATAACATTGTAGTCTGCGTATGCAGAACTTTTAGTAGGATTTTCTGTAACTTCAATTTTAGGTTTAGGCGGTTGCTCTGCCTTCTTCTTTGCCGCCGTCTTTTTCTTTTGAGCCTGTGTGCTTGCTTTCAAGTTCTTCAAGCTTCTTGAGGGCTTTTTCATACGTGGCAATCCACTTACGGTAAGCTGATGCCTTATTTTTTCTTTTTCGTTCTGTGCTGACTCGCTTACGGAGGCCAACGTGGGAAATTGTTCTTCCTGTTTTGTCACTCAACCACCTTGCAACTTCTCTGTATGAATACTCTTTTAGATATTGTTTTGCTAAATCTAGTGCTTCTAGTTCAATAATTACGGGATCAAGAATGTCTGGATCGTACTCATTAGGTACATAACCAAAAGGAATAGTCCTGCTAATTCTTGGAATCTGCATCCAGTTACCATCACTGTCACGAAGTCCTACAGGATCAGGTAACTCGTAGTACGGTAAGCTAGTCCTCGTCACTAGATTGCTTTGGTGGCAATAGCATAATGCCGTTAGGCGTAGCGACTTCTACCTTGTCCGTCTTTTGAATGCCCACACGATCCATGATTTCAGTGGCAGCTTTAAGCAAATTTGCAGTGCCCAACTGACCGGGATCACGAAGCACACCCACCATACCCATTGCAGCACGTGGAGCGTTAAGAGCCAAATACTCTTTAGTAAGTTCAAGTACTTCATCTTTTAATGTTTTAATAACCTCCCCAACAGATGTGTTATCACTGTAACCAGCAAGCCTCTTGGCTTCATTAAAATCGCCTGCAGCTTCGTGAAATAATACACGAAGAAAAGTTTGTTGTTTTTCGGTATACTCTCGTTTAACCATTACTTTTTCATACTCCGATCACCAAACCACCAAGCTACGGCTGTAGTAGTTAAGAACATAATTTGATTTGAAATTTCTCTTTTAATTTCTACGTTGTCTAATGCTTGCAGAAAAATGTATACAGAAAAACCCAGTAACATAAATGTTAAAATAGGCCTAACAAAACGTAGAATGTTTCCAATTACAGAACTACCATAAGAAGCATCATGAGCATAGGAGGCAGATTTCATTGTAGCCATTGCTCCTGCCTCTGCAATTGCCTGCTCATTTTCTAGTTCTGCAGTGCGAGCCTCAATTTGCATTTCTTGTAGCTTAAGTTCATGGTCAAACTCAATTGCCATTTTCTTTAACTTTTGTTTAGTTTCAAGAAAACGACCAGCTTGACCAATAACACTACCAAGAATACCAGTAGCACCCCCTGTTAAAACGGAAGCAATTAAATCAAACATGCAATTACCATATAGCTAAAGTATCTCGATTATCAACGTGAACAAAAGTTTTGTAATTTATTCCTAAACCTTTAAAGCCTACTGCTTTCGCTGCACTAATTACTTCTTCTTTATCAAGATTACTTAGCGAAATATCAAATGCAGTAGAAGGACTTGTTTCAGTTGACCTGTGTTGACTTTTAGGTGCGCCTCCAACTTTAGCATTATGAATAGGGCACCTACTTGCACTATTAATCGTAATAGGTTTACCAAGAAAGTCTCTAAGCTGCTGCAGTTTTTCTAGTGCCTCTTCCTCAACATAGGCAGTCCGACAACCACACTTACACACCAACTCTGCCCACTTAAATGAAACAGTAGCTTGTGCCGTAGGAAGAACCTCACCGCGCAGCGTAATAAACATTATTTTAAATTCTTTTTTATCCAAGTAAGGAACTGAGGGTTGTCCCTAAAAATTTGGGTTAGGTAAGTTGCCGTAACTGCAACAACTCTTTCTTCTTCTTCTTTTTTATCTTTTAGCTGGCCTGCTTTCCAAATTGCATGAAGCATTTCATGTAAAACAGTATCTACTAAAGGAGGACCAGATAAATCTTTTTCAATACGTATACGATTATCTATATACGAAAAGTCACCAAACAATTCACTATTTAATGGTACAAACTCTATATCAAAATCTATTGCACCAATTTTAATCTTTTTCATCTTACTGAAGCACTGTCCAAAAAATGGTAATGACTGCAATAATACTAGATAAAGTAGACAACATAATCATGTTTTCTAGACGTTTAATACGAGCAACTAAACTATCTAATTGTTTTTCCATAGCCTCATATCTTACTGCACACTCTCGCTGATGAGCAGACAATTCACCTGCAACGGCAGTTACGGAAACTGTATCAAAGTGTTCCATTATGCCTTACGAGACTTTCTAGACTTCTTTTTAATTGGCTTAGGCTTACGTGCAGTTTCAAGAGCAATAACAATTGCAATTGTTTGCTTTGCCTTCTTAGGAGAAATGCCACGTTTTTTTGAAAGAGTTTTAGTTGCTTTAGCGCGTGAAGGAGAGGGCTTGCTATCCATCAACTCTTTGATATTGCTACTGACAGTTTTTTTGCTTTTACCTTGTTTGAGGGGCATTACCCTCTCCTTCCCTTTTTCTTTTGTTTCTTAGGTTGCCACTGTCGAAAGACACCTTTCTTTTCTCGTTTAGGTGTTACTTTGTTATGGCGACCTTTACGGCGAACCTTTGACTTTTTAGGAAATGTTGCTAAACCAATTTGCTTACGGTTTGCCATTTAACTACTTTTTCTTTTTACCCATCATATCGGTTACATAGCCGCCTGCAACGTAGTTGTGCTTTTTACCATAAGCCATGCCGCCGCCCATGTAGCCTTTTTTAATCATGCCGCCTTTATTTCTTTTAGTAAGTTGTTTAGTTAGGAAATCTAAATCTCCCTCCTTGCTGTTCCTTTGTTCAATAACCTTGTCAAATTTAGTTGACTTTCCAGCCGCGTAATCCATTAGTACTGCTCGACGGCGACCCGCCGTAAGATCATCATATTCTCTACGAAGATCGTCCAGTGGCGCACGTTTTTCTTGAGACATACGACTACCCGAACCTTGATAGTCCCCGGAACTTCTGGTACTACGAGCAGTACTCGAAGGCGTTGCTGCATCAGCCTGTGTGCCTCTAGTTCCGGGTGCAGAACCTACAGCTTTTTCCGGTGCGGGAGTTGTCCTACCTGTTGTTTGGATTTTTGTACCCGAAGGAGTTCGCCTAGTTGTAGTTGGAGGAGAAGATAATCCTTCTAGAATACGTAATTGTTTACGAGCATCTGTTAATTTTTTCTCTTCGCGTGGAGTAAGATCAGATTTTTCTTCTAGTTCTTTAATTACTTTTTCGGTATCTAGTTTTTCCTTAATGCGTTTAAGATTTTCTGTTGCGCTTCTTGCTGCGCTTCTTGCTGTACGTGCTCTACCTCTCATTTTTTAGTTCTCCTCTATGTTTTTTGGTGGAATAAGATGGCGTTCAATAAGTTCCTGTAGTTGTTCTGACGTTACCCCGTCAAAGTTAGAAGCCGTTTTTACAACAGCTTCTACGTCTTCCATATTTTTTAATCCTGTAGGAAAATCTTCAGGCTTAACCTTACTCTTAACCTCACTAAGTATGAACGGACCTAGTGCACCTAGTGAAGAAGCTAAGTCAACGGCATCTTTTCCTAATGCGAATAGTTCTGGACCTTCACTTGTAGTTCCAGCAAAACCCGAAGGTACATCTTGGGCTAACTTTTGTGTAGCTGAAGTAAGCCTAGTATTAAAAAAGTTTGCAACGCGATTGGCTGTATTCTTAGGAAACCGTCCAACCAGCTTTGCTCCTTCATTAATAAGTTTATTTGCCGCAGGACTATTTAAAGCACGAGCAACAATGGGCGCTGCAGCAGAAGCACCCGCAAAAAGACCATATACAAGAGGAACTACCATTATGCTTTCTTTCTTTTCTTTTTATTTTTTCTATGGCGAGCAGTTTTATCTGCTATACGTTTAGGCTGCTTAGAAACTTGCTTGCCCTTTTTAGTTGCCTTACGTTTAGCTGCTGTAGTAGCTGCATACTCTGAAGAAGACAGTGCTTTAATTGCATCTTCCGGCAAGTACCTTTCACCTGTAGCCTTTGGTCCCTGCACAGAAGGCTTGCCAGACTTAGTACGCCACTTCTGTTTTGTCCAAGCTTTTAAAGATTTTTGTGGTGCTTTTAATGCCATTATTTTTTCTTGTTGGCAAAAGCTTCAGCACCAAAATAAGCTGCGACTACACCAGCCATACCAATATAAAATAAACTAAATAAATCTGACAAAGCATTAATTCTGCTGTCAGGAAAAATAGGAAGAAATACAAAAGCAGTAAATACTAACATTGCAATCATAGCTACCCATGCCATGCGCTTTTGACTATCATTCTTTTCATGTATGTCCAGCGCCTGCATTACTGCTAACTCGTTGTCATCAACAACGCCGTCATTGTTCATGTCAAGACTTTCGTACTGGCTTTCCTTTTGTAGTTTTTTTTGAACCATTAGACATTCCCGACAACATGTTAATTGCCTTTTTCTGTGCGCTACCTTTTAGTTCATTTAGATGAAACAGCGGAACGCTTTTGCTTGTATGTCCCTTGCCTGAATGAAGACTACCATCAGGCATCTTGTGATACTGCCCCTTGTACTCAGACCCATTCTTCAAAAAGTGAGGTACGCCTTTTGCCATTATCCTTTGTAGCCTCCACCAGCTTCCTTGTAGGCTTTTGCCAACATCTGCGCTTTTCTTGCTGACCACTGTCCGGGCTTGCCACCTTTTCCACCCGCCTTGATTTCATTAAATAGGCGTTTACGTAAGGTTGGCTTCGTATAGTTTCCAGCCTCATTTACGCGGCTTTTGCTTGTAGTTGCCACTAACCTTGCCTCTTAATACCACGAACATATTTCTGAGACTTTGGTGGCATCTTCTTAGAACCACTTGGCCCAGCCCACAATACCTTGTCAGCCCAGTAAGCAGCACTTGTTGGACCCTTGGAAATGTTCTTAGCATGACGGTCCTTAAAAGCTTTACGGGCTTCAGGGGAATAGTTATGCCCCATGCCTTGAGCACCAAAGCGAATAACCTTTAGGCTGTCACCGTCACGTACAACTACCACTGCCTTTTTCGTCGGGTGAGAAGGAGTCATCTTTGGTTTGTTTAAACCAGCAACTCCCACGCGCTTAAGCTTTGCTTTTTCTGCGTCAGTAAGTGCCATTAGTCCTTACTCCACCCCTCCGCTACCATAGCGTTATAAACCTGTTCATAGGTATACTCAATACCAGTATTTGCACGAATGGCCGCACGAACATAAACTACGTCATAATGAGGCAATCTTACAGGATCACCCCGTTTATGTAGACTTTCATAAAACTTAGAAAGTGTACGCTCGTTATACCATTTTAACGATTTAGATTGTATTGTCAAGTTATTTTTTACTAATTAAGATAATTATCTGGTACTGGTACTTTTTTATTCACCAGATCAGCTAAAACAGGCGCTTGGTAATTCTCTGATTTAAGGACTTTGCCTTCGGAGTCATATACAGGTAAACCATCTCTATCAAGCTTAGACATATTGCTGTGATGAACCCTATTAAATGCCACGCGATAATCCCACCCATAAGTGTCGGCCAAGCCAATAGTGACATACAAAAGGTCACACAGTTCTTTAAGTACATGCTCTTCATTCTCAGTGTCCAATGCCTCCAGTAGTTCCTCTGCCTCTTCACGAATTAGTCGCTTACGAAGAGCACGGAGATTATCATTCTTGTACTCTGCCTCTCTGGCATGACCAAAGGCAGTATGAAATTCGCACAGACAATCCCCTAAAGATTTAAATTTAGAGTACAACAGCTTTTTCCTTTCCATCTTAGTGCTACATATACAGTGTTACATATACAGTGTAACATGACAGTGCCCTTACATCCGCCATGTCTTTTTCTTTTACCTAGAGATCACTGCTGTGTCCCACTGTATATGTAAGTATATAACCATTATACTCACTATTAAAAACCATGTCAAGCATAAAATGTACAAGGCATAAAGATAAACCTATTTGTGTATAGTATATGAAATAACAACTGTGGTTAACACCTTATTTACCTGATCTGTGGGAGAGTGTGTATACAATACGTACACACCCCCCATGGCCCACGCCGCCCCCCTACCCTTCGGGTAGACATATGGTATGAAACCAGATCATATTGCACTACTTATAGTGCAAAACTTATGCCAATAGCACTAGTTATACCACTATGTGGTGATAACTAATCACCCTTAAATGCACTATGCTACTTAGCATAGGCATTTTGACACAACAACAAAGCGCAGAGAGGGTG
>Ga0102963_1000551_pt1 | contig 16151 bp, 29 predicted proteins | sample SalPon2_C_H2O_MG_2_FD_84522 | JGI IMG/M metagenome (GOLD analysis project Ga0102963, IMG submission 84522) | Salt pond water microbial communities from South San Francisco under conditions of wetland restoration - Salt Pond MetaG SF2_C_H2O_MG | ecosystem: Environmental > Aquatic > Non-marine... | reverse complement strand
GTTGGAACTTCTATGCTTACAGTATAGATATTAGTTCCATATTGATACGTTGTAGGACTTAAAATATTTATAGTACCTAAAACGACAGAGGCACTTACTACTTCTCCTATATATCCATCTTCGACTACAAGACCCGCATCAGCACAAGTGAACGTAGTTAAACCTACTGCATCAACATCACAATCAATAGTTCCGCCTGAATTGATATATCCGTCTGGAACTTGTATGTTTACTGAATATGTATAGTTTCCTTCTTGGTATGTAAATGGTGCAACTATATTTATTGTCCCCGAAGATACTGTTGGTATTATTTGTTCCCCTACTGTTCCATCTTCTAAAACAAGTCCTGCATCAGCACACGTAAATGTTTCTGTTGGAGTTGGTGCAGTCGGAGTAGGTGTTGGACTTGGAGTAGGTGTGGGAACTGGCGTAGGTGTTGGTACAGGAGTAGGTGTTGGTAAACATTCTGCACAATTCGTGTAAAACGCATCCCAATCTAAATAATTAACTGTTGTAGTTGTTCCTGTAACTTCATAACAAAGTGAATCGCCCTCAAATTTAACAGTTTGACCAATATCCATAATCATAAAAGAACGGAACTCTCTGGTTGCACTTCCATCACATTCCGTAGCAATGTAATAAACATATTCAGGAGGAGCGGTTGGAACTGGTGTTGGGGTAGGTGCAGTAGGAGGCGTTGGAGCAGTCGGTGTTGGCGTAGGTGTCGGACTTGGCACAGGAGTCGGTGTAGGCGTTGGACTCGGTACGGGAGTCGGTGTTGGGGTAGGTACAGGTGTCGGAGTAGGACTCGGAACTGGTGTTGGGGTAGGTGTGGGGGTAGGTGTCGGAGTTGGGGTAGGCACAACGACAGGTAATGTTGCGGTTGTGTTTAATAACTCTAAACTACTTTCCCCTGTTTCCAAGTTACTCTCTATACTGTTGATTTTATATATCTTGTCTAATATTTGTACTTTGTCAGCTAAAGAATAGTTCAATAAAAAGCTAATAGGCAAATATGCCTTTACTTTTGTCAATCGTAATTTAGCATTGAATATTTCCTCTATGTACGTTTGATAGTATTCACTAAATAGTGTTTCATCAAAACTACTATCAGCCGTGTATTCGTTTAGTTCTAAGTTAAAGTTTATATTCTTAGCACTTGTCGTAGATGATAAACTTACACTATTAGAAGGTATATGATAGTTTGTTATATCGTTAAAACTACTTACACTATCTACTAAGAATCTTATTTCATCGCCTCCTGTTACCGCTATGGGGTAAAACAACAAAGGCTTACCGAAGTAAGCATCATTATTGTCATCTACAAACCAACCAACTTGTACTGATGTTTGTGTTGAGGTTGGGTTATCTATTAACCTTTCGTATTTAAGGTGTTCAAATGGTGCTTTAACGCTATATATGTTGCCTCCTGCATCGTAATTACCTCCACCTTTATATTCGACAGTTCCCCACTCCTGATTGTTTGTTTGTTGATGTTGTAAAGCTAGTTTAGTTCCTAATCCTTCATATCCAAAATCTACTTCTTTAAAAGGTAGTGCTATATTTACATCGCTTGTGTCTGAAATAACATATTTAGTTATATCTCTAGTTGTTGTAGAACTAGCGTAGTATTCATCTAATGTTTTAACTACTATTATATTGTCATCGTAGTAAGCAGTCAAGTTAAACATCTTAAACAATCCTGTAAGAAAGTCTATAACTTTCATCTTGGGTATTTGTTCTGTAATTATAAAGTTTTGTGTGCTAGATGTTGTTATACTTCCAACAGTAGAATAAGTGTATGATTCTTCGTTTCTTACATCTTCTATTTCTAATGTTATATCTCCTGCACTAAAGGTTAAGATGTTAGTTGTGTATATGTATATCTGATAACCTGTTGTAGATTCCTCTAACTCTCCGTCTATTATTAATTGTGTCCCTGTAGTACTTTCTTGACGATATAAAACACCATCCTTTTTTATGATTACACTAAAATCACTTCCACTAGATGCAGTTAAAGTTAAAGTATAAAATAACTTATCAAAAGGTTCTACATTATTAACATTAAAAATGCTTGTGTAAAAATCAACTCTCTGTAATGAATCTAAGTCTAAAGAAAATGTATTTACAATAGTGCTTACAGGTTCATCTGCTTCAAAAGCATTTCCTTTCTTTCTATGTAGCCACATATACAGATTGTAATATGGCAAATTGGTGTCATTAAAGAAATCGGTTGAGAATGTAATACCGTACGCTTCTTCAATAGCTTTTACAATTATATGTAAACGGATAGCATATTTTAATTCCTCATAATAAACTCCCTGATATGTAGGTACGGTATCAGCATATAAATTCCCACCTCCTTGTTCTACGCTATCATAAAATAGTCTTTCGGTGTGTGTAATTAAAGGTGCAACTAAAGCATCTGTGTATGTTATAGAATCTACTGTTTTATCAATACCATTTTCTAATGCACTTTGAACTTGTGTTGCGTTGTATTGATTATCAAAGTTGTCTAACCAGTTTAAGGAACTTAATGTATCTTCTCCTAATAAGTCTTTTAGGTTTACTGTATTTCCAAAGAATGTTACCTTATAAGTATGTGGCTTGTTTTCTTTTAGCGTTACACCTTCTAGTTTTATCTTACCCTTTTTAAAAGGTATATTATTTAATTCAAGTGTTGCGGACTTCTTTTTTCTAGCATCAAATCCGTCATCAATATTATAGTTGTAGTAATGTTCGAATATCTTATTATTCGTCTTAGAAGCTGGTAAGTTAAAACTTTTACTAAAGTCCGTAAATACCTTTGAGATGTCTTTTACGTTTTGAATAGTTTGTGTAATACTAACCGATTCATCTTTGAATAAATCTACCCTTTGTCCCTCTATGTACAACTGTAATACCTGCATTTATCTTAAGTCATTAATAACATTAAACGCATACTCTACATCTATTGTGTAGTTAATCAATTTATCGTTTACGCTTGTTTTGTAAGTGAGTTGTGTTGTTTTAATATCTATTGGTATAACTTGTGAATCTATAGTTGCCCATATTTGTTCCGACAATAATAGTTGTTCAAAAACAGGATTTAAAGCCTCTGAAACAAACCCTGTGTTCATACTTAGACTTGTAGTACCTTGAACATTTAAAGTCCTTCTAGCGTGTGTATTTATATCATACGTTCCTGTGCTAGTTACTAAAGACCTTTTGTAGTTTTCTTTTTGTGTACTTATACTTTCAGTTGATTTCTTAAAGAAGTACAAATCCTGTAATGCACCAAACTTGTTTACGAAGGTTATTTTTATAGGTGTGTATTTCGGTTCGCATACTCTTACTATTGTAATTGTTTGTCCTCCTGTATTTACCCCTGTTGCATTACCGTCAAATGTATCGTAGTTAATCGTTCCTTCACTTTCTTCTGCAACCACACCACTTGTTCCTTCTGGTATGTACATTATTGTATTTGATTGAAGCAAAGAACTAGGTGTTACCACAGGACTTGCACCATCCATAAAGTCCCCATAGCCATCAAATCCATTGTGAAGTTTTGTTACCGTTCCCAATAACAAATCATTCTCATCATAAAAGTCTGCCAATAAAGTTATTTGAAGGACTTGAGATGTATATGTTCCGTCATACGTTATATCTAAGTAATCCCTGCATAATTCACTAATCTCAATCAATACTCCGTAATCAGCATCGGAATCTTTAGTTATTGTATATCTTAAAGTACCTTCTATGTATAATTTTATGATAGCATAAGACGAATCATCAAATCTATTGTCTGCGGTATATTCAGTTGAATCCGCTCTGATGATTGTAGAATCTGCGGTTGCTCCTGATGCACCTAATGTTAAGTATTCGTAATATGGTGACCTAAGTAATATTTCAGCCATTGTCTTTTATTTTAAAATTTGTTCTTGTAATATGTTATCAATATCTTGTGCAAAGGCTTGTGCTAAACCATCAGGTAATTTCTTAAATGCTTGTTCAAATGGTTTAGTAAAAAATAGACTTGGTTTTAATCCCTTTTCGAATATGCTTCTTTGTAATAAGAAACCTATTGTTTTATAGTTTCCTTTTTTAAACCTACCTTGTTCATCTCTTAGTCTTAGGTTTTTTTTCTTTGCCCATTCCATTAATGGTTTTAAAGGTGGTTTTTTATTAGTATATGAAAAAGGTGTATTATATTTTTTTTTAGTTCCGCTTACACCTTTATCTTGAAACATACCATAATCTTCCATTTCAAAATATAAACGACCTTTTTTTTCGTCTAAAATATATTGTATGCTCTTATATAATTGACCATCTGATGATGTTGTACCTTTTCCTTTTTTTGATTTATTCTTACTAAGTCTTGTCCTAGCTTGTTGTACTACAAACTTACCGAATTTAGCTAATTCTTTATTTAAGTATTCTAGTCGCATATTGTCATATCGTTTTGTACTACAACATCAAATGTAGCCGCCCAGCCTGCTAACTTGTTTTCAAATCTATCTACGAATGGTTCACACGTTACATCTCCTTGTACTTGATAAAGGTCTGTGTATAGGTCGCCTCTTTGAAGTATATTTATTACTCTTGTTTGTAATGCTAGTTGAGTGTTCAGTACATCTTGTTCGTTGTCGTTTCCTACGAATATATCTTCAACCTCATCTTTGCTTATATCTACAATATCCATAGAAAGAATACTAATATTAAATGTCAAGGTCTTACTTCCTACCGTAGTGTTGTTTACCGTTATATGCGATAAAGGAAATATTGTTTGTTTATTCAAATCCACATCATCAATAGAACCAAATGTAACCGTGTTTACAAATGGCTCTGCTAGTAATGTGTCTTTTAGTTTATCTGTTACGTTGTAAAACCCTTTCATCGTTTCTTAATCAGTTTCTTTTCTAATTCTATTTTATCTTTTTCAAATGCTAAATACATTAAACATTCGTGTACGTTGAGTCTGGTAACCGCATCAAACTTGGTAACATCTCCTTTAGCAATTCCATAGACTGATTGATACCAACCCCACTTGCTTCCAAACGTTCCTTCTGTTGAGTAGTCAGTTTGTTCGTTTCCTTCTGTAAATAGTTCAGGATAGTTCCCACTAACTCGTTGTTTAAATTGTAAAAAAAAACCATAGCAGAAAAAACTACATCTAAAGGCATTTGCTTTAACCTTTCGTTCATTCCGTTGTACGGTTCTATATTGTACTTGTGTCCTTTCTTAAACTTTATTGGTCTATATAATACGCTCATTGCTTTGTGCATATTTGACCAGTCTCCTAAGTTTTCATCAAGGTCAATGTATTCCCCTAAAGTCATATCGTCTAACACGGGAATAAACCCGTATTCTACGCCTCCTAGTTCAAAGGTTGGTATAAGTGTATGCTTTGTATCAAATACCTTGTTTAAGTGTACTGCAATCTCCTGTACCGACTTGTATTTAATCTCCGCTACATCTTTTAAATCAAGGTTGCAAAATATCTCCACCATCTTTTGAAGTAAGAATGTAGAACCCTGATTCTCTTCCGTGTTTAGCTTTTCAAATCTCTGATATTGTGATAACGTAATTTCGTTAAGACTATCGGGTACGTTTATTTCAACTTTCATATTAGTACAATAAATAAGTGTGAAATATGTATAAAAAGAAAAGGTCAGCATATAGCCGACCAATTCCTACTTAACCAAATGAAAAAACTAACTGTTTAAAATAAATCTGTTATAAGCATATTCGTATGCTATATGTATTGCTTCCATTAACTCAATACTGTTTTGTTTGTAGGTTGTCTTTTGACTTCCTACTCTTGTTCTTCCCTTGTAATCAACATACAATGTTACATCAGGATTCTTACCCTGCCTTACAGGTTCTTGTACAACATATATTTGTTCGTACCAACAAGCCTCCTGCATCTTATGATATTCCAAGTATCTTATCCGTTATCTCGTTCGCCCAAAGTAAGAAGTATAAAAACCCATACATTGACGCTACTCCAAACATTCCAAAGACTAAAGCGTAGAAAAAAAACTTAATTGTGTTAAGCCTATTCTCTTTCTTTGTTAAATTACTAATCATTATTTCTGTAAAATCTTCCATAATTATTGTATTAATTAAACTTTGTTTATACAAATATATAAACTTTTTTTAAACAAACAAATTAGTAGATGTAATATTCTCCTTTATTAGGATTCTCTAATTGGTCTGTTAATACGTAACGTAGACTATCAATGCAGTCAGGATGTTCTCCTGTAGGTTTGTTTAAGGTATTTCCATCTTTGTCTTTTGCCCACACATATCCTTGTAGTTCTCTTTTTAAGTTCCTACTTCTTGCGGTAACGTATATCTCATTTTGATTAATAAGATTAATACCAAAGTTTACGCTATCTCTTCCTTTTGTACAGGGATATATATTATGCCCATCCCTTCTTAAAGTTTCTATACTCTTTGGTTCTGCTGAATCTGCAATCAAGTTTTCTTTTATATTGTTTTGAGTAAGAAACAAAGATAAATCCCTTAATACTGTATTAGACTTATAAAACACCTCATCGGCTATGTAAGCATCATTCCATTTGTATAAAGAAATTACTACAGTAGGGTCGTTATATCCAAAATCAACACCGTGTGCCAATATACGTGCATCTTCAGGTATTCTATCTATTTCTTTCCAATCAGGAATACATACACCTTCTAAACTACCTTGTTCTCCTAATCCATAAACCTTCCACCAGTTCGCCCAATAGGTTGAGGTCTTTGCTTTCTCTTTTGCTTTTTCTATTTCCTTGACTATAGATTCAGGTAGTGCATCGTTGTCTTTGTAAGTGAGTGTGATGTAATCAGTATCAGGTTGTCCTATCAGTTCTTTATCTACCCAAAAGGTATTAGAAGGATTGTAGTCTAACCATATTGTCCCGCTTGTTCTTGTTGCTAATTGTGTGTAAGCATCAAAAGGTACATTGTTACATTCGTTTATATATAAGTCTGTTCTTCTTGCACCTCTTAGTTTATCAGGTTGGTCAGTTGAAAAGAACTCTATATAACTACCATTAGTAAAATTGTATTTTAAGGTACTTTTATTGAACTGTGCTTCACTATACCTATTCTGTCCTTTAAGTATGCCTAAGAAGTCCTTTAAAGCACCTCTACGTAGGTGTGGTATACTTTCACTTACTACACTTATTTCTTTGTTTGGGTTTTTTACTGCATAGTCTATTAAGATAGCAAGGATTGATATAGTCTTTGATGCTGATGTACCACCTTTAACTATTCGTATCCTACTTTCTAAATCCCTTAATTTTCTAGTTGCTATAGTCTGCTTTATACGCATACTAATCTACAAACAACGGTAAGTCCTCGTTGATTGATATATCTTTAGTTTCTCTTGGTTTACCTAAATAGTAGTTGAGGTATAACTGAATCCACTTTATATCTCCAGATTCAACTCCTTTCTTTAAAGCGTCTAGTGCAGCATCTTCTAAAGGGGATAATCTTTCTACAAGTTTTATTTCTTCGCTTTTAGGTTTTCTTCCCGCGAATCCTTTTGTAGAATGACCACCATTATTTTTTCTACCATCCATAATTAAAATACATTAATTAATTAATACAATAAAAAAACTATTTGTTTGTTAATCAAAGTTCTCTATTCTATTAGGTTCGTACTTCTTTAGTAAACTTTTTAGGAAGTTGTATTTTTGTTTCAAGACCTTGTATTGTTTCTCGTAAAACCCCTCTAATGATTCAGCACTATAAAACTCATCGGGGTTAACACTTATAGCGTAGTCTATTCTTTCTAAGATTGTATTGTAATCGGTTATTATTTGTTTGTCGTACTCCAACCAGTCCTTTAGGTTTCTTAAAGAATGTAGTACAGTAGAATGGTCTTTGTTTAGCGTTTCCCCTATATGGGATAATGGTAGTCTTGTTTTATCTCTTAGTAGCTTGTAGTAAATGCTTCTTGCTTCTACATATTCTCTTTTTCTAGTGTTTGTATCTAGTTTAAGTTGATAGTATTGTTCAACTATTTTTTTAATCATTTCTTTGTTCATCTTGTATTTTTAAAATTAAATCTTTTATTGTCATATATCCTGATTCGTGTATTGCTTTTAATATTCCTGCACAGGCTTCATACTCTTCTACTTGTTCGTAAAGGTCAATAGCTTCTTCTAGTTCGGCAATGTTTCTACCGTTTGCTATATCTACTAAGGCAAGTAAGTAAAATTCTTCTATTAAATCTTTATTCATTTTTTACAAAAGTGCCATTGACCATTTTACCTGTTCTATTTATAATTACATTATAAGCACTTTTAATACAATCTTCTATTTTTAAATTTTCAAGTTCCGCTAAGTTAGTTAACACTATTACAATATCCCCTATTGCATCTATTACTTCTTCTTTGTTATTTTTTAATAACGCTTTAGCTAACTCACCGGCTTCTTCTTGTAATTTAATATATTGTGTTTTACTATCTCCTTTATCTAATATACCTTTTTCTTTAGCCCATTTCCGTATTAATTCAAAATCAGTATATTTTTTTTGGGACTCTATATAATTAAATAAAGTTTGATTATATATATACATTCCAAAATTAGAATATTGACTTTTTAATAATTTACTTTTAATAAATTTTAATGTACTTTTATTAATTTTAATTTCACCAAAATCCGGTAAATTTAACATTTTTAATCCTGAATGATGTTTATCAAAATCTTCTTTATTAAAAACTTTTGCAAAAGTTGTTGTTTCATTAGTTATATGAATTTTTTCCATTGTATTAAAATTTAATTGATTGTAGGGAATCCTATCCCGCTTATATCCATATTTATCTTGTAATTCAATTTCTTTATTTGAAGCATCATTAATATTTGTAGTTTTATATAATATTTCATATTCATTCACTCCTTGTTCTTTAAGTCGCTCTTTTATTCTATGAGTACACCCAATTTTGTTTGTTCTTAATATTCTGTATACATAATAAGTCGTCATATAGCTAAAGGTGCTTTAATTAATTTATTTGATTTATAATTATCTAAATAATAATTATTATAATATCCTTTTAATTGAGGCAATTTATAAGTATCACTTTCTAAATATAAATTAACCTGCTCAATATGATTTTTATAAATGTGTGCATCGGCTAAATTTAAACCTAATTGACTTGGGATTAAATTACATTGTTTAGATATTTCAATTAAAAATAATGCTCCAAAAATTATATCATAAGGTAAACCTAAAAATAAATCAGAACTTCTAAAGTGCATTACTAAATTTAATTTATTATTACTTCTTACAAAATTAAGTTGTGTATAACAACAAGGTAAGGCTTGCTCTTTTAAGTCTGATGGATTCCATAAAGTAATAATGGCTCGTCGAGTATTATTTTTAATTTCATTAACGCAATAATTTATTTGATTTATAGAATTATTATATTTATTAATTTGATAGCCATATACTTTACCAAGCTGTCCCTTAACCGCAAAATCATTCCACCAATTAATATTATTATCTTTTAAATATTTTAAATCAGTGCGCCCCTCATATATCCATTTAAACTCTGCTAAAGCTTTTTTAAAATATATTTTTTTTCCTGTTACTATTGGAAAACCTTCATTAAGATTAATATTAATGCTTTGATTAAATAATTTTAAGGTATTGATACCTGTTCTATTTTTATTTTCTTCACCATATTGCAATACACGCAATAATAAATCTTTATATGCTTGTTCAAACTTATTCATTATTTTTAAAATTATTTAATGCAGCTATATAACCCACAGCGTCTAACAAAGTATCCTCTTTTGAATTATATGCCATTCTACTTATTTTTAAAGCAATCATACATTTATAAAAATCTTCTGTAGTAATTTTTTTATTACATAATTCAGATGCCACTAGAGCAGCTTTTTGCATTGATTCAGTAAACGGGCCGTACTCTCGTTCTTTTTCTTCTGAGCGAAGATTAATTATTTTGTTTGCTTCTTCTAAAATATTCATAATATTCCTCTCATTACATATTGGTCTAAATCGTTTTCTTCCTGAAAGAAGTACTTATAATTATCTACTGCTTGTCTAAATTTCTGTTCGCCTCTTGATAAGAAGTCATCACTAACATCAAATATTCCAATATCGGTACTTGCTTTATCAATAACTAAGAAAACAAACTTATCCTTGTTGAATAATTTAAGGTATAACCACGCTTGAAGGTCATAGGAATATTTATCGCAGGAGTACCGAAATGAATTTAGGTCGGCTGTACTTTTCAGGTCAATGATTGCATCTCCCTGTATAATATCTGCCTTGCCTCTAAAAGGTAATCCCTCAATCATATCTATTGCGGGAACTTCAAACTCTGACTTGTTTAATAGTTTGAGTGCTGCTTCATTTCTTAGAACCGCATCTGCTAATCTTTCTGCTGCGCTACGTTCTTTGGTTAGAAATACTTCTCCATACTTTTCCTTAGCATCTTTGTACTTATTTGTGTTCTTAGTAGAAGCGTCTACAAAATGTAACTTGTCTACTTTGTGGGGTTCAAGTATTAACCAATGCACTAACTTGCCTGCTGCCAATGCAGGACTGTCTCCACTAGGGTCTCCGTACTTTAAAATGTTTCTGTAAGTCTTAGGACTTTTTAAGATTGTTTTAAGACTTGAACTACTCAAAGCGTATTGTCCTAAGTGTCCGTAGTAAAACTCGTCATCGTACATTCGGGTAAGTATTTCTTCTTTACCCCAATGCTCTCCGTTTAATAGTGTAATCATAACTCAATAAATTCTGTTTGTTCTTCTGTTCTTCTGTTTAGTTCTTGTTCGGCTCTTGCTTTATCAGATTCTAAACCTCCACCATTTACAATAGTGTAAAGGTATTCCTCTGTTTGTTGAGACCAAAACCAGTCGTTGTAATTAAATTGCATATTGTTATTTTTGGTAAATATAAACAATTATTTAACATCTTGTTCTTTTGGGAATATTTTTTCTTCAAGTTTTTCTATTCTGTTTAAAGCAACGACCAAAGCCTGTTGGGTTAACTTTAAATCGTGTTGCATTTTTACTAATGTAGATTCTTTCACTTCTGTTGTTTTAGTTTTTCTATATATAATATTCCATCCATCAATTCCTCTTGAAGATGATTCAGAAACTTATAGAACCCATCAGGGGAATCATATAAAGTAGTCCCATACTTCTGAATCCCTTCCCCGCTTCTTGCTCTCATTGTCCTAACCACATCCTCAACAATAGGGTCTTTAGGTATATGGTTAAAAGTTGAATCGGAAACATATCCTCCCGCTTCCAACATTTCTTCATACTTTTTAATACTATCGCTCATTGGTAAAAAAATAAAATAATTTAACTAAAAAATGTTCAGCCAATCTAAATATTAAATATCCTATAAATAAATCAGCCATATAACGCCTTGTATTTTTTTAGGTCGTTTTCTAATTCCGCAATCTTTTCATCGGCTTTCCTTGCTCTGTTTATTGCTCTTATCTTGTCTGCACGGTATTCACTTAAAGACTGGTTAAATGCTCTTTGTTCCATAATTAAATTATTAACGTAAAAGCCTATATCCTGCCAAGCAAAGTAAATTTCCCTTAAAGATTCGTTTTGTGGTTTAGCACTTCGCCATTGTACTATCTTTTCCCCAACTAAATTAAAGTCGGTGTAGTATTTTATTTCCTTGATATTGTTCAGTTTGTTGTTCATAAATATTGGTTATATACAGCCTGTAGGTCTTTCCATACTACCTTACCAAAACTACAGGGAGTACATTCTACTTTAGTTTTAAATACCCTTTCGTAGATGTTTTTATACGTTTCCTGTTCTTCGGGTGTCCACTTATTCTTTTTCGTATCTACAGCCATTTTGATTAATTCAAATTCCTGTTCTGTTAAACATTCAGGTTTTTTGTACCTAAACATTTCATTTAGTTTTACCTTACGCTCATCGCATCCACAATCTTCTCCTGCTAAAAACTTTACAGCTTTCTTTATTCCAGTTGCCTTTGTAATCTTTTCAACCGTGCTTCCTAAACCCTCACTCGCTTCTGAGTGTTTCTTTTTCCACTCTTTGTACCCCTTAGTTCTTTTATCTCCTTTAAAGTCTGTCATAGTCGTTGTTTTTATAATCTTCCCAATCTTCGCTGAACCTTTCTTTAAGTTCCGCCTTTGCTGCTTTTAAAGTGTTAAATATACTAACCCAACTTATATTGGTTTCTGATGCAATCCCTCTAATACTTAAATCAGAATCCCTATACAAAGTAAATAACTTTTTTTCGTACCATCTCCAATTGTCTATGTGTTCATCAATCATTGTACAAATCTTATTAAAAGCTATTTGCTCATCCATTTCCGAATCGTCTCTAATTTCGAAGGTATTTTCATCATCGTCAATATAAACCTTGTTAATCTTTCTTTTATTGTTGTAATACTGATAATACAAAGAACGAAGGGTAAAATACATATAACCCCTACTAACAATACCATCTCTAATAATCTTTGTTTCATCTGCATATTTATAGATAGTTAGATACGCCTCCTGTACTAAGTCCTCTGCGTAATCATACTCTCCAAAACTTTTTACTATACTAAGCCATTCCTTGTGCCTTTGTGCTACAATTCCAAGCCATTCTGCGGGTTTGTCCATATTACAGTTATACTAATAATGCCTATCAAACATTGTAAGGTTATTTCGTAACCCTCTTCTAACTGTTCTTTGCTATATAAAAATCCGAACATCATTCCTATAATAGGGGATAATATTATCTCAGCATTATTTATTTGTCCTATTACCATAAACGCTAAACCGATAACTAATAACCCTGCTATTATAATCATACCTCCAGTTCTTTTACTTTTGTTTCGTTGTGTATTAAATCTTTTCCTAAGTATTCAAATCCTACATTGTTTACTTTCATCCTTAAACTTATAGGTTGTTCAAATGGTGTGGGTCTGCCTCCTGTTTCGTTTTCTTTACACTTTTGAACAAAAATATGAGAATACATCCATTCATTTGGATGAGCAACATATCTGTGTATTGTCCATATATCATCGAAGCGTGAAGATACCTTTGAGCCTCCTTCTGCATCACTCATTGCAAGTGGTCTTGTCAAACTTTCGTATTCGTGACCTAAATGATGCACTTGCCTTAAGGCAGAACTTACACCGTGCATATTTACACAAATTTGTATATCGTTGCGTTTGCTAAATATTCTAAATTCAGATAAAACTTGGTAATCGTAATCGTGAGAATTACCTACCATCTTTAATATTGCAGCATCTTTAGCTAAAGAATTATAAGGGTCTATTAATAAACCATCGTAATCCCAAGCCTCTTTTATTTGTTGTGCTTCTTTTAATAGGCTTTTATATGTATATAATTCCTCTACTTCAATTATTTTAAAATGTTCATTTGACCATTGTACTGCTTTATCTATTAATAAGTCTGTAGCTTCTTGTATTGGCTTACCCATCCTAAACTCTATAATCTTTCTTAGAACCGATTCAGGGCTGTTTTCACTAGACCAAACTAAAAATCTTAAACCGTGCATCTTTGCCCACAAAACATAAAAATAAATTAAAGTTGTAGTCTTTCCAACATTAGCGTGTCCAATAACTGCAAGACAGTTGCGCTTCCATCTTATAAACTCATCAATCTCAGGAACGCCAATCTTTAAACCTTCCTTTACTCTACCGTACTTTATGTCTAGTATCTTGTTTTGTAATTTCTTTGCTTGTGCTATCATATACTCTTAGTTAATATTGAATACTTCTTTTCCATTCTTACTGACTGCCCTTCTTCTTTTTCCAAATAATATCCTACTATTGGGTTTACATTGTAATTCCAAAAGTCCATCGGCATTTCTTCTCCTTCTCTTATTTTTCTCATAAAGGTATAAAAAAGGGGGCTATTAACCCCCAATTAAATTAAAATGGTAAATCTGCTGTTTCTTCTCTTGCAGGGTTTTGTTGTTCATTGCCTACATTTCCTATATGCTTTGCAACTCTCCACCCTATAATTGAATTGTAATATTTACCGTTATACTCGTTTCCTCTTAGATTAATTGATACACTTACAGGGTTACCTACTGCAAAGTTATTAATTAACTTTACATTGTCTCCTAGTAAGTCAATAGCAATATCCTGTGGGTACTTTTCATTCGTTGTTACTACAAATGTTCTCTTCTGCCATTCGTTTCCTGCTTTACTTGTACCAGTTTGCAAGTCCTGAATAAGTTTGATGTTTCCTGTAATTTCCATAAATTTCTACTTTTATTGATTGATTATTATATTTAGTTGTGTAATATACTTTATTAATTTTACAATTTTGATACTTTGATGAGGTCATTTTCCATTTTATTAGATAAACTGTATTTTAATTTGACACTATTAATATCCCCATTTTGTTTCATAAAGTTATAGACTTTTGAGTATTCAGGGCTACCTTCTTTTAAGTAAGGTTTTTGCGTTGCTACACCACTCGCTACATTAGCATCGTAATCTACTGCCTGTAAACCAAGAAGTGAAGCTAAAGTATATCTTCTATAATATGTAATAGCAGAACCTAACTTCTGTGGGTCGTTTATTTCAGGTAGTTTTAAAGCTGATATAACGCCTCCTGTTCCATCGATACATATAAGTTTACTATACACACAATCTTCCTCTATTGGTTGCAGTAGAAGTAATCTGTGCTTTTTTAGTAAAGGGTTTAATTGATTGATAAGCGAATTAATATCAAAATACTTTGACTTGTAAAAAGGGTTACTCGCATCCTTGCTGATTGTTCCTATCTCTTGTTGTAGATTGAACAACTTCTGATTAATGTTGTTTTCTTTCATAACTTAAAATTAATTGTTCTTTGAGTTTTTCGTTTTCGTGTTGCAGTTCTAAGACCTTGCCGTAGAGTTCTGCTTTTGTAAATTGTTCCATAGTGTAAATATACAATTTTTTTTTAAAACAAAAAAAAGAGGTAAGAAATTAATCCTACCCCTTTTAAAACAAAGAACAATATACAAGAATTATCAAGTAAGTTTTTTCAGTCTATCGCTGTAATCTTTTATCATTTCTTCCAACTCGATATTTGTAAATTTACGTAGTTCCCTACTTTCGTCAAGTAATTTTTTAGATAAGTTATTACCAAGATATAAACTATATTTATATTGTTCTCCTGCACGATATACATTACAAGCTACACATTGAGGTTTTACATTACGTTCATCCCAACGTATAGAGTAATGCTTTCTGCTCATAAAGTGCCCTGCTTGGATTTCTTTCCAAAAGAACGTCTTATTGCAAGTAACACAAGTACAATATCCATTGTTGTCCGCATTGCTTAATCTTATATACTGACTAAATACCGTATCAAGTTTTTTAACAAGTTTACTTCGAGTTGGTTTTTTAGCAGTCTTAGGCATTGTCTTACGAATCAAGATGGTTCAATAACAGTTTACCATCTGTTTCATTGAATCCTTTAATGAGTTTATATAAATACTTACTGTCTGATTTAACTTTACTTTTTTCTGTTTTAGTACTGTCAGTACCTAAATTAGTATATGATATTGCATCCATTTCTAAAATAGCATCTGTTCTATCTTTTACAGATAATTGAAAATCTTTTGCAATCTTTTCTGCTAATTTTCTAATAGTTAAATCTTCCATTTATTAATTTATATATTAAAGTTAGTAATTAATTATTTTAATAATTAAAATTAGATTCCCACTAACCCGCCAAAGTTACACGCTTTTTTTTTAAGATGTAAACTTTTTTAGAGTTAAGTTATAAACATTTTATTTGTGTAGCTTGTTTCCAAACACCTTTTCCACACCTCTTGAACCGAAGTAACCCCCTATCACTACTGACAAAAGTCCTGTAATACTGGTAAGTTCTAATCCATAAAACCAACCTACCACATAGGCAATAGAAAAGAATGCTAAAGTTAATGGTCTAACATTACTTGCTAACCAACTTCCTGACCTAGCATCTGCAACCCATCTCTGTGTCACTCCATCTATCTCAGCTCGTTCTAATTCAAGTTTCTTTAAGGCTACAGACTTATCCTCCCCACTCATCACAGAACTCTTTATAATAGCCTCTATTACATTCCCTGCTACAGTATCCCCTGCTATCTTAGATACAACAGTAGGTATCTTTTGTAGAAGGAACTCCCCTAC
>Ga0102963_1000545_pt1 | contig 16275 bp, 26 predicted proteins | sample SalPon2_C_H2O_MG_2_FD_84522 | JGI IMG/M metagenome (GOLD analysis project Ga0102963, IMG submission 84522) | Salt pond water microbial communities from South San Francisco under conditions of wetland restoration - Salt Pond MetaG SF2_C_H2O_MG | ecosystem: Environmental > Aquatic > Non-marine... | reverse complement strand
ATCATTTAAAATTTCAAAACAAAGACCTGAAGAAGCAAAAATAGAAGATGAAATGTTTATCTACGGTAGTGCACCTTATATCAAAAAAGGATTTCCTTTAAATTTTGCTGAAGGTGGACCTGTTAAAATGGCCATGGGCGGTGATCCGTTAGCCAATATGAATCAACAACAGTTCACACCCGATCCTGCCTTTGAAGGAGAAGATTATTTTCAACAAGCTGTTGAGTCAGGAAATCTACAGGCGTTTAATCCTGGTAAGATATTTAAATTATTTTCTAAAACAGATGCGGTATACACACCGAAGAAACTACCCGATCCTGTTGCGGAACAACAAGCAGCACCTCCAGGCACCACACTACCCACAACACAAGTCGTGCAACCAGAAGATTTTGCGTTTCAATCATTTACCTTAAATAAAATTTTAGATCCTCAAGCTCCGAAAGCAGGAACTCCTGAAGCATGGAAACAGTTTCTATATGGCGGTGGTCAAGGAGGAAAAGTTCCTGAAGCGGAAATGTTTGATTCAGGACTAGAACAATACTTAGATGATTATGGTACTTACTTTCCTGATAAAAAAATTACAAAAGATGAGTTAGTCGATTATTACGAAACTTCTCCTATTGGTAATATTGAAATTAAAGTCAAAGATGCACGAAGCACGGAAACATCACCTCATAGTCCCTCTGATGATCCTGCTTATAAAGGCTATGTAGGGATTGCCAGACATGATCGATCAGGAAGTCAACCTTTAGATGATATAGGTTCTGACTATCGTGAGGTTGTCGTCAAAGCGGGAGGTTTACCAGGTGATAAAAAACCTTTTGTTTCTAGTGGTCACTATGAAGAAGAAAACGTTTTAGGTTTTACTCGTGTTGCAAATTATATACAGCCTGATGGCACAAAGGTTGCAGTCATTCAAGAGATGCAAACCGATATGTTGACGAAGGTTCGAAAAGAACAAGAACGATTACAAGCCTTACTTAAAAGAATTGAAAATATAAAAGCAAAAGCAGCAACAGAATTACAGTCAGGAGACCCTTATCGAATTGCTAGTGCCGATAGAGCGCTAGTGGATTTAAATGCACAAGTTCCTCCTGTTGTCGAAGAGTCTTTACGTAAACACGCTGACTTAATCAAACCATTTCCTAACCAAGCAGCAAAGTCAACTATTCCTGATTATCAAAAACAAATGCAAGATATGCAGGAACAGATAAATCAAATTTTACAAAAAGATATTCAACAAGCAAAACCCGAAACAGGATTTCAATTAAAATCTATTTCAGAAGAGCAACAAAAAATTTTAGATAGTCTTATGGACTTAAACCGTGCTGGTCAGTTAGATGATATTTTAGGTAAGGTTCAAGTTCCAGCAACAAGAGATACAGATGAATTAATGCGATACGGTGAGGACACTAACGTTCGTGGTATTAATGATGGAACATCTTATTACAACACCAAAGCACTAGAATTGTTTCCTCCAATTCCTTTTAACAAACAAGCCGACTACGTTGACTTGTTAATTAAATCCACAATTAAAGATGCACAAGGTCGAGGTATTAATAAAGTTGCTATTTATCCACCAGAGCTAGTCAACCAACGTTGGGGTAAAAGACCTGATAGTGAAGCAGGTAAAAAGTTTAGAGACTTATATGGCAAAGTAGCAATTCAACAAATGAAAAATATTGCAAAGAAATATGGTGGAGATGCAAAGGTTGAAATTGTCATGAATCCCGATAATTCAGATCGAGGATTAACTTATTTTAAAAGAAATCTAGAAGGTCAGTTTGATTTTATGAAACAAGATCAACTAGCTCAAGGATTAGACCCTGATGAAGCACAAGTATTTATTGATGAGCAACTTGGTAGAAATGCTCATACATTAGGTGCTAATCAAGTTATTTACACGAAAGAAATAGCTCCAGGTCAAACTATGGATTACTATGTGCAGCCTATTCCTGAAAATGTAGAGATGGAAGCGTCTGGACGATTCTCAGCTAAAAATGAATATGAACTTGTGCCTTTAGGGCCTGGTGATGATCGAAATGCAGCACAAATAATTGTAGAAGAATATAATCCACAGGAAGTACAAATGTTTACTATTACGCTAGATTCTGATAAATCAAAAGCTCCTATGTTTATGTTTAAGAAAAAATCTGGTGGAACTATTGATAAAGATAGTTTAGTTTCAATAACAGATATATACGGAGAATATGGTAGATAAATTCGATAGCATTCAGGACACTCCTTATTTAGCACGAGAACCCAACCCAGAAGCAGGAGGACGTGCAGAAGATGATGTTCAGGTAGAAGAAGTTGGCACAACTGTTGACTTAAATACAGAGGGTGAACCTAACGTAGAACTTATTGATGACGGTTCTGCAATAGTAGGAGAGGAAGATATTCCTGCTGCCTCAGGTTTTAATTCAAACTTAGCAGAAATTTTAGATGAAGGTTATTTGCAGTTTTTAGCGAATGACTTGATTGATAAAATAGACGATGACAAAGCATCTCGTGAAGATTGGGAACAATCTTACACTAAAGGTTTAGACTTACTTGGTTTTAAATATGAAGAACGCACTCGTCCTTTTAGAGGAGCAGCAAGTGTTAATCATCCTGTCTTAGCTCAAGCCGTTACACAATTTCAAGCGATGGCTTATGTCGAATTACTTCCGAGTGATGGTCCTGTTCGCACACAAGTAGTAGGTGCAGTTAATGAACAAATTCAACAGTCTGCTGAACGTGTCAAAGAATATATGAATTATGAGATTACTCATGTTATGGAAGACTACAATCCAGAGATGGATCAACTACTATTTCAATTACCTCTTTCAGGTAGTGCGTTTAAAAAAGTTTATTTTGATGAAGTTTTAAATAGAGCAACTTCTAAATTTGTTCCTGCTGAAGATATTATTGTACCGTATGGAGCATCTGATTTAGACACTTGTGGTCGAATTACACAAGTAGTCAAAATGTCAATGAATGATGTTCGTAAAAAACAAGTTTCAGGATTTTATCGTGACATAGATTTACAGCCTTATGATGGAGATCAAACTTCTGACATTCAAGAAAAAATGGACAGAATTGATGGTACAAACCCAACTAACTATGGCATGCAAGATATGACAGAGCTTTACGAAGTTCATATTGATATAGATTTAGAAGGTTTTGAGGATATAAATCCTCGAGATGGTGAGCCTAGCGGGATTAAATTACCTTACGTTGTAACAATTGATCGAACATCAAATAAAGTTTTATCTGTTTACAGAAACTACGGAGAAGGTGATCCTTTAAAAAAGAAAAACGAATATTTCGTACATTATAAATTTTTACCAGGTTTAGGGTTCTATGGCTTTGGTTTAATTCACATGATTGGTGGATTAACAAGAACAGCTACAACTGCTCTAAGACAATTACTTGATGCGGGAACATTATCTAATTTACCTGCTGGTTATAAAGCAAGAGGTCTTCGTATTCGTGATGATGATCAACCTTTACAACCTGGTGAGTTTAGAGATGTTGATGCGCCGAATGGAATTATTCGTGAAGCTTTGATGCCTTTACCTTATAAAGGACCAGATGCTGTATTAATGCAGTTACTTGGTTTCTGTGTAGATGCTGCAAAACAATTTGCAACTGTTGCTGATATGCAATTATCAGAAATAGGAAGTTCACAAACTCCTGTAGGTACAACAATGGCTTTAATGGAACGTGGCACCAAAGTAATGTCCGCAGTTCACAAAAGATTACACTATGCTCAGAAAAAAGAATTTCAATTACTTGCTCGAATATTCAAATTAGTTTTACCTCCTGTTTATCCTTTCAATGTACAAGGCGGTCCAAGACAAATTAAAGCTGTCGACTTTGATGACAATATTGACATCTTACCAGTTTCTGATCCAAATATTTTCTCAATGTCACAAAGAGTGACTCTTGCACAAAACCAATTACAGTTAGCTCAAAGTAATCCTCAAATGCATAATTTACGAGAGGCTTACCGAAGAATGTATATTGCTTTAGGTGTTAAAGACATAGAACAAATTTTACCTATACCACCACAACCTCAACCACAAGATCCAGCAATGGAACACAGCGTTGTTTTACGTGGTGCACCACTACAAGCATTTCCACAACAAAATCATGAATTACATATAAAAGCTCATAGAACTTTTATGTCTTCTGTTTTAGTTAAAGCTAATCCAATGGCTATTATGAATTTAGTTTCTCATATTAACCAACACGTATCTTTACTTGCCACTCAAACAGTTGATCAAGCAATGGTAGAAGAAGCAGAAAAATTACGTCAACAATATGGTGATCAAATACCGCCACAAGTCTTACAAGCGTTACAAATGCAAAGGGCTACCGCTATCGATAATGAAATTGTAAAAATTACTGAACAAATGGTTGGTGAAGAAGCAGAATCATTACAAAATCAAAATATGGATCCTCTTGTTTTATTAAAACAACAAGAATTAGCAATGAGACAGGCTGAAATGGAGATGGAAGCTCAATTAAAAGGGGAAAATCAAGCATTAAAAGAAAATCAGTTTGATTACAAACAAGCACTTGATGCTCAAAAATTACAAAAAGACTATGATTTAGCAAATCTACGTGCAGACGTGGCTTTACAACGTCAAAATCAGCAATCTGGAGGGCAAAATGAGTAAAAAAATGTCCCTTAAAGCAGCATTTAAAGAAGTCAAGAAGAATCCACCAAAAATTTTAGCGAAAACTAAGAAAAAAAGTGGTAAAAAGAGAGCCGAAAAACAAAAAATTGCGATCGCTTTATCAAAAGCGGGAAGGAGCAGAAAAAATGGATAAAATCAAACAACTATGGAATGACCACCCTAAGAAAAAGTGGTTAGTTGTAGGTATCGTTATTGGCTGGGCAATCGCTCAGTATATCTAATGCTTTGGGGTCTGCTTGGTACTGTTGCTAAAGGTGCAGTTGATGTTATTAAAACTCGAACTGAAACTAAAAAGCTTATGGCAGAGGCTGAGCAGACTCATATTCGCAAAATGGCTGAAGGTGAAATTGATTTCGCTATTGCCTCCCAAAAAAACATGCAAAACTCGTGGCGTGACGAGTGGTTCACAGTCATCCTTTCACTCCCTTTATTAATCGTATTTGGCGCCATATTCTTTGGTAAGCCTGAGTGGATTCAAAAACTTAAAGAGGGTTTTGATACTTTAAATCAATTACCTGACTGGTATATCTGGGCCCTAATGGCTGCTATAGCAAGCTCGTTTGGACTCAAAGTAACTGATATTGCAATCAAGAAATTTAAAAAGTGAAAAAAGTAAAAAAATTAACAACGACAGTTCCACCAAAAAAAGGTCCTGCATCACAAGGGTTGAAAAATACTTCCAAAAAGATACAAATAGTTAAGATAACTAAATAAGGATATTCTTAACATGAAACATACGTATTTTAGAATACCAGGATGGTTTAACTATTCTGAAACTTACGACATTATTGTCGATCAAATACCGGAAGATGGAAAGATTGTAGAAATTGGATCTTTCTTAGGTCGTTCTACACATTACTTAGCTACCTCTTTAGTAAACGCAGGAAAAGAAAATGTAAAAATATATTCTGTTGATACTTTTCAGGGTTCTACAGAACACGCTAATATAAAACTACCTAATGATTTTTCATCTATCTTTAAGGAAAACCTTCAATACTTTATTGGACGAAATATGGTTAATGTCTGTCAAGGTAGATCAGATGAACAAAGAATATTAGATATGTTTGAAGACAATTCTATTGATTATGTCATGGTTGATGGTGCTCATGAATATGATGCAGTTCAAGATGATATTTTAAACTGGTGGCCAAAGTTAAAAGAAAACGGAACAATGGTTGGTGATGATTACTTACTTAATTCTGTTGCGCAGGCTGTTAAAGATGGATTTACACAACTTAACATACCTAATTTTGGCGCTAATCGAGCTATAGAACAAACATGGTATTGTTCAAAAGGAAATGCCAACAAAGTATTTGAGAAACGTATACCAGGAGTTAATGCATACGCATGAGTGTTTTTGTAATATTTAACTTCAAAGAAGAATTAAAAAAAGCAAGAGAAACATTACTTGAAAATCTTACTCAAGGGGTTGAAAAAATGGAAGATTACAAGTATATTTTAGGAAAGATACACATGCTTGACATGTGCCAACAGGAGCTTTCTCGCCTGCTGGAAAAAGAGGAGAAATTTGATGACTAAGACATTATATGTGCCCGATCACATAAAAAAGAAATTAGAAAACCCAAGCGCAGGGTTAAGTTCAGATAGAACTGAATTAGATAAATTACCAAAACCATCTGGCTGGAGAATTCTTGTATTACCTTTTAAGGCAAAAGAAAAAACCAAAGGTGGAGTGATTCTTACAGATAAAACATTGGAAGATTCACAATTAACAGCAAGTGTTGCGTTGGTAATGGCACTTGGACCTGATGCATATCAGGATAAAGAAAAGTTTCCCAATGGACCTTGGTGTAAACAAGGTGATTGGGTTGTGTTTGGCAGATACGCAGGATCAAGACTAAAGATAGATGGAGGGGAAGTACGGTTACTTAATGATGACGAGATTCTCGGCACCGTTGATAACCCAGAGGACATACTAACAATAATATAACATGGAGGTACCATGCAAACAGAAATAACTTCTGCTCAAAAAGATAAAATGGTTGATCTAGATGTTTCTGGTGAAGGAGCTGAAATAGAACTTGAGGATAAGTCTCATGGTTCAGTTAAACCCGAAAATTTCGAAAATGTGAAAACCGAAGAAAAAGATCCACTTCAACCTAACGTTGAAGTTCAAGATGAGCAATCTGATGAAATGGATCAATATTCCGATAAAGTCAAAAAAAGAATTGACAAAATGACTTGGAAACTTCGAGAAGCTGAAAGAGAAAAAGAAGCCGCTCTTCAGTTCGCTCAAAACGTTCAAAAAGAACTTTCTGAAAATAAGAAAAAAACTTACGACATTGACAAAGGTTATATGTCTGAAAGTGAAGTCAGAAATAAAATGGCTGCTGATTTAGCTCGTCAGAATTTGATTGCTGCTCGTGAAGCGGGTGACTATCAACAGGAAGAAGAAGCTAGACAAGCTTTGACAAAATTAGATTTAGAGGCGGAAAGAATTAGAGTTACTAAATCTAAGAAAGAACGTGAGTACGAAGAGTTCCAAAAACAGTTAGAGCAAGAGCAACAAGCTTATGCTCAACAACCTCAACAAGCTAGACCACAACCCTCTAATAAAGCATTAGCATGGGCTGAACAAAATCCTTGGTTTAGAAGTGATGATGATATGACTGAATATGCTCAAAGAATACATCGTGGATTAGTGGCAGAAGGGTTTGACACTGAGTCCGATGACTATTATGATGAATTGACTAATAGGGTTAAAAACAAGTTTCCAGAGTCCTTTTCGAAGGGTTCGGATCAGACAACACGAAGCAACAAAATCGCCCAACCTGTTGCTTCTGCATCAAGGTCTGCAACCAGTGGGCGCAAGTCTGTTAAGTTGACTCCTAGTCAAGTAAAAATAGCAAATAAGCTAGGGGTTCCCTTAGCTGAATATGCTAAGTACGTTTAAGGAGGTACAAAATGACAGATAATAAAACACCAAGAAGTGCACAAACAAGGGCAACTGAGGAACGAAGAAAACCTTGGGCGCCACCGTCTCAATTAGACGCACCACCATGTCCTGATGGATATAAGCAAAGATGGCTCCGTCATCGTGTAAATGGGGCAGATGATACTAAAAATATCACCGCTCGCCTCAGAGAGGGCTGGGAACTCGTCAGAGCTGACGAATATACTTCCGGTCTATACTCTGCTTACAACGGAAACATCAAATCTTATGAGGGTGTCATCAGCGTGGGTGACTTGCTATTGGCAAGAATGCCAGCGGAAACAGTTGATGAGCGTAATGCTCATTACAGGCGAAAGACTGATCAACAGACTCAAGCCTGGGAAGATGATCCGCTGAGAGAACAACATCCAAGCATGCCTATCAACGCAGATAGGCAGAGTCGTGTATCTTTTGGAGGTTCTAAAAAGAACAACTAAAAGAACACTTAAACTATAAAGGAGATGAACTATGGCAAATCAAGCTGGATATTACGGATTTAGACCCGTTAAAATGCTCGGTGCTGCTTATAATGGTCAAGGCCAGAATGAGTACAAAATCGGCAATAACGAAGGATCCGCAATATATCAAGGCGATCCAGTTATTCTGGTAGCTAACGGTGCTATTGATGTCGGTTCTACTGCTGGTGCTGAACTTATTGGTATTTTTAATGGTTGTGAGTATACTGATCCAACTACAGGAAAGCCTACTTGGAGTAATCATTACCCAGGAAGCGTCGCAGCAGACGATATTAAAGCATATGTCATCGATGACCCAAATGTAGTATTTGAGGTTAAAGTTGACGATACTAACGCTGGTCAAGCGCAAGTTGGTACAAACTGCAACATTGCAACTTACTCTGCAGGATCTTCCACTGATGGAATTTCTAACGTAGTAGTTGATGGTGGTAGTTTTACTACTGACGCTGGAGCAAACTTTAGAGTTGTAGGTTTATCAACTGATGTTGATAACTCAGATTTCACTGCAGCAAATGCAGCAATTCAAGTTAAAATTAACTTACACTCACTAACAGACACAACAGGTATATAGGAGGTTAAACTATGGCTATATCTAGAAGTCAACTCGTTAAAGAGTTAGAGCCAGGTCTAAACGCACTATTTGGCCTGGAGTACGGACGTTATGATGCAGAGCATTCACAAATATTTGAAACAGAAACTTCAGATCGAGCATTCGAAGAAGAAGTAATGTTATCAGGTTTTGGTAATGCTAGAGTAAAATCAGAAGGTGGATCTATTGTCTATGACAATGCAACAGAAACTTTCACTGCTCGTTACACACATGAAACAATTGCATTAGGTTTTGCAATCACTGAGGAAGCTGTTGAAGATAATCTTTATGACAGAATCTCAGCAAGATACACAAAAGCTCTTGCTCGTTCCATGGCAAACACAAAGCAAGTTAAAGCTGCAAACGTATTAAACAATGCGTTTGATTCTAACTTTGCTGGTGGTGACGGTGTAGAACTTTGCTCTACTGCACACCCACTTGTAGCAGGAACTCTTTCTAACGAATTAGCAACTGCTGCTGACCTAAACGAAACTTCATTGGAACAAGCTCTGATTGATATCGCAGCATTTACTGATGAGAGAGGTTTATTAATTTCAACTCAAGGAAGAAAGTTGATCATTCCTTCTGAGTTACAATTCGTAGCTGAAAGACTAACACAGTCACAGTTAAGAGTTGCAACAGCAGATAATGACATCAACGCCATGAAAAACATGGGTATGATTCCTGAGGGATATGTTGTAAACCACTACTTAACAGATCCAGATGCATTCTTTATCAAGACTGACATTCCAAATGGATTTAAGTTGTTCCAAAGATCACCAATTAGAACATCTATGGAAGGTGACTTTGACACTGGTAACGTAAGATACAAAGCTAGAGAGAGATACTCATTTGGTTTCTCAGATCCTAGATGTGTATTTGGTTCACCAGGTGCAGCATAATCTAACTAACGTATAACAATTAATTAGGGGGCTTTCATGCCCCCTTTTTTTATGGTACAAATTAAGAACTAGCATAACAAGTTACATAGACTGAGCTAGCAGACGGTATAGAGACTATGTAACGAGGTCTATACAACCATGGAGGTTTAATATGGCAAATACAACTTTTAGTGGACCAGTATTATCAGATAACGGTTTTATTGTTCCAACTTATACACTACTGACCCTACCTTCTACAGCAACAGCAGGTTTATTAATCTATGTTTCTGATGCAACGGGCGGAGGTGCTTTAACAGGCTCTCTTTGTTTTGGTAACGGTTCTGATTTTGTGGATGTTACTACTGGCATAGCAGTAGCATAAGGAGGTAAACAATGGCCTTCGATAGTGATATTCTCGTTAAAGGAGCAGCCGCAAATGCAACTACAACTGTATTTGATGGTCGTGCAAGATTAAAAGGTTTTATTATTGGTCCTGGCGCTAGTAATGGAACAGTTACCTTTAACAATGGCGGTTCTGCTGTATTTAATGTAGCAGTAACAGGAGGCACTTCTGATGTTTCAATGAGTATACCTGAACAGGGTGTGCTCTTTAAAGCAAACCTCAATGTAACTACTGTAAATTGTACAGTGAATGTTTTTTACACTGGATAATGGCAGATAAGCAACCACCAAAAACTAAAAAATATTTCCGCTCTACCAAAAGTGGGGCGGGAATGACTAAAGCAGGTGTTAAACGCTACAGAGCTGAAAACCCTGGTTCGAAGTTAAAGACCGCAGTCACTGGAAAAGTGAAGCCAGGAAGTAAAGCTGCAAAAAGAAGAAAATCTTTCTGTGCACGTTCTGCTGGTCAAATGAAACAATTTCCTAAAGCAGCCAAAGATCCAAATTCAAGATTAAGACAAGCACGTAAACGCTGGAGATGTTAAATGAAAACAATCGAAGACAGATTAAAATGTTTTGGTCAACGATTATATGAAGCTGCCATTCCATGTGCTCTTTTAATGGTTCAAGGAAAGGTCTTAGCCCTAACACCTAAACATATTTTAATAGCGTTGAAGACAGGAGTAGTGACAGGAGCTCTTGCTACACTATTAACTTTTATACCTTTTTTAAGGAAGTATTATAACAATGAGATTATTCTATCTTTTATTATTTTTGTTTGCACATCATGTGCTGATATACTCACTCATCCTACTCATTTTGGATGGGCAACTGCTGAGGCATTAGCAACAGGATTAGGAGCAGTCATGATTTATTTAGGAGTCAATAAAATTGCAAGTAAGTAGCGAAACAACTATTGGAATGCCTATTAGAAATTTGGTGGCAATTATAGCATCGGTAGCCATGGGTGTTTACGCCTATTTCGGAATCATGGAGACTACCAATCAACATTCAACAAGATTAGAATTAATGGAAAAAGATGTTCAGTTAAATACAGAGTTTAGAATCAAATGGCCAAGAGGTTTGATGGGAAATCTACCTGCGGATGACGAACAATATATGTTGTTAGAATTCTTAGCAGGACAGGTTGAAAAACAACAACTAACCTTAGATGAAAATGCTGACACTAAGATTATGATTAAACATTTAGAGGAAATGGTAGATCAATTAGAAAAAGATGTTGAAAAATTAAAAGATGCGACAAGAGAAATTAAGTTTGCAAATGGTAATGGAAACGGAGGCCACTAATGTGGAAAGTGATTATTGTTCTTTGTTTGTTTAGTGGCAATGGTGAACTATTGGAACATTCTTATACAGAAAGTATCAGTGATTGCTTAGAGAAAAAACGTATAATGAAACGTAATATGGGTCCAACCGTATTAATTACTTGTGGTGAAGCAGAGGCGGAGCTAGAAGAGATTCAAGGTAAAATCTTTGTAAAAAGCATTCGTAAAATGAATCATTAATGATAGGATAAAGTATGGAAAAGCTCTTTGAAAAATATCAAGCATTAATTATCAAAGGGTTAGTTTTGATCTTCATAGTAGGAATGGCTTGGCAAAACCTTAGTAATAAGGTATCTGCTTTGGAAGAAAAACAAAGATCGACAGATGAAATTTTAAAAGGATTAGATGATAAAATAGACCTATTATTACAGGATATGGCTGTTGTAAAAGAAAAGTTAATGCAGCAATAATGGCAATTTCAAGATCACAAATGGCACAACAAATAATGAAACCTGGAGGTAAGAAAAATGGGAAAACTCTGCGCAAAAGGAAAAGCAGCCGCAAAAAGAAAGTTTAAAGTTTATCCTTCAGCATATGCAAATATGTACGCCAGTGCTGTTTGCTCGGGTAAAGTAACACCTGGTGGTAAAAAAGGTGCGAAGAAAAAAGCCATGGGTGGATCAATTAATAGTGTTTCACAAGATAGAAAAAGAGTTTCTAATTATAATCAAGGTGGTATTGCCAAAGGGTGTGGTGGTATTATGACTAGTAAAAGAAAAGTTACTAAGAGAGCATAATGGGATTACGTAAATGGGTCGATGAGAAATGGGTGGATATTGGAGCACCTAAGAAAGATGGCAAGTATCAACCCTGTGGACGGTCCAAAGGTTCTAAAAGAAAATATCCAAAATGTGTGCCTTTAGCAAAGGCAACAAGTATGACGAAAGGTCAAAAAGCATCCGCAGTTCGTAGAAAGAGAGCTGCAGGCAATCCAGGTGGTAAGCCTACAAACGTAAAAACATTTGTCTCGAAAAAAACTAGCAGAAAAAATAAAAGGTGATGTAATTAATTGGTCTAAGAATGTCTTAGAACCAATGAACAAACATCTTGGATTTCCAGCATGTCCGTTTGCTGCAAAATGGCGTAAGGATAATAAGCTGAGAATAGAAGTCCGACCTGACAAAAGTAAGTATGAAAAACACCTTACAAATGTTCTTAAAGACTGGAATAAAAAACAGCATGATATAGTTATCTTTTGTGATCCTTACTGGGAGCAATATGATGAAAACCAGTTTCAAGACAAAATAGATTTTTACAATAAAACATATAACAAAAGAGATATATATTTTATGGGATTTCACCCTAACAATCCTGCCACAGTAGAAGACCAAGAATTTCTTGTAAACCCTACTGATGATTGTGACTGGGAGCCTGAGTATCCTTACAGTATGATGTTAATCCAGAAATTTAAACAGCTGTATGAAGCAAGTTGCAAACTACATAAGATAGGGTATTATAAAAATTGGCCTGAGGAATACTATGAGGATGTAGTAAAAACTCGCCAAGATACATACGAAAAGCTTTTTAAAAAGGAGAAGTAGCATGGGACCTATGAAAAAACAAGCTATGAAAAGAGGCGGAAAACCAATCGCAATGAAGCGTGGTGGAAGTCCAAAAAAACAAGTAAAAAAGAAAAATAAGAAAAAGAAGAAATAATTTATGGCTACCTCGGGAACTACATCTTTTGATTTAAGTATCGATAGAATCGTTGAACGTGCTTATGCACGTTGTGGCATGAATATTCGTACAGGATATGAACTTTCTGCTGCAAGAGATAATTTAAATTTATTATTTTCAGAATGGGGAAATCGAGGTATTCATCTTTGGAAAGTTAAAAATACCACAACAACCTTAACAGCAGGCACTGCTACCTATACAGCACCTTCCGATGCATCTGATGTATTAGAAGTTGTATTTCGTAATGGAAGCACAGATACTTCTATGACAAAAATATCTCGTTCTGAGTATGAGAATCTTCCTAATAAAACATCACAAGGTACACCTTCTCAATATTATATAAGAAGAAATCTTTCTGATGTTACTATCACTCTTTATCAAACACCCGATACAACAGATACTGAAATTAATTATTATTATGTTGGTCGAATTGAAGATGTTGGTGCTTACACAAATACTCCAGACGCACCTTATCGTTTTTTACCTTGTTTAGTTGCAGGCTTAGCTTATTACACTGCACAAGAAGTAGCACCCGAGAGATCACAAGAATTAGAAAGAAGATATGAAGCGGAATTACAAAGAGCATTAACAGAAGATAGTCAATCAACTTCAGTACACATTGTTCCTCGTAATTTTTATCCTGGAGGCTAAATGACATTTGCTGTCGGTAAATATTCTTTAGCCATCTGTGATCGATGTGGTCAGCAATATAAATATTTACAATTACAACAAGAATGGAATGGTTTATTTACCTGTCCAGAATGTTTTGAACCTAAACACCCACAATTAGATCCACCTTATCATCCTGCAGATGCTATTGCTCTACAAGATCCTAGACCTGCAAGACAGGAGCCAGTTACTGTATATGTAGGAGCGCCTGGAGATAGTAGTTTTGAATCAAATGGTATGCAACCTGTAACACCAACCAAAAAGTTGCTTATCTCAACTTTAATTGGTAAGGTAACCGTGAGCACATCATGAATTATTCTGAACTTTTATCTAATGTAAGAAATTATACTGAAGTAGGGTCTGAGGTTTTATCGGATTCAATTATTGATATATTTATTGTTAATACTGAAAATAAAGTACAAAAACAATTAGATTTAGATGCCTTTAGAAAATTTGCTACATCTAGCTTTACCGTAGGTAGTCCTTTTATTACCTTACCTGATGATTTTGACTTAGAACGGGGAGTACAGATCGTAGATACAGCAACTAATGATCGAACTTGGCTAGAACAAAGAGATACTACTTTTATTGACGAATATAATGTTGATCGAATTAACAATACTGGCAAACCTCGATATTATGCAAACTGGGATCAAAATACTTTTATCTTTGCTCCTACTCCTGACGCTGCTTACACTATTGAATTGTGGTATAATAAAACACCTGACCGATTATCAAGTACAAATACAACAACTTGGCTATCGACAAATGCTCCTGAAATCTTAATCTATGGAGTTATCACTGAAGCCTTTTCATACTTGAAAAATCCTACATTTGTGCAATTATACGAACAAAAGTACAGTCAGGCTGTACAAGGTTTATCTGTCACTCAAATGGGCAGAAAACGTAGAGACGAATACGCAGACGGAGTCCTGCGTGTGCCGTTACAATCAGTGGCTCCAGGAGGTAAGTAAAGATGGCAATTACACAAGCAGTCTGTGATAGTTTTAAGGTAGAACTATTAGAAGGCGAACATGACTTTCGTGCTTCTGGTGGTGACGCATTTAAACTAGCTCTGTACGACGCTTCAGCAACATTAAGTAATACTACTACTGCATACACAACTTCTAATGAAGTTAGTGCTTCAGGAACATATTCCGCAGGTGGTGGTGCCTTAACAAACTCTGGTGCTTCAGGTACAGGCGCAACAGCATTTATTGATTTCAGTGATTTAAGTTTTACTAGTGCTACAATTTCAGCACAAGCAGCCGTTATCTATAACTCCAATACTTCTGCAACTACTAATACAAATGCAGCAGTGATGGTTTTAGATTTTGGTGCAGTGAAAACTTCAACATCAGGAACTTTTACAATTCAATTCCCAACAGCTGACGCTTCAAACGCAATCCTAAGAATATCCTAAGGAGTAGTTCGTGGCATTTGTTGTAGCGGATAGAGTTAAAGAAACCAGTACAACAACTGGAACAGGCGATTTTACATTAGCAGGTGCAGAGGACGGCTTTCAAGCTTTCAGTGCAGCCATCGGCACAAGTAACTCGACTTTCTATTGTATTTCCGATCAGTCTGGAACAGATTTCGAAGTGGGTGTTGGCACCTTAACTGCTGGCACCACTTTTCAAAGAGATGCAGTTCTTACTTCATCTAATTCAAATAATCTTGTAAACTTTGGAGCAGGGACTAAGGATGTATTCTGTACACAACCTGCAGAACAACCTCACGATTCAACCTTGGTAGCATCCATAGCCCTAGGATAAGGCTATGTTTTTTGGAAGACTCTCATTTGCGGAAGACGCTTTCGCCGCCCAAGGGGGCATTGCACAGGTCGATGTTGTTGTTAGCCTTACAGGTGAACAACTATCAACAGCGATCGGTAATGCAACCGTTATTGGAAACGCTATTGTTTCCGTTACAGGAGAAAGTCTAACTACTACTCAAGGAACTGCAACTGCTTCAGGTGCAGCGACCGTTCTTGTTACAGGAGAAAGTTTATCAACCACACAAGGCACAGCCACTGCTCTAGGATCAGCAATTGTATCCGTCACAGGTGAAGCCTTAACAACCGTCATTGGGGATGAAACCGTATCTGGTGATGCCAATGTATCTCTCACAGGAGAAAGTTTAAGTTCTACACAAGGTAGTGTGACTGTGGATGCAGGAGCTATTGCTGCTGTCACAGGCGAAGTTATTACCTCAACTCAAGGGGATGTTGCTGTTCAATTACCTGACGTTACTGCTTTCCCAACAGGTGAGGCCATGTCCACAGCGATTGGTCCTTATTCTATTGTTGCTGATGGTCAAACAACCATTGTCGTCGGTGCGGAAGCTTTAATAGAAACAGCTATCGGTGATTCTGTTGTTACAGGTTCTGCTGTTGTTGCAGTTACAGGACAATCGTTAACAACTACTATCGGTGATTCTGTTATTACTGGTGATGCTAACGTATCCCTAACAGGCGAAGCCTTATCGGTAGCTCAAAACAGTGTGACGGTGACAGCCAATGCTGATGTATCAGTTACTGGTGAATCCCTCAATACTGCAATCGGTGATGAAACCGTTACAGGATCAGCCTTAGT
>Ga0102963_1000543_pt1 | contig 16316 bp, 9 predicted proteins | sample SalPon2_C_H2O_MG_2_FD_84522 | JGI IMG/M metagenome (GOLD analysis project Ga0102963, IMG submission 84522) | Salt pond water microbial communities from South San Francisco under conditions of wetland restoration - Salt Pond MetaG SF2_C_H2O_MG | ecosystem: Environmental > Aquatic > Non-marine... | reverse complement strand
TAATTATACATTTACTGACACCAATGATTGGATTGTTTCAAGTGCTGACTCTGCTGTTAATACTAGAGCGTTTTCAGTAACAAACAATTCAACAGCTGCTACAATTACTAACCTGCTCGCGGGTCAAACCTATGACATCTTTGCTTATATGGATGTTGCTGATGCAACACCGAAGACAAAGACGAAGGTTGCTGCAACTGCTACTGGAACAATAACCGCTGATTCAGATTTCCCTCTTGGATATCCAGACGTTTATGAAATAACTTCACTTAAAGACAGTGCTTCTGGTGAGGATATTTCTAACTACTTTAAATTCAACCGTAATGTTTTTGATGCTTATTACGGCGAAAGTCGTTTAGACAACTTAAAAGGATATGCTGGTCCCGTTTATGCCGGATTTAACTATTTACAGCGAGGAGCGAGCGGACATTATTACTCTGTAAATTCTTATTCTTCTTTGAACTATGCACAAATACCATCATACTTAGAAGAAACTGGCGGATCTGTTAGTGCCAGAGATATGGTCGACTTCCGACCTGATTATGTTAACGGAACATACTCTAATAAATTTGATGTTCCCAAACAAGGTACAAACATCACTACTCCTGTGTCCTACTATCTCCCTCGTGCAGATAAATTAGTCATAGGTATTGATGGTGTCTTCAGATATGTTAGGGGTAAACCTGCTCGAAAACCGCAGTTTAGAAAAACTCCAGAAGACACGCTCGAATTGTACAAACTTATTGTCAATGGTAATATGTTGAATCCAAGAGATACTTCATTAATAAAACCAATTGACAATAGAAGATATACTATGAGAGATATTGCTGAACTCGATAAGAGATTCAGTTTATTCCAAAAAGAAGTTGAACTTTCTTTATCTGAATTAAAAGCAAAAAACTGTACTGTCTTAGACAGTAATGGTGGTCTTCTTACTTCCGCAGGGTTTTTAGTTGATGAATTTGTTAACAACAGTAAAGCAGATACAACTGATGCAAATTATAGAGCGTCGATTCATCCTAAGAAAAGAGAATTACGTCCTTCTTTCAATGTAGAAAATATCAGGTTGATCAAGAATACTAATACTTCAACTTGTAAGTTTATTGGTGACTATGCTATGCTCGATTATAAGAGCGTTGATTATATTAGTCAACCTCTAGCGTCATCTTCTATGCTGCTCAATCCATATGTTTCTCCTGAAATTATAGGAACCATAGTTTTAAGTCCCGAGACGGACGATTGGAAACAAACTATGTTTACTCCTGATAAGATTGTCGACAACGGAAGAGAGTTTACTCCCGCTGAAGGTTCTCTTTATCAAGAAGATGTTTGGGGTTGGACTGGCGAAGATACTTCTCAATTGGAAGAAGGAGAAGAAGCTGTATTTGTAACTCCTGAAGTAGAATGGATTCCTGTTCCTAGCGGAGAAGTAGTAGGTCAACATGACGCCGGTATACAATATGTTAAGATCAATTATAATACTAAGATTATTTCTAGTGAAGTAATTTTAGAAACGATTGGAACTCGAGAAGTTTCAGTTGTTATTACTCCTTGGATGCGAGCAAGAAAGATTTACTTTAAAGCAGAAGGTCTTAAACCAAATACTACAGTATATGCTTATTTCGGAAAACAACCAGTTAGTAATTGGTGTCGTGCAGAATCCACTTTTGTTCTTAGTTCTGACGTAACTGCAGACATATCTAACACAAATGCTAATGCAACAGAGCATCCAGACGGGACTACTGCTCTGGTTACAGATAACACTGGAGCATTGATTGGTTCTTTCTATATTCCGTGTCAAATATCTCAATCAGTTGAGTCCGTTCCGTTTAATGATGAAAATGATATTGAGTATCGAGTAAACACAAATAAAGCAGGACAAGCGTTTAAAACTGGAACTCAAATCTTTACGCTGTTAGATGTTCAATCTTTCAATAACAGTTGGACTTGTAAAGCAGAAATGGCTTACACAGCAGAAGGAACTTTACGACTTGAAGAAAAAACAGTTTCTTCTACTAGATTGCTTACATATTCTAATGAATTAACTAGTACAACGTCTGATGTTAATGGTGTTGCAACTACGGTTACAATTGGTGGTAATGATGGCGGCGATGTAGTAAACTTCGATAATATAAATGAAGACGTAGACATTACTCCTCATACTCGAGTAACTTCATCATTACTTAATTTTGAGGGAGCAGACGACGGACTCTTTAATTTTGCTCTTGGTGATAATGCAACGGTAACAAACCAGAAAGCAAGCGGACTTAAAGCAGAGAATCTTGTTTTACTAGACCGTGAAATAGAAACTGTCCAAGCACTCGTTCTTTCTGATGGATATACTGCGGCCAATACAAGAGACGGTGTAATCGGCAGCGTATCTGAAGGTGGTATTGTAGAAGGAACATCTTCTTACACTTCAGGTGGTGGTTACGGTGCTAACAGCGCGATAGATGGTGGTGCTTTAAATCTCACTCAAACTGGTGCAGGAACAAATACTTCTAATGCAGATGGCCTAGAGGAAGTTACCTCAGAGCAGGCAGTCAATTATAATGCAACCAATTCTATAAGTAACATTTCTACTGCGTCAACAGAAGATGTTACTCAATATTTTGATGCATATCATTCAAACATTGGTGAACTTGATCCTCGTAGAACAGAAACGAAAGATAATAGAGACCCGAACCACTTTGAGACAGGAAGTTCGACTTTTGATCCTATGGCACAAACTTTTTATATTGATCAATCAGAAGGTGTTTATATAACGGATGTTAAATTATACTTTGATACAATTGATGCTACTAAACCTGTCAAAATCCAAATTCGTCCAGTTGAAAACGGTCGACCATCATCTAAGATTATTTCAGGTTCTGAAAAATTAGTTAATGGATCAACAGCAGTATCGGTTAGTGCCGCTCACCCGAGTGGACCAACACTAGCACAAATAAAAGCATTGCCAACAACGTTTACTTTTGATGAACCCGTTTATCTTAACGGAGGAGAAGAATATGCTATCTGTATACTTTCTCCCAATACTAACGGGTATCGTATCTATGTTGGTGAAGTAGATAAATTTTGTGTGGGATCAACTCAAAGAAAAATCAGTCAAAGTAATGATAACGGATTATTCTTTAAACCCCAAAATTCTCAGAACTGGCAACCTTCACGAAATTTTGATTTGATGTATAGTTTAACAAGAGCAAAATTCGTGAAAGAAGCGACATTAGAATTAAATAATGCTGCAATTCAATCTCAGTTATTGCCAAGAGATCCGCTTAGATTTATTTCTGGCGATTCAGATGTTAGGGTTGTTCATAACGGACACGGGCATCATCGGGGTGACGCAGTTATTATTTCAGGACTTGATTCTTCTACAGTTTATGCTGGCATTACTGGTGCCAATTTAATGGGAAGCAAGACGATCGTTAATGCTGATTATTCAGGATATACGTTCAAAGCACCAACTACTGCTACTGCCACAACAATTAAAGGCGGGACTGTAGTTAAAGCGACAGAGAACTTCCAATTTACAGAAATGACACCTAAATTCGATAACATCGTTCCGAGAGGATGTAGTTTAACTGGTGATATTAAATTAATTTCTGGAAGATCTTTTGCTGGACAAGAAACACGGTTTGTTAAAGATACCGTTGCTTTGAGAGTAAATCATAAAGATAGATACCTACTTGATAGGACATCGATGATAGCAAACCCAGTTTTAGAAGCAGCGAATGTTACTGGCGGAGCTGCTAAATCTGTAGAATTAAAACTTAATTTGAAATCTAATAGTGACTTTGTCACTCCAAAGGTTGACTTGCAGAGATGTTCAATAGATTTTAGTAATAATAAAATCGATAATCAAATAGCATCTAGTCCTTCTGATACTGAATCAACATATACCAGTGCGAATTCAGCAGGTAATAATATACCTATTGCATATTTTGCAGAAACTGATGCTACTAGAGGATCAGCAGCAGCGAAACACATAACTGTACCACTAGAATTGGTAGAGGACGCTACAAGATTGCGAATATCTTTAAAAGCGAATTGTCCTAATGTCGCAAACTTTGATTTGTATTACAGAACAACAGTTAAATCAGGCACACCAATAAAAGAAGTTGATTGGACATTACAAACTCCAAAGGGGACTATACCCAAAACTGAAAACTCTAATGATTTCAGAGAATTTGTATATGAAAAATCAGAATTAACTGCATTTAACATAGCACAATTTAAGATTGTTTTCAGGTCATCAAATAATATTAAAGTGCCCAGAATCCGTGAATTTGTTGCTAATGCGTATATAGATTAAGGTGTAATATGACTAGGCAATTCTATAGTATTAAAGAAGAAAGCAATTATTATAAAGACGCGGAAACCGGCGCAATCGTATTTATAAATAAGAACGAAGCACAACTTGCTCGTGATAGAAAGGCAAAGAGAAAACAAGAAGCTGATTCTAAAAAACAATTACAGAATAAAGTAAATATGCTAGAGCAAAAGGTTGACAATATTCAAGATACATTAACCAGGATACTCGAGAAACTATAATGGCGAACCCTTACGGATATTCAAGACCGACAGAAGCAAATCTGACTGATAGTATTAATACTTTTCGTAGGAAAGTAAATCAGATCGGTGATGATCTCGGCGATAAGACAAGACTAGATTCTGGAGTCGATCCCAAATGGGGTTGGGTTCCATCATTACATAATGATTCTGATCTTGTTGGCGCAATACTCGAGTTGGATTATCGGGTTCGTGAAGCAGACTCAGACCTTTATTTACGCACCGATGGTGGTGATTTATTCATCGTCAATGGTAAGAAAGGTAATGCTATTCATATGCAACTTACTTGGGATAGTGCAGCAAACACTGTTGAACTAGATTTCCCAAGACATACTGTAACATTAGATGCTGCTGGTGACATAGTGTTAGATGCTGATGGCGGCAACATTGATTTTAAAGATGGCGGCACTGCAAGATTTGAATATGGTTTAGGTTCTGCTAATACGATTGATGTAACAGGCAGTTTAACAGAGACCATTAGTTCTAATCACAGCGTTGTAATCTCCGGAAATCAAACAACTGACGTTACTGGATCAATAACAGATTCTGCTGGTACTTCTCACAGTCTAGTTGCCGGAACTACTATCGCACAAACTTCTGGAGGTACGTTTACTCAAACTTCTGGTGGTAACTTTACGACAAATGTTACTGGGGACGCCTTACTTGATGCGTCTGGAACTATTACGCTTGACGCCGATAATAGTGGCAATGTAGTCTTAAAAGATGGCGGTACAGAGTTTGGAAGAGTTTTCAAGACTGGTAACAATTTATTACTTAAATCTGCAATATCCAATGGTGATCTAAAAATTCAGGGTAACGATGGCGGAGTTACTATTACTGCTCTTACGTTTGATATGTCTGAATCTGGTAATGCAGACTTCAATAATAACGTTGATATCAGTAATGACTTAACTGTTGATCGTGACGCACAAGTTACTCGCAATTTAAATGTTGACGGGATGACTACCTTAGACAGTGCCACTTTAGACGGTTCTTTACTTGTTAATGATAGTGCATATGTTACTGGCAACTTAGACGTTGGCGGTAATGTTCAAATCGATGGTACACTTACTGTCGACGGAGTTGTTAATTTTAAAGCGGGATCTTCTGGTACGGTAACTCTTGGTGATGATAATACTGATAATCTCGTATTAAATGCTGATATCAATTCAAGTGTTATACCTAATACTGATGATTCTTTCGACCTTGGATCTAACTCACAACAATGGCGTAACCTTTATATTAATGGTACTGCAAATATTGATTCATTGATAGCGGATACCGCAGATATAAATGGTGGTAATATTGATGGAACAGCAATTGGTGTTAGTTCACCATCAACATTAAATGCTACAACTACCACTTTAGATGCAACTACTATTGATGGACCTTTAGATCTTAACGACAGCGCAAATATTTCGGGTAACGTTGTTACTGGGGGAACATTAGTTACTGGAACTGCTCTAACTACTGCTGCATCTGATCATGCTGCTGCTATTAATGAATTAGATTCAGACGTTGGTGTGATTGCTTCTATGACAACTACAAATAAATCAAGCGTAATCGCTGCGATAAACGAACTAAATAGTAGAATAATAGACGTATATGACTCTGCTGGCACTTTATTGAATCCAGCATAACTTGGAGTAGATAGTGGGACGCGCATCAACCCCCGTAAAAATAGATAACTCTAACGGCGATCTAACTGCATTTCAAGAAATCGATGAACGGTATCTTGCATACGAGGCTGGGTTACATCTATCTCTCACTGACAGTTCTTCTATAGGTTCTATTGCCGCAAATAGTTTAGGTGCAACTGGAATTGGCGCATTTACTAACACGATTCAGACAACTCCTGTTGGTGGTACTGCATTAGATATACAGCAAGACGTAAATGTCTACAATTACCACATTAAAGATGGAGCACAAGACAAAACTAATTCTAATTTCAGAGGTTTAGTTGGTTGGGAAGATAGTGCAGGTGGTGTAAACAGTCTTAAAGAATTTGATGATAATGAATTATATGTTCTAGCAAATCGTTTATCAAAGACAATTATAGAAAATGAATATCCAGGCACCTATAGAGTAGCGTCGAGCAGTCCAGGTGCAGATTGGACAATCTACAAAGCAAATGCCTTCGTTGACACGAGAATAGATGGCACTTCAACCAGTTATAATTTTTATATTAGAACCACTGGACAAAGTTCAAACGCGCCAACTACTACTCATCTACCAGCAAGTCTAAAACGGTCGGGCGGTAATGGCGGCACGTATCAAGGCATACAAAGATTAAATCAAACACAACTTCGTGAGACTCTTGGCGAAAAAGTAAAACAAATAATTGCACAAGGTGGCGTTGGTAGATATCAGATACGTTCTGCAACAGAAGGTGCACCAGTAGGCGGCACTTGGGTTTCGCTAGGTAATGTTTCAGATACACGGCAAGAAGTAGCTCAGGGAGGTTATACTTCTGCTTATGCTGCAGCGTTTGAAGGTAATTATACGAACGCATATCTTTTAGATGTTCCATACACATCAGTTCGTACTGCTACAGATGTAGAAGATTATACTGCAGAATATACTGGCGATTTTACTTCTACCAGCACTGCTAATTATATTTCAGATTTTATTGGTGATTACTCTGGTTTGATTAATTACCAAACTGAAAGCACTGCAGCATACACTGCTGCATTCACAGGAAACTATACTTCCATAAGAAATTATGTAACCACAAGTGCCTCAAACTCTGTTGCTAATTTTACTGGGAATTATGTTGGCAATTATATAGCGTCAGTAAATTATGTTAAAGGGTCAGATTTCGTTGGCGATTATGCAGGCGCTGTTTCCTATCAAAGAAATTCTACTGCTACCGTCGCAGAAACATATACGAGAAATCGCACACAGGTTGCAATAGAAAATTATACTGGTAATTTCGCTGGTAATTATCTAAGAGATGTCGACTTTCAGAGCACTCGCACAGCAACGTCTGTTGGTGATTATGTTGGCAATTTCGTTGGTAATTATCTAAGAGATATTGATTATCAAAGAAATAGCACAGCAACTTATGCTGGCGATTACGTTGGTGATTATGTAAGAGATATTGATTATCAAAAGAATAGCACAGCAACTTATGCTGGTAATTATGTTGGTGATTATGTAAGAGATGTCGACTTTCAAAGTACACGTGTAAGTTACTATTCTGGTAATTATACTGGAGCTGCAAATTATACCGCCAACTATGTTGGTAACTACTATAATTTTAGCGGAACTTTTGCACCCATTGATACCGGAGGATCTGTAGATTCTACTTACGGTACAACGTTCGGTCAAGAGGTTTCTTCAACGGCCTCAGGTAATTGGGGTCTAGCAGGTACAGACGCAATATCACCTAGTTCTGGTGGATCTCATTCAAATACTTTAGACTCAACCACGGTAGAGTCAAAGACAGTAAGTTATTCTGTACAACAAGATCAAGATTATATTTTTAGAATTGCAGTTCAGGGGAACGCGATTGGGGGATATGTTTCGCCATTAACGTTCACTCCCATTGATTGGCATTCTAGATCATCTGGATCGTCAACTTCAGGTTCTGGAAACTGGAAAGTGGTGGTTAGTAGTAAAACCAATTGTGATGTTATCGCAATGCATTCCAATACCGCATCTGCCACCCCTGCTCCATTCACAGCAACAGAATATTTTAGTGGATCTCCGTCTACTAATGGAACAAGTAACACTACATCAGTAATAGTTGCAAATGATAATCCTGAAATTAACCCATCTCTCTACTTTTTAAGTACACCAGCAAGATCTTTTGTTGATGTTAGGGTTAGATTTAGAGGTCCGGTATCGCAGACTAATGCACATAATGTTACTTTAAAACTACAAGCGACTGCAGATCTATACGATCCTGGAACTTCCACCAAAAAATTTAGTGCAAACCAAACGATTTCTACGTTCAGTCTTACGGCAACCTCAGTAGCGGGTGCAGCGAGCAATGCACAAACCACTACCAGTACAGTTAATTATGCTGGAATAAAAAACTACATTAAATCATTTGCTGGTAATTATGTTGGTAATTATGTTCGTGCTGTTAATTTTGCCGGAGATTATATCGGTAACTATACTGGCGATTTTACTGGTAATTATGTTCGTGCTGTTAATTTCGCTTCTACCAGAGTAACGAACTATACTGGCGATTTTACTGGTAATTATGTTAGTGCTGTTGATTTTGCTTCTACCAGAGCAACAACATATTCTGGTGATTATATTGGTAATTTCCTTGGTAATTATGTTAGTGCTGTTGATTTTGCTTCTACCAGAGCAACAACATATTCTGGTAACTATACTGGCGATTTTGCCGGAGATTATGTCGGTAACTATACTGGCGATTTTCTCGGCGAATATGTTTCTGACCAAAATTTTGCCGGTAATTACGCTGGAACAAGAACTTATACAGGAGCAGTAGACAATTTAGAAGATTATACGCGTAACAGCACTGTCACATATACCGGCAATTTCACTGGTGATTATGCAGGCGCGACAATATCTACAAGAACGAGTACTATTAACTATACTGGTAATTTTACCGGCGATTATATTAATGCTGACAATTATCAACGGACGGTTACTGTAGGTTATACTAATGAATATGTTGGTAATTATGTTGGGGCAACATCTACGACAACATATTCTGGTAATTATATTGGTGATTTTGCCGGAGATTATGTCGGTACCATCCCCTACGAAACTACCTATATAAGTGAGTCGGACGCTGATTATACTAACGAATTTACTGCTTCTACTGTATTAAATACAAGTGAGGTAATTGAAACATATACATTATACGCGAGGGTTGCATGAATGAAAAATATATGCCTAATGCTTTTTGGACAAACTGGAAATTACAAGGTGAAGACCAAAGCAGCATAACAGCATTAAAACGGATTTCAGAAGAAAGAACAGTTCAAATAACTTCTTCTGAAGAATCTGATGATTATAAAGCGATTATTACTGAGTGGGGTGTTGAGCGAATAACGAAAAACACTTTACAACGTTGTCAAAGGAAAGAAAAAGAAAAATCCCAAAGAAGATTACTCGACGAACAAAAGAAAAGATCAAAAGATCTTGAAGAATTGTTTACCTATAAACTTTCGGTATTTCAAACTGATTCTATAAAAAAATCGAACAATAGAAAAATTAAATCGAAAATTCGTAAAGCAAAATCTTTACTTGAAGCACAAGCAATTGCAACTATATTAATTGGTATTGAACAAGGTATTATAGATGAAAAACCTGAGTAAAGGATATGTGATAATTGCTTCAAGAAGTGTTTTCTTTTATAAATCTGCTCTTTACCTAATAGAATCTATCAAAGATTTTTATCCAGATGCCAAGTGTTGTTTAGTAACAGAAGAACGATTTCTTGATGGATATGAAACTATAGCAGATGATTTGTTATTGTGTGATGATCATCTCCGCGCAAAATTAGACGGTATGGCGCGTTCTCCTTATGATTTGTCTTTTTATATTGATGCTGACTGTGAAGTTGTCCACGAAGATATTGAACACGTATTCGAAGAATTAGGAGAATACGATGTTATGTTTACCGAGTTGACAGATGACCGTGCATATTGTTTCAAAGAAATCCATTTTCCTGCAGGAAAGATGACTCTTTGTGGTGGTGTTTGTTTGTATGATATGTCCCGCCCAATAGTAAGAGAATTCATGCGAGATTGGTATGATTTAACAGTAAAACAATATGATAAATCATGGTGGCCGGTAGACGAAAATGGTCAATATGATTATGCTAATTACCCAGAAACGTTGTCAAGATGGGATCAGTTTAGTCTCTGGTGGTTGGTCAATAAAGAACCGAAGTATAAAAATCTCAAAGTTGGTATATTTGACGATGATGCGAGATGGAATTATTATTCGAAGTATATTAAACAACATTGTGTAAAACCAATTGTTATTCGTCATTTCTCTGATTCTAAAGTTAAATCAAGTCTTTAACATGAAAAATATTCCGATTAAGAATAAAGATACATTAGATCTTTTGAGCGAGTTTGAATGGTTTGTTGACGAAAATGTTTGTAACTCTATTGTTAAAGACGAAAAAAGTTGGGATGTATTACGGTATGATTTTTGTTCTGACGATTATTTGAGAGCAATATTAAATCAAGGGAAAAAACATAGCGGGTTTCCGGCAAAGGTTAAAGGTTATGGTTTCAATGGTGTTAGTTTAAAATTCAAAGATCCAGATTCTGATATTGCGAAAAAAATTATTGATCGATATAATGAGACCATTGTAGAATTCTCTACTTCTTTAATGTTAAGACATAATGCCTTATTTACAGTTTATCCTCCAGGAGGATTTATTTCTTGGCACAATAACGCAAATGCTTCTGCCTATAACTTTATATTTACATGGTCTGAAAATGGTAATGGATACTGGCAACATTATGATTATGAAAAGAAAAAGATAATTAAAATACCAGACAAGAAAGGTTGGAATTGTAAAGCAGGGTATTTTGGTAGTTATAATGAACCAAAAAATAATCTGGTTTATCACATGGCTTCGACTGATTGTTGGCGTATGACTGTTGCTTTTGTTCTTGATCGTTCTGATATGTCTAAAGGAATACAAGAACAAATCGTTGAAGAATTGTCATTTACAGACTGAAATCATTATAAATAAAAACGATTGTTGATTTAATTCTGGGTTCATTTATGGCGCATTACGAAGATATTACTATTGATCAGGGTTCTGATGTATCTATCGAATTGCATTTGGTAGACGTTGACGGATCTAAAAAAGACCTTACTGGATTTTCTGCTGCGGCGAAAATGAAAATAAATTACAATAGTGATAGTGCTGACACAACGATTTTTACTACTGCTATCGCTTCTCCTGCTAGCGCCGGTATTCTTACTTTAAATTTAACAAACTCGCAAACTGACCTTTTGAACCCAAGAAAAAAATACGTATATGATGTTGAAGTATCTCATAATGATAGTGATAGCAATACAATCATAGAAAGAGTGTTGCAGGGAACTGTAACAGTAACCCCATCTGTGACCAAATAGGGAAATCATGGCGATCATTAAAGCACAAGGACTTTCAGTAGACGGTAAAACTCAGGTAAAAGTCGTTGGAAGAAGACAAACTCAAGTTAAAAAGGTTATTGTAGGCACTCCAGTTCGTCGAGTAAACGTCAATGAAGATATAAATAGTAGGATACCAATTAATTTTACGGTCAATTTAACAGCCGGAGACGGTGAACAAACTGGAGCGTTGCTTACTTTCAATGAAGCATCTGGTGCTTTTGAACCGTTATTATCGCTCGGAGAAAATGTCGTTTCGGACGGCGGAGGATTTTAAATGTCAATTATACAGATAAAACGTTCGGGATCTTCCGGAACTCCTGGAGCAAACGTTTTAAAGAACGGTGAATTAGCATATTCATATCAAACCGGCGATTCCTCAAACGGTGGTGATCGATTATATATTGGCATTGGAGATAGCACTAATGGATTCGCCGATAGTGTTGTACAAATTGGCGGTCAATATTTTGCTGATCTTTTATCAAATGGTCATGGTGTAGTATCTGCAAACAAAGCGATTATTACTGACGAAAATAATAAAATTGAACAACTCTTAGTTGACAATTTATCTCTTAATGGAAACACTTTAACAACAACCGATACCAATGGCAACTTAATTCTTTCTGCCAATGGATCTGGTATTATCAGCGCCGATAGTAAACGAATTGCTAATGTTGCAACTCCTACTACCGGAACAGACGCAGTAAACAAAACATATGTCGACAACCAGATTGGAACGTCGATTAACTTAGCAATTACTGCAGACTCGTCATCAAGTGGTACGATAACTCTTGCTGATTCGGGTTTAGAAGTCGCGACTGACGCGAACTTAAAGGCGGTAATGAGTGGTGATAACGAACCTGCAGGTCCGACGCTTACTTTTTCTTTAGAAAATACCACAGTTACTCCTGCCTCATATGGTAGCACTACCGCTATACCCACATTTACAGTTGACGCAAAAGGTCGTTTAACAGCAGCGTCTACTGTAGCAATTTCTACTGCGGTTACTATCCAAGGTGATACTGGTGGTGCTCAAACTGTCGACAACGGTGATGCAATCACTATTGCTGGTGGCACAGGACTTAGTTCAGTAAGCGGTGCGACAGATACTGTTACACTTAACTTAGACAATACAGCAGTAACTCCTGGCGTCTATGGTAACGATAGTAATATTCCTATACTTACTGTTGATGCACAAGGTCGTATTACTAATGCCACATCAATTGCTAGTGCTAGCACAATTAATGTCACTGCAGATGGTGCAGATTCGATAGGTGTTTCGCTTCTAACAGAACAACTCGACTTTGCTACTGCTGGACCAACTGGTGCATTATCTGTAGCATCTAATAGTGGCGCAAACCGAATTACATATTCTATTGCAACTGCTACCAATAGTCAAATTGGTGTTGCGAAATTTAACAGTGCCGACTTTGACAACACTTCAGGCGATATTACTATTAAGTCTGGCGGTGTTAGTAATGGTCAGTTAGAAAATAGTTCAATCACAATCAATGGATCTGCTTACGCTCTTGGCGGAACCGCTACTATTGGAACTGATAGTGTTGCTGAAGGTTCTACTAACCTCTACCACACTACTGCAAGAGCCAGAGGCGCTATAAGCGTAACTGATGCAGGTGGCGACGGTTCACTAGCATACAACAGCGGTACAGGTGTATTAACATATACAGGTCCGAGTCAAGCAGAAGTTTTAGCGCACATTAGTGCTGGAACAGGTGTTGGTATTGATGGAGCTGGTGAGATAAGCATTGGCCAGGCAGTTGCAACAAGTGATAACGTAACATTCCAAAGTGTCACAGTTGGCGATTTGACTGTCAACGGCACTCAGACGATAATTAACACATCAAACTTGAGTGTTACAGATCCTCTTATCATACTCGCGGATTCTAATGAAACTTCTGATGATGTTGATATTGGTTTCCTCGGGCATTATTCTCCTGATGCTGGAAGTACTCGTCAACATACTGGTTTCTTCCGTGATGCTAGCGATGGTCAATACTATCTTTTCTCAGAATATATTGGTACTATAGATTCAGCTGGTGGTAATTCGCTTATTGATCGCACTGATTCGAGTTTCGCTCTTGCAGACTTTAATGCAGCAACCTTAACTGGTGTGTATCAAGGTTTTGATTCTGACTTTACTGCGAAATCAACCAGTGATCTTTCTGAAGGGACGAATCTTTATCATACTACTGAAAGAGTACAAGATATTACTGGTGCGCAATTTGCAACTAATGGTTCGCACACTAATATTAGTTTCTCTTATGATGATGCTGGTGACGGAGCAATCGACGCAACTGTAGCAACTGCTACTGATACTGTGCTCGGTGTCGCTTCTTTTGCTTCAGCAGACTTTACGGTTAGTTCTGGTGCAGTTAGTCTTAATGCTCTTGGTAATAGTGGATTATCCAACAGCAGTATATTTATCGGTGATAGTGAAGTTGCTCTTGGCGAGACTATCCCAGCGATAACTGGTCTTACTGAACTTACTGTTGATAATATCTCGTTAAATGGTAATGCCATTACTTCAACAGACACTAATGGTAATTTAACGTTAACACCAAATGGAACAGGTAAAACTGTAGTATCTAATCTTCATATTGGTGATGTAAACACAACAATTGAAGAATATGTTGAAGATACTATAGCGACTGCATTAACTACTGGGGATGGTATAACAATCACTTACACAGACGGTACTGGTGAGATTAACGTTGCGGGCGATATAGCAACTACTTCGGCAGTCGGTGTGGCATCGTTTAACTCAACCAACTTTGACGTCAGTGGCGCTGGAGCAGTGACTATAGATACAATTGATGGTGGAACCTACTAAAATTTAAATTGACATCACCCTTATTTTTATGAGGGTTTTACACCTTTTTTAAGGATCGAGATGGCACAGAATATTATTCTCAAGAAATCTTCCGTTTTAGGAAGGATTCCTGATAGTTCAGATTTATCGTATGGTGAGTTGGCTCTCAACTATACTGACGGTAAACTTTATTTTAAAAAGAACGATAATAATGTAGCACACTTTTTATCTGATTCTGCAGGTAATTATCTCGATTCTAGCGAAATTCTTAATCTGGTCTCTGGACAAGTTGACTCTGATTATGTTAATGCAAGAACTACTGCACCAACAGCAGCACAAGTAAGTGCAGTATTAGACGCAATAAGCAATAGTATTGTTCCAGATACTGATGTTGCTTTCGATCTTGGTGATTCAACCAAACGTTTCAAAGACTTATATCTAAGCGATAGCAGTATTATATTCGGACAAACCGCTACACTTACTGCTGCTAAAATAAATTTAATACCTACTGTATCTCTTGACTCTGCTATCATTAAGAATATGTTTAGTGCAGGTGGAGATCTTGCATACGATAGTGCTACTGGTCAGTTTAGTATAACTGCATCTGCTGGAACTGATTCTGCAACGGTTAACACTTTAATCGATGCAAAGACTCAAGTATTAGACATTGGTGATATCGTAGGTGCTGATGGTACATCGGGACAGGTTCTTAAGAGTCTAGGCAATGGTAATTCCACTTGGATTGATCAAGCAACATTAGTTCGTCCACATTTAGTTGCCGGCACAAATATTACATACGACTCAGCGACAGGTGTTATAACTGCCGACTTGAGTGGTGCTGGAGGAATTGATTCCGCTGGCGTAACTGGAATAATCGACTCTGCCTATATTCAAGCAAGACAAGCAGATATATTTCGTGATTCAGCGTTCATTACCGGAATTGTAGACACTGCTTATATCCAAGCAAGAGATCGTATCCGCGATTCTAATTTTGTTCAAGACATTGTTGACTCAGCGTATGTTCAGTTGCGTCAAGCAGCACCTACTGCTGCTCAAGTCCGTCCGTTTATGGTTGCCGGATCAAATATAACTTATGATTCTGCTACTGGTGTTATTAGTTCAACCGCGAGCGGTACTCTCGATTCTGCTGCAGTTATTGGTATAGTCGACTCTGCCTACATTCAAGCAAGAGATCGTTTCAGAGACTCTGGTTTTGTAACTGGAATAATCGACTCTGACTATATCAATTCAAGAGTAACAGCTTCAACTGATTCTGCAACAGTCAACACTTTGATTGACGCAAAGACACAAGTTCTTGATATAGGCGATATTGTTGGCGCTGATGGTACATCGGGACAGGTTCTTAAGAGTTTAGGAAACGGCAACGCAAGTTGGGTTAATACTTCAACCTTTGTTACTTTAGATTCCTCAACATTAACAAGCGGATTTGCTGGTAATATAATTCCAGCAACAGATTCTACTTATGATCTTGGTGACTCTGCTCGTCGTTGGAGAGACTTATATCTTTCTGGTAACACAATTTACCTTGGTGACAGTGCAGTATTAACTGCAGAGAAAGTCAATTTAATTCCTTCGGTTCCTTTAGATTCATCCGTAGTTTCTTCTATTGCAGTAACTGCTGCTGGTGGAATTGATTCGGCATTAACGATTTCTTTGATTGACTCTGCATATGTGCAGGCAAGACAAACAGTTTATCTTGACAGTTCAACAGTTCAGGGTGTTATTTCTGCTGCTTATATTCAGGCGAGTCTGACACTATATTCTACTGCCGATTTTGCTGATAGCGCATTTG
>Ga0102963_1000542_pt1 | contig 16319 bp, 12 predicted proteins | sample SalPon2_C_H2O_MG_2_FD_84522 | JGI IMG/M metagenome (GOLD analysis project Ga0102963, IMG submission 84522) | Salt pond water microbial communities from South San Francisco under conditions of wetland restoration - Salt Pond MetaG SF2_C_H2O_MG | ecosystem: Environmental > Aquatic > Non-marine... | reverse complement strand
GTTTCAATTTGGTTTCCAAACTTTGATGCAAATTCTTTATCAGATGTCCATATACTTGCTGTTAAACCATAAGGTCTATTATTCATTAAAGTCTTTGCTTGCTCCTCATTTGTAACTTTCATAATCCCTACTGTTGGGCCAAAAGTTTCTTCTCTCATAAAATCCATACCATGATCTACATTGATAAGAGCAGACGGTGATACATAGCAATTATTAGAATTATCAATTTTAAATTTAGCTTGATCAATAATATTTTTAGCTCCATTGCTAATAGCCTTAGACACTTGATTACGAATACTAGTTGCTGCATTTAATTTCACAACTGGCCCAAGGTTTGTTGAGTCATCAAGGGGATTATTTAAAATATATTTTTCAGTTTGTGCTTTAAAAGCATCTACAAAGTTATCAAAAATATTTTCATCAACATATATTCTCTCTATTCCACAACAAGATTGACCTGAATTATAATAAGATCCATCAACTAAATTTTCAACAGCATGATCAAAATTACAATCAGCTCTTACATATGCGGGATCTTTACCCCCTAATTCTAAACCAGCCCCAATAAACCTTGTTCCTATTGCTTTTTTAACTTCAATGCCTCCAGAAACAGAGCCAGTGAATAAAACATGATTTATACGATAATCTTCTATTACTTTAGCGGTAGATGAGTGGTCTAAGTGTAAAATTTGAAAAACACCTTTAGGAATACCAGCCTTTTCTGATGCTTTCAATAATTGCTCTGCACAAAGTGGCGTTTGTGATGAATGCTTTAATATTATGCAATTGCCAGAAAGTAAACTTGGAACGATAGAATTAACAGAGGTATTATATGGATAATTCCAAGGCGCAATTATAAATATTAAACCTAATGGCTCTTTGAGAATATAATTGTCAAACTCATCATTATTTTTAGAAACAACTTTTTGTAATGCTCTATCAGCATTTTCGATCATATAATTAGCTCTTTCCTCAAAACCACGCATTTCTCCTGCGCATTGCGATAAAGGTCTTCCCATCTGTTTACATAATTCTTCTTCAATTTCTTTATTGTTAGACAAAAAACATTCTACAAATTTAGAAACTAATTTTTTTCTTTCTTCTAAACTTGTATTCTTCCATATTATTCTGGAATGCTCAGATAATTTGAGAGTATTTTCAATTTCACTCAAACTTGCATATGGTCTTTCAACATAAATAGAATTATCTATGGGCGAAATAGTTTTAAGCATGCTTATGGTTTAGTGATTTTAAGATATGAAATCAATAATTTTAATGTAACTTTTGATTATATTTAACGTGTTTTATGTGATATAAAATATTCATCAACAAAATATTTACAAATAAAAAATTATGGAACTTTATAAAAATTATATTGATGGCAAATGGTTGGCAAGTGAGTCAAAAGACATAATACAAGTCGATGATCCTGCAACTGGAAAAGTAATAGGCGAAATATCATGTGCAAAAAAAAATGAAGTAGATCTTGCTGTATCCTCAGCAAAGGCAGCTTTTAAATCAAGAGTTTTAGTTGATATGCCATTACTTGAGAGAGCTAAATTAATGCATCGCATTGCTGATGAAACAAGAAAAATTGCCGATGAGGGTGGTAAAATGCTATGCTATGAAAATGGTAAAATGCTTGGTTCCGCTATAAAAGAATTTAACGACGTTGCTGATATGTTTGATTACTATGCTGGTCTTACTGATAAGCTAGAAGGAAAAACAATACCTGTATCACCAACAATTTTTGACTATACTGTGTTGGAACCTTTTGGTGTTTCTGCTCATATTGTTCCATGGAATTTTCCGATATCAATGGTAGGTAGATCTCTTGCATGTTCTTTTGCAACAGGAAACTCGACTATTGTAAAAACAGCAGAACTAACTCCTCTTTCTGCTACTTTCCTTGCTAAAGCAATAGAAAATGCTGGCGTACCAAATGGAGTTGTAAATATTATATGTGGATATGGAAATGAAGCAGGATCCTATTTAGTTTCTCATCCTGATGTGAATCACGTCGTATTTACTGGCTCTGTTGCAACAGGAAAAAAAATATTACATTCATGTGCTGATAAAGCAATACCTGCGGTTATTGAACTTGGAGGAAAATCAGCAGGCATAGTTTATGAAGATGCTGATCTTGATCAAGTAATTGAGAGTGCTCGTCACGGAATATTTGGTGTTGCTGGACAGATTTGTACAGCTATGTCTCGATTAGTTGTTCATAAATCAGTGAAAGATGAATTAATCAGTAAATTAGTAGACTTAAGCAAATCTCTTAAAGTTGGTCCAGGATATGAAGCAGACACAGGACTAACACCTATTATTTCAGAAAAACAATTGGAAAAAGTAGAGGGTTATGCAAGATCAGGAGTTCAACAAGGTGCTGAAGCAGTTCATGGTGGTAAAAGAGCTGACCGTGAAGGGTATTTTATGGAAGCAACAGTATTAAACAATGTTAAACAAGATTCATCTGTAGCTCGAGAAGAAATTTTTGGTCCTGTTTTATCTGTTCTTGAATATGAAGATCAAGATGAAGCAATTCATATTGCTAATGATACTGACTTTGGATTAGGAGCAGGAGTATTTACAAAAGATTTGAAAAAAGCATCATGGACTGCAAGTAAATTAGAGTCAGGACAAGTTTATGTTAATAAATGGTTTGCTGGTAATCATGCAACTCCATTTGGTGGCTATAAACAATCAGGTTACAGCAGAGAAAAAGGTGTAGATGCTTTGAAGTCTTATCTTCAAGTTAAAAACGTTGGGATAAGCTTAGATTAATTAAAGCGACTTGGACTAAAAGGTTCTATGTTAATATTTGGAACTCTATCATTACATATTGAATTAATTATTTTTCCTGTAACTGCACCGAGTGTCCAGCCAATATGCTGATGTCCAAAAGCATAAATAATGTTTTTATTTTTTTTAGATGGACCAATAACGGGCAAAGAGTCAGGCAATGTTGGCCTGAAACCCATCCAAGTGCTTTTTACATTATTAAGCTTTGGTAATAATTTTCTAGCTTGATTTTCAATCATTTTTGTTCTTTTTTTATTTTTAGGTTTACTCAATCCAGCAATTTCTACTGTCCCCGCAGCTCTTAAACCTTCTTCTAATTGAACAAGATAGAAACCACTTTGTGACCAGCCTATTGGTCTATTAATTAATCCATGATTATCAAACATCACATGGTATCCTCTTTCAGTATCTAAAGGAAAATTATCACCAAATTTTTTTGACAAATTATTTGACCATGCACCTGCACATATAATTACTTTTTCATAATTATGTTTATTGTTATTATATTTCAAAGTAATTAAATTATTTTCAGATATTATATCATTAACTTCACATTGAATAAAATTTCCTCCATTATTAATAAAGTTTTCAAATATTTTTTTACTAATTATTGAAGGATTAGTTGTGTGACGAGAACCAATGAAAATTTGACCATTATAAAATATAGGAGCAAGACTTGGCTCTAATTCTAATATTTCAGTTTTGGATAAAGTTTTTATTTTTACTCCATTTCTTTGCCTTAAATCATTAGTTGTTTTTGCTTTTAAAAACTCACTTTCATTTTGATATAAATATAGAGCCTCTTCATTTTTTATATATTCTGAAACATTTATATCCGTAAAGATCTCATCATAACTAATACTCGCATTATTAAGAAGATTGCCTAAAGAATTAGAAATGTATTCAACTTTTTTACTCGTACAATTTTGTAAGAATTGTGTCGCCCAATTAAGATTTTTAAGTACATGAAAAAAATCAATAGCTAGAGGACCGTTACTTTTTAATAACATAGAGGGGATATTTTTGAATAAATCAGGTGAATTTACCGGCACACATGCATAGTCAGCAAACGTGCACGCATGTCCGTAGCTAGTCATAGAACCAGGTTCATTCTTATCTACTAAGGTAACTTGAAAACCAGTTTTTTGTAAAAAATACGCCGAACAAATCCCAACTATGCCTGCTCCTACCACCGCAATATGTGGTTTTGATTGCATTAATTTATCTTGAAGTAATTCCGCGAAGTTTTTCTGAACGTCTTCTTAATAATTCTACTGTAGTTAACAATAATATCGATAATACGACTAAGCATGTTGCCATACATAAAATTACTGGGCTAATTTCTTGTCGAATACCCGCCCACATTTGTTTTGGAATGGTTAATTGATCCAAACTTCCCATAAACATAACTATGACAACTTCATCAAAAGAAGTAATAAATGCAAATAAAGCACCTGATATAACTCCAGGTAAAATTAAAGGCATAATTACTTTGAAAAAAGTTCTTACTGGTCTTGCACCTAAACTTTGTGAGGCTTTAACCATATTCATATCAAAGCCTACTAGAGTTGCTGTTACCGTAATTACTACAAACGGAGTTGCTAATGCTACGTGCGCTAAAATGATACCCGTAAAAGAATATACAAGATTTATCCTTGCATAGAAAAAGAACATTCCTGCTGCTGTAATAATTAATGGAACTATCATTGGTGAAATTAGTATTGCCATTATTAAACCTTTGTAAGGCATATGAGGTCTGCTTAGACCTAGAGCTGCTAATGTTCCAAGAGTAGTTGCAATGAACGTTGCAATAAAGCCGATAAAGAAACTGTTAACTGTGCCTATCATCCATTTATTTGAACAGGGAACTGTTGAAGAAACTACATCAGCACTGCAATTACCAATCATATTTTTATACCATCTAAGAGACCATGCATCAGGATCCGGAGGCCAAGAGAGCATTTCATCTGTGAACACCATGAAAGGTGATACACTAAATGAAATTGGAATGATTGCTATTAGTGGTGCCACCAAAAAAAAGAAAACCACAGCACAAAAAAATAAGTATGCATAATAGTATGTTCTTTGTACTGGTGTTGCGTAACTTGGTAATGCCATATTTATCCTAATTTAATATTATCAATGCCAACAATTTTATTATAAAGCCAATAAAAAACTAACATTATACCTAAAAGAATTGCACCAAGTGCGGCACACAATCCCCAATTTAGAGTTGTTTTAAGATGATATGCAATCCAACTACCAATCAATTTACCATCTTTCCCACCTACTAGTTCGGGTGTAATGAAATACCCTATTGCTAAAACAAAAACCAACAATCCTCCAGCACTCATACCTGGTATTGTTTGAGGTAAGTAAACCTTCCAAAATGCTAGAGCGGGCTTTGCTCCTAAATTTTGTGCAGCTCGCATATGACTTTTTGGTATTACTCTCATAACGCTATAAAGAGGGAGTATCATGAAAGGTAATAATATCTGCGTCATAGCAATAAGCGTTCCTGTTTCATTATAAACCATTTGTATTCTGCCATCTTCACTTATAATACCTAGCCAAACAAGAACACCGTTTATAACTCCATTTTGTTGAAGCATGATAATCCAAGCTGTAGTTCTTACGAGCAAAGAAGTCCAAAAAGGAAGTAGTACAAAAATCCTCAATAGATTGCTGTATCGTAAAGGAAGATTGGCAAGCAGATGAGCAACTGGAAAACCTAAGATTAAACAAAAGAGTGTTACATAAATACTAACTTTAAATGTTTTAATCCATGTTTTAACATAAACTCTTCGGTCTTCATTTTGCTGAACCACATTTTGATTTTCATCATAAGTTCTATCAACTGCATTATAGTAATAAATAGGTGTTTGGTTGTTAACCATTTGACCAACAGCATACCAATATGAAGGATCAGCCCACTTTTCATTTGTTTCAATTAAAAAGCTTTTATATGACTCTGGAAATTCATCTTTTCTAACAACTTTTTTTATTTCTCGTGATGTTTTTTTTATAAGACTTTTCCAACCTGACTTGGAATAGTTCATTCTTGTAAGAGCCCTTCCTACTTTTACTTTTTCTCCATAGGCCAATTCTTCAAATAAAGCTTTGTACACTGGTTCAGGTGGAAGTTGATCTTTTTCTTTGTCCCATTTCTTATATTCTTCAAAAGTTTTTGGGAAGACAGTATTGATTTGTGAGTCATCAACACTTCTTAATAACATGTCACCAATGGGCATTACAAACGTTACAATGATAAATAACAATAAAGGAAAAACTAAAAGAAATGCTCTTATTTTATTTTTACGTTCAGCTTTTTTTAAGCTTTGCTTTAATGGAACGCCATCAGTAGTTAGTAATTCAGCTGTAGTAATAAGTACCTCCCAATTAAAAAGGCGAGATAAATCTCGCCTTTAGATTAAATTATTTTAGTTATTAAGCAACCTTAGTTACCCATCCAAGCAGCATAACGTTCATTAATTTCAGCACCGTTATCAGACCACCATTGTGGGTCACTTACGATTGAAACCGCTAATCGCTCTGGCGTGTTAGGCATATGAGGCATAATATCTACTCCTCCTGGTCCCCAAGGCTCATTGTTTTGAATGATTGGAATTCCAGACGCTCTCATTGGCCCATAAGTAATGTATTTAGCTTGTTCAGCTTGAGCTTCTGGAGTTGATGCATGCATCATAAAGTCGATAGCAGCATCTCTGTTTGGAGCGCCATTCATTAAACATAAATATTCTTGGTCAAGAACTTGTCCTTCCCAGATATATTCAAAGTTTTCACCTTCAGCAAGGTTAGCTGCACCTACACGACCATTATAAGCAATAGCCATAACAACCTCTCCACTTTTAACTAGTTCAAGTGGTTGAGAACCTGCAGACCAGAAAACAACATCATCTTTAATTGTATCTAATTTTGCAAAAGCTCTATCAAGTGCACCCGTTTGTTTTTCTAAAACTGTTGTAACTGCGCTTGGTTTAACACCATCAGCAACCATAGCTTTTTCTACAACGCCAGTTGCCCAAGTATGAATGCCTCTTTTACCTGGGAATTTTTCAGTATCAAAAAAGTCAGCTATAGTTGATGGTTTTTCCCCTGGAAATGCATCTGGATCAAAGAATACAACATAAGTCCAGAAAATTTGTGGAACACAACAATCCCAACCTGAGTGATATTCAAGTCCGTTATTTTCCATATCTTCTAACATTGTTTCACCGTCAGGTCCTGGAGTTGATAGATCAGCAATCTCAGCTGAGATATCCTCGAATAGACCTTCATCACAACCAGTGATTGCATCACTTGGAAGTACGTCTACTATATCCCAAGTTACACTTCCACTTTCAACCTGAGCTCTAACTTCACCTAAACCACCATTGTAGTTTTCAAATTGAATTGAGCTAGGATCTGTATAAGTATCAGCATATGCTTTTTGTTGACTTTCTGTATAAGCACCACCCCATGACACAACCGTAACTGCTTTCGCAGAAAAAGAAGCAACAACGAAAGATGCTATCAAGAAAACTTTTAGTAATTTTGACATATGTTTCCTCCTGTTTTAATTATTAATCTTAAGATTATATATGTCGATATATATATCCCCCATAACATGTTAAAAAACTAAAAAAAAGGAGAAAAAAGTCGCGGAATTCTTATATTTACCTAAGCTGGAACGTCTAAAGCTCGTATATCATCTGGATTCCAGTTCAATTTTATAGAGTCACCTTCATTATAATTAAAAGATCCTTCATTTGGCACCTTAACTATAAATTCATTATTGCCACAAACATCCAATCTAACCCGGATATGATCACCCAAGTAAATCAGCTCCTCTACTTTACCAGTAAACACATTCTCCCCGTTTCCTTCTGAGCCTAAGGACACTCTCTCGGGTCTAACTGATAGTTGCGTTTTTTCACCTACTTCCCCAACATTTACTTTAAGAGCTTTGACAGAACCAGCGCCATTATCAAGGTCGACTGAACAATAATTATTTTCCATATTTTTAATTGTTCCAGTCATTCTATTATTTTCACCTATAAACTGAGCAACAAAAGAGTTTTCAGGTTTTTCATATAATATATCTGGTGTAGATAATTGCTGAACCAAACCATCATTGAAAACTGCAATTCTATTTGACATTGTTAAGGCCTCACTTTGATCATGTGTTACATAAACAACTGTTATGCCTATTCTGTCGTGAATATGTTTAATCTCATATTGCATTTGCTCTCTCAAATTTTTATCTAAAGCTCCAAGAGGTTCATCCATTAATACAAGCCTTGGTTCAAAAACTAAAGCTCTTGCTAGCGCAACTCTTTGTTGTTGCCCTCCAGATAATTGTGCAGGAAAACGAGTTCCAAATTCACCTAACTCTACCATATCAAGAGCTTTTTGAACTTTGGTTTTTGTTTCTTCTTTAGACATCTTTCTTACTTCAAGAGGAAATGCTAAATTTTCTTGAACTGTCATATGCGGAAAAAGTGCATAATTCTGAAATACCATTCCTATTTCTCTTTCATAAGGAGGTATTTTACTGATAGGCATTCCATCAAGAAAGATTTCTCCGTTTGTTGGAGTTTCAAATCCAGCAAGCATCATAAGTGTTGTAGTCTTACCAGATCCAGATGGACCAAGCATTGTAACAAACTCACCTTTAGCTATATCTAAGTTTAAATTTTTAACTACAAGCAATTCACCGTCATAACTTTTGTCAATTTTATCAAATTTTACGAAAGATTTTTCAGTTTCAGAATTCATTTTTTTTATATATTTTTAGTTGTTGTAGTTTGAATACCTGTCATAAGAGCATTAGTCAAAAAAAAACTGAAATAATATGAATATTTTTGGAATAGGATTTGCTTTAGCAGCAGGAGTATTTTTTGGAATTATTGGGCCTGTTACAAAAACAGCATATAATCTTGGTGCTGGAGTAGGTTTAGCAATTTTTCTAAGATATATAGTTGCTCTTTTAATTGTAGCCCCATTAATACCTTATCAAAAAAATTTAATAAAAACCTATAGAGAAAATTTTACCAACTTTCTTTTAATCACAATTGCTTCAATAATGCTTACGACTGGATTACTCATATCGGTAACCTATATAAATGTTAGCTTAACAATTATTATTTTTTGCACCTATCCTATAATTGTTTTATCAATATCAATATTCATCACAAAAGAAAAAATTAAAAACATAATTAAATTTTTATTTATAACTACTTTTTTTGGACTTTTTCTTGCCTTAAGTCCTTCATCAGAAAATCTTAAAGTTCAAGGTATAGTATTTGCTTTAATTGCTTCCTTAGGCGCTTCAATAATGATTGTGACTAATCAAACAATGTCAAAAAAAAATATTTCACCTATTCAAATTAATATCTTTATTAATTTTTTTAATACAATTTTCTTTTTTATAATTTTAAGTATATTTTTTAAAATTGATGTTGATGTAAATCTTAATGCTTTTTTAATTTTGCTAATACCTTCTTGCTCTTATGCAATTGCATTGTTTCTTCAGTTATTAGCAATTCCAAGAATAGGTCAAACAAATACAGCCTTATTTTTATATTTAGAACCAATTACTGGAATATTTGGAGCTGTTTTGATTCTTAATGAGCAGCTTTCAACTATACAGTTGTTGGGTACGGTTATTGTCTTGGTAAGTCTTGCAGCTTCAACTTTTGTAACAAGGAAAGTTTAAAAATGATTTTTCATAAAGTTCAACCAGTTACTACCTACTATTTTATGAGCAGTTTTTTCATGGACTCCATTTAAAATCATTCCTGATAAAAAATCAGATATATCTTCAGGTTTTGAATACCAAGATACTGGTTCAGGCCAACTAGCGTTTTTATCTTTAGATTCGCCATAATCAATTTTTTTTGTCCATTTTCCATTACGCATCCACATAACCACACTGTCTGGCCAATTCATACACAAGTCAGATCCAATCCCAACATTATCTTCCCCTATCATATTAACCAATTGATTAATCATCTCACAAAAATCCTCTAACTTGCAATTGCCATGATTTTTTAAATGGTACGGGTAAAGACTTAAACCTATAAAGCCATTTTTACTTACTAGCTGTTTTAAAACTTCATCATCAATGTTTCTAATTGATTGATGAAAAAAATTTGGATTAGCGTGAGAAATTGTAACAGGTTTTTTTGAAAAATTTATTGCATCCAAACACGTTTGTTTTCCTGCATGACTTAAATCCACAATCATGCCTAAACGATTCATCTCTTCAATTACTTGTTCACCAAACCTTGATACTCCAGAGTCATTTTTTTCATAGCACCCACCTGCGAGAGGAGTTTGATTATTATATGTTAGTTGCATAAAACGCAGACCCTTATTATAAAACCGTTCTACTAAAAAAATATCATTGGCAATAGGAGCGGAATTTTGAAAACCATAAATGATACCAATTTTATTTGATTTTTTAGCTTCCATAATGTCTGAAGATTTTTTAACGTGAACTAATATATCGCTATTTGATTGAATAAGATTATCCCAGTAATCCATCTTCTCAAATGACTCTTTGGTATCTTCCCAATATACTAAAGTAGCATGAATAGCTGTTAAGCCCCCGGCATGTGCCTTTTCAAACAGGTCTCTGTTCCAGTTAACATATTCGAGACCATCTATGAGTATTGTGTCATTATCCATATTATTTAACTTCTAATAGTGAAAAAAACGATAATCCACTATATATATTTGTATATGTTGCAACAAAGCTTAAATTTCTCAGACATCATGACGCTTGATAAAATGGGATCAAGATATCCATCTAGATTGAGTTTTTCTAGAAGTATGCTGAGAAGGTTATTATTTGATAATTGGAAAATTTCAAAATCAAAGTTTGATCTTGATGATAATGGTTATGGAACAGCAGTTTATGAAATCACTATTAATCAAAATATCTACTCATTAGTTTGTTTTTCACAGCATTTAGATAATGCAGATAGAAGTGATAGAGTTATTGCTGAGAAATGGGATACCGCCTATTCATTAATAAATGGAAAATTAGATGATCAAGAGCTTGATAGATTAAAAAAAAATGTACCCCTTCAAGAGTCTGGACGCAACTCTTCCAAAGAATTAATTTTAAGTAGAGCAAATAAAAGTGTTAGATTATTCGAGTATGTTGCTAATTGTTTATCGAATGGCCTGCAACCCGATATTAATGAAATAAATAAAGTCGGCTACCTTTTAAGAACAACTGCAGTTTATGGTAGTGGGAAATTTGGATTATCTGATTTTGCAAACACAAAAGAAGTTACAGATTTTAATCAACCATTTAGAGCGGAAATGCTTTCCGTCTATATAATAAGAGAATTCAGTGTTGAGTTAGTTGAGCATGTAGCAAAAAAACAAAATCCAAGTAAAGCAGTAAAGCTTGAGGATAAAATTAAACAACACCTAGGTATTGGTAATTCAACAGGTTTAGGTATGGCTCCCTTTATTATTAAACACCCCAAATTAATAAATAAGTGGATGAACCAATATACAGAGTCTTTAAATAAAATAATAAATAAAAATATAGTTTCTGAGAAACTTTCTTCTTACATTCAATTACTCGAAAAAGCGCTTCTTTATTTAAAAGAAGTTACAACATTTGACGAATACCAAATTACAAAAAATACAAAAACCGTTGAAGATTTAAAAATTTATATCAATCATATTATAAAGATTGAAAATAGCACATTTAATAATTTAACATGGATAGATTTAATAAAGTTCACAACAAGCAACAGTAATTACGACACTCAAGAAATTGCTCGAGTTCAGTTGTTAGAACTATATCCTGAAATTTCTGAAAACTTAGCAGAAGACATGTCCGATGTTGAGGAAATGAAAATAAATGAGTCACAAACATTAAGGGAACTAAACTCTTTAATTGAAAAAGATTATCAATGGGCTTTAGAAGTTGATTTTTCAAAAAAAGATAATGATTATTTATTTTGGTATATTTCAGCTGCTAAATTAGAGCCAAGATTGGGTGAAAGATACAATGAAGAAGGAAGTGAGCTAGAACAGAATCTTGGTGTTGCAAAAATGGTCCAGAATCTGCATTTAATTATACAAAAAGAAGACCTTGATTTATCTGTTTCTGAGTATTTAATTCTCAAACCAGAATTCAGAGGTATTATTAGAAGAATACAATCTCTTGAACAATATCCATTTGCAGAAGTTCAAGATAATATTTTATCAAAGGAGACAATACCAATTAACATGCTCAGATTTAAATTATCTTTTTTTGGTGCCAATAGGTATGATCCAAAATCAGATAGATGGCTTCGAGTGAGTTTTTTTTCTGGAGCACCTTTCCTGTCGAATTTAAATGAGCAAAACGTTGATAGCTGGGGATTTGCTACGATGAATTCTTATAATTAATTTGTGAGTTACTCTTATTATGAAGTCTATACCAATGCTCAACGAGCATTTTCAGGTCTTGGCTTTCCATACGGTGCAGATGAAGATGCTGCTTATATAATCAGCTGGTTAGAAGCATTTGAATTAGAAGGTATTCATTTATTTTATAATATTCAAAAAAAAATTGACAGTAATTTTAATGGAGCCTTAGAAAATAATAAATTAACTAATAAAATTAATTTAGAAAAAAGATCTTGTCTTATGATTGGGCCGGGCTTGATTGATTTTTTAAATTTTCATACTTTAAAGAATAATAAAATTAACATAGAATTTCAAAATTGCTCTGACCCCCTTTTTTTAATCCCTCTTTTATATAGAGCTGTTAAGAAAAATATATTTTCAAAAATCATTAATCATAATAAAATTTATGCAATTTTAGGTAAAAATCAGATTTTTATTCATAATGATATAAAAAATAATGATTGTGCAAATTTTTTTTTAAAACTGTCTACAAATGAATACCAGATATCCAAAGAAATAAAATCATTAGATTATAATCTTCTCAACAAAAACATATCAAATGGATTAAATCCAAACCAGTCTAGTTGGGATAAGATTTCTGATTTAGCTTTTAGAACATTTGTTCCGGAGTCAGAAGAGTCTAGAGAAAAAGGTGCTGGTGGAGGTGATGCTAATGATTAAATTTAAACAAGATGAAGCTCTCTTGTTAAATTACATAAAAGCTCACATCCTTTTTCTGTCACATTAATTGATTCACTTACTTCCAAACCCCAAGTATCCATCCACATTCCTGCAATCATATGAAATGTAACATTGGGTTGTAATACCGTCATATCATTTTTTCTGATAGACATCGTGTGTTCTCCCCAATCAGGAGGATAACCAACTCCTATAGCATAACCAAGACGTGAGTCTTTTTCGATACCGTATTTTTCTAGAACTGACCAAAAAGCAACCGCAACATCATTTGCAGTATTACCCGGTTTAGTCACAGAGATTGCTTTTTCTACTCCCTCATTGGTAATTTTCATTGTATCTGAAGTTTTTGAGTCAGGTTTACCACAATAAACTGTTCTTGATAAAGGGCAGTGATATCGATTCTTAACTCCCGCAAGCTCAATAATAGTTCCCTCATTATTATTAAACAAATTATCTTTTGGTGTTAAATGTGAAGCTGACGCTGAGATACCACTTGCTAAAATAGTTGTTAAACCTGCGTATTCTCCGCCTATATTTATTTCTTCATTTCCACCAATTAGACTATCTTGAATTTTACCCGCAACATAACTCTGTTTTACTCCAGGCTTAATATTTTCGTATGCTGTTTTCATTCCTGCTTCAACAAGTTTAGCACCCTCTTTCATATAAGTTATTTCATTTGGAGATTTAATTAATCTTATCCAATTTACTAATAGTGTTGCGTCACTAAAATTAACATTAGGACAGGTTGATGTTAATCTATAATGATTTTCTGCTGTGTAGTAATATGCATCCATTTCAACACCAATATTTTTGTTTGACCAATTATTCTCATGAATAAAAGATGAAACAAAATCATAAGGATGTGTTGGCGGTGATTGGATAAGATCTTCTGGATAATAAATGATATTTTTATCTTGAAGGTAAGTTGTGACCTTTGCTCCTTTAGAATCTTGCCTCCTTCCAAACCATATTGGTTCATCCAATTCTAACGCGACAATTATTCCCTGAGGAACATAAAAAGACCAACCATCATAACCTGTTAAATAATGCATGTTTGATGGATCAGTGAGGATGATTACATCCATATTTTTTTGATCCATTGATTTTTTAACTTTTGCTAATCTCGATAAATATTCTTCTCTAGAAAAAATCATAGATAATTGTTTAATATGTAAAAAGTATAATGTCTAATACGTTTAACTGTCTTTTATTTCGTAACCAAATTGAGAAGCAGTCTCAAGCAAAATTTCCCAAATAGATAAAGCGAATCCTCGAGGAATGAAAAGTCTAAATTCTTTCTTATTAATTCTAAAGAGCTTAACACTAACATGATGAATTGCAGAACTTGCAGATGAATTTATTGGAAAATTATCTAATCGCAAATCAAGAGGCAAGTGCCTATTAAGCAATATGTCACTTTTCTCTCCATCAATTGATATTGAAGTGAAAGCGTGCGACAGCTCAAGCGATGTTCCTAAATTCTCAGGTAAATTAACAGTGTCACCTAATAACCACCATTTAGAAGGCTCCATTCTCCATAATGAATTGTCTTTTAAAATTTCTCCTCTATTAAAATCAATATTTTTTTGAACTCCTAATTGATCAGAAAAAAATGTTTCTATGTTTGATATTTCATCAGGCCATGCAGCAATTTGTTGAATTATAAGATTGCGGTTTTCAGAAAGTATAATTTCAATGTTATCTTCAAAAGGATATTTGCCAACACAATATTTTTCTACAATTGCTGAATTTCTATTAAGCATACATTCTCTGACCTTCCGGATCAATCATATGAGGTGAGACAACTTTTATTTCCATTTGTTTATCTCTGACTGGATCAGCACCTACCAATGTAATGCCTCTCCATTTCTCCAGTCCTCCTTTGACAAACCCTATTCCAATCCAATGACCTAACTCTGGAGAATGGGTTACGGATGTGATACGACCTACCCCTTGGCCTTTAATCTGATTTTTCTCACAAACAATTGTTCCTGCATTAAAAGTTTCTTTTTCATTTAATGGGAAAAACCCTACTAACATTTCCCTATCATCTGCGCTGAGAACTCCTCTTTTTCGCATAGCGCTTCCAATATAAGATTTTTTTGTGGATGCCATTTTTCCTAACCCTGCATCATCGATTGTTACTCGTCCATCGAGCTCCGCTGCAGTAACATGGCCTTTTTCAACTCTTAATGCGCCGAGAGCTTCTAAACCGTATAAACAGCCATCATACTTTTGTGCATTTTCCCATAATATATCCATCATGCCATGGGCATAATCTGACTCAATATACATCTCATACGCTAACTCACCTGAAAAACTTATTCTAACAACTCTACAAGGTGTACCATCTTTAAGTTTAGTTTGTAATACGCCCATGAAAGGTAAATTTTCATTTGTGATTTCATTCGGATCAAAAACACACTCATTTAAAACATCACGTGATTTAGGACCTGCTATAGCTGCCCCTGCCCATTGTTCAGAAACACTTGTTACATTCACTTTAAGATCTGTCCATCTTGTTTGCAGTAGTTCTTCTAGCCACGACATCACTTTTGCTGCTGCTGCAGTTGAGGTTGTCATAAAGTATTCATTTTCACCAAGTCTCCATGACGTGCCATCATCCATCACAATACCATCATCTCGTAGCATGATTCCATAACGAGCTTTACCTATAGGAAGTTTGGCAAACGGATTTGTGTAAATGCGGTTTACAAGTTCAGTGGCATCAGGTCCTTGAATAGCAATCTTGCCCAATGAAGTTACATCACAAATACCAACCGTTTTTCTTACAATTGTAGCTTCTCTTATGTAGGAGTCACTCAATGTTTCATTATTTTTTGGATAGTACCAAGGTCGTTGATATAAACCAACATCAATCATTTTTGCACCATGATCAATATTCCACTGATGCATTGGCGTTACTCGTAATGGTCTAAAATGTTTATCGACATTTCTTCCAGTCAAAGCACCTACTGGCACTGGAGTATAAGGTGGACGAAAAACTGTCGTTCCAACTTCTGGAATAGTTTTATCTAGTTGTTCAGCCATCAATGATAGGCCAATTATATTGCCCATCTTCCCTTGATCATTAGCCATACCTAGCGTTGTATATCGTTTTAAATGCTCAACAGAGACAAATCCTTCTCTGTAAGCTAATCTTACATCTTCAGCAGTTACATCATGCTGAAAATCAATAAAACTTTTAGATGGAAATTTATTTGATTTAACTTCAAAAAGAGCATCTATCGGGTTTGACCAACCACCGATAGATGGAAAAGCAATTTCTTTTTTTTGAATGCCAAGTGTATTCATTGCTTCATTTGCTCCAACAATACCTGACTTAACACAATCATCACTATTCCAAATACCTCTCGCCGAACCAACAACTG
>Ga0102963_1000541_pt1 | contig 16320 bp, 18 predicted proteins | sample SalPon2_C_H2O_MG_2_FD_84522 | JGI IMG/M metagenome (GOLD analysis project Ga0102963, IMG submission 84522) | Salt pond water microbial communities from South San Francisco under conditions of wetland restoration - Salt Pond MetaG SF2_C_H2O_MG | ecosystem: Environmental > Aquatic > Non-marine... | reverse complement strand
CGTAAGCTTACCGTCAGAAAAATTAGAATTTGCAGATAAAGACGGTTCTGTAATTACATCCCTACCCTTATCAATACTGCCTACAATAGTACGACATGACATAAGCACCTTATCTACCGAAACCCGTGCTGCCGTACCACTAACCTTGAACCTCTTGCCAATGTCTTTGTAGGTACGGTCATCATAGTATCTAAGCTTTAGTAATTCTACCTCACATGGGGGCAGATGATCGAATATGCATTCAAGGTAATCTTTCTGTTCTAATTCATTCATTTTTTTGAAATTAAAATTTTTCTCTGAGCCAAACGGTCCGAGATATAGGGATCTCCTCCCCCCCGACCCCCCCCACGGTCCATCTGGGGTAGGCAGGGGACAATTAATCCTCTGTACACCTGCGTAAACACTGGGCTTCCGTTGGTTGCGGACCAATTAGGACCAATTCGATACCATTTCGGACCAATGTTAAGGCCTACACGCGCGCGAGGCACGGGCCGCTGGGGATACCTGCAACCGATTTTCATTCCCTATAACTAATTTGCCCTTCCAACCGTCTAATCTCCTCTGATAACCCTTCAATCTTAACTGCAAGCAATCGAATATGCTCCAGTCTGGTAAAATTGCCGTTTACAGGCTCATACAGGCCCTCTAAAGGCTTTTTGGCTGCATTTCGATAGGTATTAAGCATTTCCTCCTGTTTAAGCAAATAATCCCTTATCTTATGCTTATGCATATCCCTAATGCGTGGATTGCCTTGCTGGGAGATAAGAATATCAAGTGCTTCCAGTGCTTCATCAAATGTCGCAGCTATATCCATTGTTTGGTCTGTATCGCTTGATATTGGTTCTAACGACTTTTCCGTTTTCATATCTTAATTGTCCTTTCTGCCAGACTTCATCATATGCTCTGGCAAACTGTTCATAATCCTTTCTCGTAAACTTCGGTATTATTTCCTCCCAAAACTCAAGTGCTTGGAATGGATTTACTTCCCTTTTTTTCATCTTTAATGACCTCCGCTTTTTTGGGTAATTGTTTAATAAACTCATCCCAGTTATCTTGGTTGAATTTATTCTTAGTTACTTCGATGCGTTGGGTTGGTTCACCTTGCAGTCTTGTCAGTGCATCATTGATGATTTGATAGAGTGCTGGTAATCGATGCGTTGGCACCTTATCCAATTCATTAATCATTCGATGAAGTGACTTGTCACTCAATAGCCGCAAATTTGATTCACAATGTTTTTTGAAATCTTCTAGGGAAAGATCCATGAGTGCATCTCTTGCTTCTACATCTGATTCTACGAGTGCAAGTGGATGCTTCTTATCAAGAACGATATCTACCTTATCATTGATGATCTTATTGAGGGCACCAAGTTCGAGGTTTTCGATCTTACGGGCCGTAATCTTTGATCTACCTACCATGACTATTTGGGTGCCATGGGCAAGGTCCATGATTTGGTTCTACGCAATGTGGCTGCCCACATTTGTCTACGGTCCTACATCCTGCTGCCAGTCCAAATATCATGAATAGGACCGTGAGTAATATTACGAATCCTAGATCAATTAGATTTTCCCACTTCATCTTTATCCTCCTCTATTTCATCTTGAGTGACCTCTTGGTTGGTAACATAGAGATCACATGATTCCCGTAATCGATTGAGAAGTGCTTCTCCTCTTTGTGGATCTCTGAATTGTTGTACCGCCATGGATCTCTTCACTTGAGTGGTGATCAGAATTGGCTTTTTACGGGCCATTCTGCCCTCTATTATCTCAAATAATCCAGACTGTATGGTTTCAGTCAGCTTCTCAGCAAATAGGTCATCTATGGCCAGTACAGGAATATTGATCTGCTGATCTCTCCAATCAGTGAAATTATATCCTTTCTTAGCATCGACTAGTTCTGAATGAAATTGGCCAGCCTCAAATAATTTGAATGGAATATTACATTTGTAAACATGTTGAAGAACCAAGGATAATGTCCTTGTCTTACCTGTTCTGCTTGATCCGAGAATGTAAACACCTCTACCATTTACTGATTGCCAGTCCTGTAATTTCTTAGACTCAAACTTTACCTTCTTTTTGGTCTTTGGATCTTTCCGTTCATAGGTGTATCCATACCTCCAGATATTTTGTGCATGTTTTGGTAATTGATCGAAATCAGTCTCCAGATAAATTTGAGATATAAAGTTTTCAATCTTTGGAAGCTTTGGTTTTGCCTCCTCTTCTGCATAAACTGCATCGCAGCAAGCATTGCATACCACTATTCTTTTATTGTTTCCGAAAGCAGCTAATACACTGCTCTTGTAGGGAACATCAGTTTCGCACTCCCTGCATGGTACGACAATATCATCGTAATCCACATCTGGCACATCTGCCACTGGGACCACATTGCCAATCTTTTGTAATGTCATAAATCATCCTCCGAATATGTTGTGTTTGTTTGTTCGTCTTGGAAGTCGTTATCGAAAACGAAACCTTTCCATCCACTGGAAATAGATCTCTCCCATCGCTCGACCAACTGGGCTTCCGTTTCATTCGCCAGCACCTTGTCAATGTATCTCTTTTGGAACTTCTCTTGGGCCTTCTTAATCCCTCGATACTTCTTCCACTCCTGCCATGCCTGCTGAGTTTTCTCAGACAAAAATATAATACTATTATTATTATTTACTTTATATACATCTACATAATTAGACATGAGTAAAGGCGCGCGCGAGGGAGTGGATGGTTTGCTATCATTTCGCCTAGCAGAATGATTGCATTTCGCGATATTACCCTTGTCGCGATTTGATGCCATTTCGCTAGGCAGAATGATATCATTTCGCAAAAGTGGGTAATACTCCTTTTGGAACTGGAGGAGTGCCATTTTGATGAGATTGTTACGAGTGAACCCGTACTTTTCATTCATCAATTTGACAAACTCCTCCTGTTCCGCAGGTAAGCGAATGGAAGATGTTTTTTCTCCCTCGCTCATTGATCAGAATGGGACATCTTCGTCCAAATCTGGATCAGCAGTTTGTTCAGCAATTTCATCTGGCACCTCATCCACCGCAGCCGCAACCGTATCCCGTAACGCTTTTGGATAGAACCGCTTTATGCAATCATATCCCTTTTTGTTTTTTCCAACATTGACATTAATGTCTTCGCCAACAAGAGGCTGGAAATCTTTCGTTTCAATTTTATCCGCAGATGGTGCCTCCAGCCCAGCAGCTTTGAAAAGATCTTCCACCCTCCATTGTGCTGCTTGGGTAAGGAAAATCGAATCATACAATGACTCTCCGTTTTCCAATGCATAGAGAATCTTTACATAAAGATTTCCAGCACCCGTGATGTATTCCTTACCAGTATCTTTATCACTGGTATAATATCCTTTGATAGTTGCATTCATATTAGTTTTGTTAATTACAGTTTGTTTCGCTCTGTCACCTCGTTATGCCAGACCTTTTCACAGTTTTCCCAGAACCTGTTACATAGTGCTACAGGGTCTCCGAAATCTAATTCAATCGAACCATCCATGTGACGGTATCCGATTGCTACAGGAACGCTCGTATCTGCTTCTAAAGCAGCCTTATCAAGGATATCTGGCCAGTATGAATCTTCTGCCTTGTCGATGTAAGCATCAATAGCTTCCTGCTTCTTATAAGTTTTTGGAACATTTACTGAATCTCTATCAAATGGCTCAATATATTTTTGCAGTTCTTCAAGTGAAAGAGGTGCCGTTTCAATATCAAAAACCATCCAATTATCGCAAACATTCCAAGTCTCATTGATTACCTCGAAAATCCCATTTGTGATTACGATGTCGTTTTCCAAATATTCCTCCTGTTTGGATCTATCCCAGAGATGAAAGTTTTTTCCATTGTCTTTCTTTCCCTCCAAACCGAAAGCTTTTGCTAATTTATTAAGACCTACAAATTTAGCACCCTGCCTTCCAGCAATATGCCAACCCATTGTATCATAAAAGATCTCTGGCCACCATTTTCCTCTGACAGGCTGCAAAAACTGACAACCTTTGCCCCTGTTATAAGTGGTAAAATGCGTCAAGTAAGGTAAATCAAAATTATAGATATTATGTCCTACGATTTTGCTAAAACTCATGCTGCCCTCCTTTTACAAAGGCAGGGATAAGCTGCTTCGATACCGTCCAAGATCTTCTTGGTCTGCCAGTCATCTTGCCGCCAGCCTGTAATCTTTTCTACACCGTGCAGGATAGCACCATGTGTGCGTTCGAATTTCTTAGCAATAGACTCATAAGTGTCACCTAGCAAATAGGCATAGTAGTAGATTACCTGCCTTGCTATAGCTACAGGCTGCCTGCGATTTCGGCCCTTGATGTCACTTTCTTTAACACCGTAGGCATCTGCTACTATTGTGGTTAATTCTGGAATGCTCATGCTGCCTTATTCCTCCAAGCTTCTACCTTTGCGAAGATCTCATCATCACTAAGTTTTAAGAATCTTTTTAACTGATCTTCCTTAGTTCTATGAGGGACAAATCCAGTAGCCTCGGCCCAGTCAATTATCGCAAGCTCGGCCAGTCTGGCATCTACTCTATCAACCAACTCTGGATCTCTGATTGGCTGCTTCTTTGGTGCAGGAGCCTTTTTTGCAGGAGCCTTTTTCTTTGCTGGTTGGCTACCCACTCCATCAGTATCTTCATCCTCTGGAAAAATATTCAGCAGGCCAAGAAGTGCATACCTTTTTCCGTAGCTAAGACTGGAACCGTAGTCCTGTATTGGATTACTTCCAAATTTTACGGGGACGCTGCAAATATCTTCTAAACATCCACCTTCAGCGTGTATAAGTCTGGTTTTAATTGCGATGCAATCATCAACGATTTTTCCTACTGGTGCCTGTATTATTCCAAGCTTGTGCTTAGACAAGGTAGGCTTTACGAGCGTAAGGATCTTATCCAGCGTTGCGTATTTGTAACCGTAACCCTGTGCGTCCTTTGTAGGATTGGCCAACTCCGATTGAGCAGCAACGAGACTAGCGAATAAATGAAGTGGAATGGGAACTTCCTGTACTTCGTTTTGATTAGTTTGATTTTCATTCATTTTTCTAATGAGGTTATTAGTTGTAGCAGGTCATCTAACCTGCATGTAAAAAGTTCTTCCGAGTGATTCTTTTTGTGGATAACGCATGGCGGCTTGCCTGCCTTCTTGGCATCTTCAATTGCTTGAGTCATGGCAGCGTAGAGGTTCAGCTTCTCAACATGCTTGCACTCCAGATGAAAGGGAAAGTCTGGGGCGATAACATCAGCATCCCCATTGGCCCCACAAAACTGTTGGCCCCTTCTTGCGGTCCAGCCTGCATCATTGAGAATATGAGCAATGGCCCTCTCAAATCTGGCTCCCTTTTGCTTACTATTGATCTTCTTCGCCATCGATTAATTCTCCTAAGATCTCCAGTAATTCTGGGATTGAGCCTTGCCATGGACCCTTGGTCTCTAGCTCAAGTCCATGATCATTTGTGACACCGATTGTCAAATTGTTAACCGTAAATGATTTGTTAGTTAACAATTTAGAAACAACAGTCTCGTTACTGTTTATAGTATATCCTATCTTGTTACCGCATCCTTTCCACTACACCGTTAATTCATTTCTGTGGGCAGTGAGATCTGAATAATACTTCTCACATACTCCAACAGTATTTCTTAGCTGCTTCGCTGCATGGAAGATTCCATGCTCGGTAGCCAACCTAGCACCAAGAATTTTTCTGAGACGATGGCAGGCTTTATTTTCATTAATGCCTACCTCGACCTTCAAAAATTTGATGAACCGTTTGTGGAGCCTTTCTCCACCCTCTACGATTCGTCCTTGCGAGTGCTGGGAGGTAAAGAACTCAAATACTTGCTGGGAGACGGGCACCTTCTCGGTGACACCATTCAAGTTCTTTAGTTTTGTTCTCTTAGTTGCAAAAGGCAGAAGCAAAAAGTGCTGCCCATTGAAAGTGGTAAAATCATCATATTTTACTTGGTAGATCTCTGACTTTCTTAAGCCACATCCGAATGCAAGTAGATAGATTTTATAAAATATTGGATGTTCCTCTTTAGCCGCATTGAAGAAATTAATAATGTGGTCTACTTCAATGTCAGAAGTTGAGAAAGGCTGGGATACGGTTGTTTCTGGGATAAAGTGAGAGAAATTCCCAAAAACGCTGGTATCCCAGCCCTCTCGTTTGAACAACACAATATTTTTGCGACCGAATATGCTGCGGACCTGCCGTAACTTGTGAGGTAAATTGTAAAGTGCTTCCCACCTTTCTGGTAGGGTACGGCCTACTTCATCTGTTTTCGATAAAATGGAAATTGGCTCATCTAAAGAGATCCCCTCTCTTTTGCAGTAATCTATAAAGTTAGCTACATTTTTCTTACGAGTAGCAAGACTACCAGTTCCATGCTCCAGATAAAAGTCCAGCAGGGTACGAAGACTAATAAGTCCATCAATCTTTTGAATGAATTTTTTGACAACGGTTTCAATGTCTAATCCAGTTAATTGGGCAAGCGGAACATATAAACGCTGGGTGTGAGAATTGCCTTTATATGTAAATTTAAGAGAGACAAACTTACCATTGCCACGAATAGTGACAGGAGTATCCACACCATTTGATATAACATAATTTAATTTTCTAATGAAGTTTTTTTCACAAGAAAAATTGGAGGCGCGGATCGGAATCGAACCGATGATAGAGGATTTGCAGTCCCCAGTACGCTGGTTTGTATTAATCATTCGTGTAATTGAGTTATATGGAGCCTAATGGGTTAATGTCAAGACTTACTTAGTCTCCTTAACATCTATTGGTTCATCAACCACAAGAGAGGTTATACCTACCCCTTGCTTTCTGCCCCCAATAATATTTTTATCAAGCCAGAGAACGATCTGCCTTCCACTTTTATCGATGTCATTCACTTTTTGAAATGAAATTTGATTGCATGATCTGACAAGATCACCAACTTTAATTTTTTGTGCGAGTTTTTCTGTTATAACAATGCTCATTTGTAAGTTCCTTTCTCTAATTTTCTGACGATTTTTCTGATAGTGGAAACTTCGTCTTTGATGAGTTTTTTATATTCATCAATTGCTTTCTGATGTTCCCTAACTGCTCGCAGGGCATAATTAAATTCCAGCCTGTCACCATGACTAAGTAAGTCTAGGCAAGGTGGCTCATAGTTAGGATCTGTTATTTTAAATACTGTTCTCATGTCGGTTGGTCTCCTTATATTGTTTTCAAGATCTTCCGCAGATTGCATTCCAATCCTCAATGAAAGCTTTATGTTCATCTGCTGATGTGGGATCAATGCCATAGTGGGTAATTTTTACTTCGTTGTTTTCTCTAGCTTTCGCATGTCTTTCTTCTGCTTTTTTTCTAATGGCATAGTTTTGAGCAGAAGAACGATAAGGACTAGATGAGCCAGCAAATCCAGCCCAACGCAATAAAGTTGAATCTAATACTGGGTTAATGCTCCATGTGACTTCTCTGTACCACTTGCCATCTCTGCACCAGTCAATGATACCGCAGAAAAAATAATCTCTGCTGGAAGTACGCTTGATGACTTCGCCATTGTGGTTAAGTGAATACAGGACTTTACCATTGTACTCACCTTTGCGTGATTTTTTGTAAGTGCGTGAAATCGTGTTGTTCATGTTGGTAATCTTACTTATTGGGATGCATTATGCAAGCACTAAATAAAAATACTTTGTGTCATAAATTATCAGAGGACAATTGTGACAATGTGGTTAACGGCAAAGTGATCTCCCCATGGTTCATAGCGGCCATCCTCGGCATCCTCAAATGAAGCACAAGCAGTATACTGACCCTCAAGGCTAATGTGAAATACACCTGTCGCATTTTCTTGTTTCAAGTGTTTGATAATGTCCTCGATGACTTTATCCAATTCTTTCTTGGTAAACCTTTCAGTAGTCCACCAATTATCATTCCAGTGGCCGCAAGCATTATCATTCTTGTCTGATGTTGAGTCTAAATAGAAACGAATAGTGCCGTCACAAAAGAATGGTTTTTTGATGCGAAATTCCTTGCGATATTGCTCGGTAATCTCGGCCCGTTGCTCTGCTTTGCGAACCTTCAATTCCTCGACAATGTTGCCAGCTTTACTGAAGTGATAGGTTACCTCACTGTCAAAATGTGGAGCATAATAAGCCTGCTGCACTTTGTTATCTAGCTGGTCAAACCAGTAGGCTTTGTACTCATGGCCCTGCTTGCCTACACGGTGCCTATTGACCCATGATGGTGTAGCCTCACGGTCACATATTGGGTAACCCTGCTCAACTTTCTTGGCCAGTGGCAGTAGGCCCTTGAGTGCAGTCCTGTTCAGTCCAGCCCAGTCACCGATATTGTGGTGCTGCAATTTGTACTGGCGATTAAGTGTCCAGCCTTGGCCTTTGTCGTTGATAAAAATAATGTAGGGAATATCCCAGATTTGGTCTGATGTAAGTTTCATTCGGTTGGTCTCCTTATATTGTTTTGTAATCTTCTTCGGCCCGTGCGTAGGCTTTAAGTGATGGGTAATCGAACTGGCCCACTTCGTGACCACTCCACACATTTTCTAGATACCACCAACCTAATGCCCATTTGTTTTTAAGGGTGTAGATTAAGTCACCAGACTTGTCATAACCATTGATTTGGTAAGACCCTTTTTTGACCCAGTTGATAGCGTTGTCTCCTTGTGTGAATACTTGTGCGTTGTTCATGTCGGTTGGTCTCCTTATTTCTCCTCGGTGATCTTAAATTTATCTTTGAGTTCTCGTAAGCTGCGAAGTTTTCTCACTTGAGAATTACAAACATGATCACGGGTTTCTTTGTCCTTTAGTCTCTCAAATTCAACAAGTTCTCTTTCTGCTTGTAAGATCAAATATACCAATCCATCTATTACAAACTCAGTTTCTTTTTTAGTTAATTTTGTATTTATGTCGTTGTTCATACCCTTACTTATAGGGAGACAATAAGCAAGATGCAAGAAAAAACTTTAGGGGCCTGTGTCATAAAGTTTATGCCCTAACGGGCGAGGGGATTATTGCCTTGAACGCTAATGTTGTTGCGGACTTCAGCTTTTGGCTGGGTCTCTTCAACTTGTTCCTCGGCAGGTGCCTCTTCAGATATTTCTTCCTCAATTATTTCTTCCTCGTTCACGATTCTTCCTCCACTGTTGATTCATGTTCTGGGATATCATGCTCTGCATTGCCTACGGCACCTGCAAATAGTATCCCTGTATTTAAAAAACTTTGCGGTATCATTGGCCTCCCCCTATCTGAAGTAGGTATTTGCTGAGACTTGGGTTGGTTTTCCGAAGACTGGGGCTTGCCTTGTTTCTCGGATCTCTTCCTCTGGTTTCCCTTGTTTGATTCTGAATCTTGTCCTCCTGTTGATTCCTTCGTTAGGTAAGTACTCATTTTTTTCTGCAAAGCTGGGTTGATTCTGATAGTTCTGGATGAATTGTTGCCGCTGGCTGGGGTTTTGCGGTGATGTATTATTCTGTAGGATATCTGACAAGATGTCCAGTGACGAATGCCCTACTGCCTCATCCTTGGCAATATTCCATAGCAGCCAATGAACTGCAAAGGCACTGTCAATCCATCCATATCTTTGTGGATCTATTTGCCTCAAATTATCTGCCATCTGTTTGAAGTAAACTTCCATTGTACGGTAGAGTGCATGTTCTGCTATGGGTGTAAGCTTGGACCCTACTGCATCGTAGAAGTTTGAACGGTCCTCTGGTACATTGTTAGCAGAATATCTGAATGGATTGTTACCATACTTTGCGTATTCTTTTGCCTGCTGCACTGCTAGTTTCTTTGCGGTAGCAGATGCTTTCTTATCCAGTAAAATTTGCTGGACCTCAAACCCTCGGCTTATAACTGAGTTTTGAATTTCATTAAGCCAGCAGTTTACGAATTGCCAACGGTCCATGATAACAACTCCACCGTCACCCATGGTTGCCAGCACAAATGATGTTACCTTGTCTCCAATGCCTCCACCCTCTAAGCCAGACCTCCACATTGCTTCACGCATCTGCTGGCCAGTTTTATTTGAATTGAATATGTCAACGACTTCACCCCAGCGACCATTCCATTTCTGTAGCAAAGAGTAAGCACCATTAATATTCTGCTTGGCATTTTGTCCTGCCTTGTTTGCGTTCGCAGCATTTTGCCCGTCAAACATATTGGCAACGAGATCAATCCATGTACCCTTCTGTCCATTAAGATTCATGTCATAAGCTTCCTGCTTATGGATCTCCTTTGCTTTCTTAGTTAATTTTTTATACCTGCTATCAGTGAAATCTTTGATCTTTGCATTTAACGCATCTCTTTTCTTTTTAAACCGTGCAGAAACTTTTTTCTTCTGGGCCTTTGTCTTAGCAGCCTTACTTGCTTTCTTCAACTCTCCTGCAAGCTCATCTTTTTTCTTCAGTAAATTTTTGTAACCTGCTTGCTGCTCCCATCCACGGTTCTTAATAGCCATTTTTTCAGCAGTGTAATACTCACCCCTGTCCATGGTAAATGTTCCATCAATAGATTGATACAATGCATTCCATAAATTATTATCTGCCGTGCATCTTAGCCAGCCAGCCTCTTGGTTATATGGGTCTAGCATCCTTGACAGGAAGCCCCAAAGAAATGCCTGCCCTACAACCTCTGGAGTTTTCTTGGCACTGTAATTAGTTTTACATTCAAGAACACCCTGCTTGGCTAAGTCTACAAGTTTAGGATTTTTCTGACGGGCAGCCTCAATAAATTGGACCAACTTCATAGGATCATTCAACCACTCAAGAAGTCTTGTTGGTGCATTTGGAAATTCTACTTTTCCAATTCTGCCTGTTCTTAATTCGTTTACATCCTGCCAGCTTTTTTCTGTTGGGTTGCTGGCAAACTGATTCATCAATGCATCAGCAAGTTTCTGGTCCTCAAAATACTTATCCCAGTCTGACTGTTCCCAGTCTTCAGATTTCTGTGACATGGATTCACCTTTTGCCAATGTATTGACATAGGTAGTGGTTGGGAAAACCATTTCCGATTTATCTTTTGCCGCCCGTTGGGAGGCAGTAGCTGGCATAAACAACTGGCCAGCACGGTCATGCTCCTCTAGCTTTGTTCTTGCCTGTTCCGCAAGATCACGGATTGCTGCCCTATTAGTTCCTCCGTAATGTCTTTTGATCCTAGCTGGCTGAAGTAGTGATCGGTAATCTTTAATTTCTGGGAACGAGATAGTTGCGGATGCTTCATCAATCCCTTGAAATCCTCCAAGCTCAGTGATTGCTGCAACAAGGTCTCCAACTTGGGACCATCCTTCTTGGTCCCATGTTGCAAATATGAGTTTTTCGTCTTTTGGGTCATAAGTAAATCCTCCTTCTAAACCATATCTTTCTAAGAATTGCAAACTTGTTATTTGTTCCCCAAGAACTGGGTCAATCTTGATATGATATTCACGGCCTGCATTGTCTTTTGTATTTCGTTTTATGTATCGCACTTGCATCACACTGTCCTGCACCTCATCGGCCAGCACTCCAGTAATGGCTGCAAATGTACTAAGGTCAGCATCACTATTTGATTTGATCATCAATCGATGTGATGCCTCCCTGCTTATTTCATTAGTCTCACTATCTTTCCATCCACCAATTACTGGTCTCTGGTCCTGCACTTCAAATCCAAATGCATCTGCAATAGCTACATTGTTTTGAATAAAATCTTGGAACTCTGGTTGCTTTGCAATAGCGGAACCTGCATCCAGCGTAGGCACCACTGAGACTCGTTTTGGTGCCACTCCGATAGCAGCCTTGAACCCATCTTTGCTAGGGGCAAACAGGTGCCTTCCTTCAAACCTACCAGATACATTTGCAACACGGTTGACTTGGTTTTCTCCTGTTCCCTGCCATGTTCTTTGGTCTTCAATTAACTTAACATCTTCAGCATTAAACACTGCGAGATTTTCATGGACCTTATTGTTAAATTCTTCCGTTACAAGATAACCGTCAAATTTAAGTTCCTTTATATCACGATTATAGTTTTCAATATCCTGCCAGTCTCCTTGCTTCATGACATCGTGAAAACCTATCTTATCTAAAATTGATCTATTTTCTATATTCCTCCAGTCATTGCTAGGCTCATCCACTAACTTGCGATCACTTATTATTTTTTGCCGTAGCTTTTCAATATGCTCTGGATTTTTGTAATCGAAAACATTACTGACATTTGTTGCAATTTGCAGGACAGATATGTCATTTACCATTTGCCCCCTTAATCCATCGTCAGATGCTTTATTGTACTGAAATGTTTTTGAAAAACTTTTACTTTTACTAAGAAATAAAGGTTGTATTAATTTACCAGAATCACTTACCTCTTTAGGAGTCCAAGTTTGTTTTGGACTTGCACCAATGTCACTCATCCCAGTGAGTAATTGAAGATTTTTATCTGCGGTTTTCATGCCTAGATATCCACCATGATTCCACACGGTAGGTATCCAATTACCGTCTTCATCTTTCTCTGCAAATACAGGAACTCCTTTGCGTGTAATAAAATTTTGGAATTTGGGTGAACGAAATTTCATCTGCTCCCACATTGCCCGTGGATTAGATCCGTCACCAGTTGTTTCAATGGCTGGCATGTAGAGTGGCATCCGAGAAATGATTTCATCGTGATTGCCCGTAGCAGCCTGCGGTAACTCCATGACCCATGAGTCATACTGACTGTCACTTCTGTTTTCTAAAACATTTTGACCCACGATCTTGGTCTTCATTGGCGGCCTTACACCAAGTGCTTTTGCTATCTGCTTGGCTGCATCGACAAGATCACGGTCATAGAAATTCCGCATCCCCTTGTTCTTGAGATCCAAGTCAGTAATGTTTACATTACCTCTTGGATTTTTCTTTAGCTTTTCTACTGCCTGCTTGGTTGCTTCTTTTCCAATATATCTCTCCAGTGCTTTTGCACTTCTGTTGGAGATATCACGGTCAGACCCGTCCCCATCTTTGAATCTTCCACTTGTCCATAGACCGACATCATATCTAGGCTCATCGACTCTTGATGCATCATTGTAGCTAACGACTACATCATTGTAAAACTTATCAAGCTTGAACATTTCGGCTGCTTGGTCACCAGTGGTCCAGCCAATGTATTTTCTATTTTCTTTAATAGCATTAGAGATTGCTTGCTTCAATGCCATGGAATGCCATGACTTTTTGAATGGTGCATCTGGGACGAGTACTGCACCTTTTCCGTGTATCCATTCACTAAGTTCTTTCGTCCGCTGCCTTTTATCTCCTAGTCGATTACTTATATGCTTGTCAAAAGCTTCATCCACAATTTGTTGCATATATGAACCGTGGTAACCAGCAGCACCAGATGGTAAACGATGTCGATTTGCAAATCCTTGTGTTATTTCAAGAAATTTTTTATTAGGACTCTCGTCCCCCATATTTCCTGTGTAAAAGTTAGCAGTTTTTTCAAATCTTTCTATCAAAATTTTTAAGTAAGGATCTGATTCAATTGTCTTACTTAACTTAGGATGATTATAAATTTTGCCAACTATTTCATTTGCCATCATTGGCCAAAACTCATTTTCAACTTGCAATCGAAGATCCATTAACGATCTATATTCTTCATGCATGTCCTGCTCTTCACGGGTCATGTAACCTTCGTCTCTTCCAGCTTGGTGCCAGTCTGACTGAACTTCCTCTAAGAAATAAACAGACCTACCATCTTCAACCGTTTCTCTCTTTGTCTTCCTGTAGTGCCATACTGCATTTTCACTATCCCAGTGAGTATTTGTATTTTTTACGGGATAGTTTTTATCATCAAGAGTAGTAACATGCTCTTCGTACTGAGTGCCTCCCTTTAATTTATAATCCTCATAAATTGGTTCTCCACCTTCAGAAGATATTACCTCCAGCTTTGGATAGTTTGCTGCAATATGATTATAAATTTCATCCTTGGTCAGTGACTTCCTGTCCTTAATAAATTCATCCAGCTTGGTGTCCTCCATCATTTCCTTGGCACCCTTGACTTCCCGTACCTTGGCTAAGAATTGTTGTGGAGAAAATTTATCCTGCCCCATGCGACTAAGAACATCTTGCGAGATAGTATCCTTCATCCCATAGATTTTTGCTGGCATGAAATACTGGTCTTTACCGAATGCATTGGCTGGCTTTTGCTTGACTGCATTCTTAGCAAACACTGCTCGGCCAACCTGCACCACTTGGTCTGCACTGGTAACTGCTAGACCGTTGTTCTCACGGTCATAGAAATAGGAGTGCCGTTCTGGATCAAACCCTACCTGTGTCCAAGAACCGTCTTCATTTGCCAGTGCCTCCTTCGCTAATGCCACGGCATTAGAGACTCCTGTAGGATTCCACTGTCCATTAATACGAGCAAAGGATGTTTTGTTTATTTTACCACTGGCAATTTTGAGCGAAATATTTTTGTGGTTATTAAGGGTAGCATTATCTACTACCGCAACTGGCTCATGTGCCAGCACTGGGCCAACCTCTCTCCCACCCTCTCCTGCTTCATGTATCGTTGGAACCCAAGCACTGTTTTCTTTTCGCAAGTATGCATTAATGTCTAACCGTAAACCAACATTTGTACCAGCAGGGATTTCCTTACCTTTTCCAACATGCTTGAGTTGGTGCTTCGCAAGTGCTTTCTTAATCTTAGCCACACTTGCTGGAACAATATCTTCCTCCGTCAAAGTATCGACAGGCTTAAATTTATCTACTACTTTCTTGTATGCCTGTGGGGTTAATTTACCTGCACCTAAGTCACCTGCCTTCTCAACCAATTGAGGAGTCCTCTCCCCTCTCTTCGGCTTAATCGTGCTATCCCTGTAGCCTTGTCCTGCAAGGGCTGGCATGTAGTTATGTTTGGCATTCCTGTAATCAAATGCAAATCCAGCTTTGTTCTGGGTAGATAGTCCTGCAAGCTGGCCAACATCATATGATCTAAAACTCTTTTGCAGCTTGTTATCTGGATGCGATAACCACTCTGCTAATTTAGGATTCTGTATGTTTTCATACGACTCCTTCAAACCCATGGCTGCTACCATAAGTTCATTTTCTCCGAGACCCTGTGGATTAATTCTCCCCTCTCCATCTGGCTGCAAAACTTCTTGTGCCCGTTGTGCAAATGCTTCAAGAAATTGTGCTGGGTCTTTTATAAATCCTGCCTGCGAAAGTCGCTCAACATTATTCATAATCAGATCCGCATCATAAGCCATGACCTTCAAGTTAGGATACACGGTCCTGCCCATGTAGTTCCTAACTTTCTTCGGACTAATTTGCCATGCATATGGAGTGACTGATCTCTCAAAGAATGGATTGTACTGGGACAGGTTTTTCCAACTAGCAGAACGGTATCCAAACTTCATCATCTTCCGCTGGTCAATGTGTGCCTGTATCATGTCTATGATTGCCCTTACGGCAGCATTGTAGGCCCCAGCCTTAGAGAATATCTCTCTGACCTTATAGTGAAGTTTGCTACCTTCAGCACCCTTTCCTAGACCAGCATAGTCACCTTCGGATTCTGCCGCTAGTTCAAGTGCCTCCATTAGTTCATCATACATGATAGAATCTTTAATGTGGAACTGTGCGGCAACTTGTAGGTTTACTCCCAGCCCACCAAACAACTGAGTAAATCTTTCGTCACTTGTTTGCCCAGATCGAGGTGCATGTTTTCGGCCAGTCTCAATGTCTAGTCCACGCTGCCTGTAATGATCCGCTCTTTCCTTGATAAAGTTTTCGTATGTTTTGCGTACACCTTTATTTTTCAGCAAAGCATCACTGATCATGCTTTCTGCATCGTTGCCAGTCCTTGGGTCCACTACACCAATTTTTGCCAGTGCATCATGTGCAGCACCAAGTAGCATATGACGAAACGATTTATCATGCTTGGCAAATGCATTAGGACTTTCCTGCATCATCATGCTGAATTGTTCAGCACCTATTTCCTGTGCGAGCTTATAAGCATCACGCTTGTCTCTAAATTCTGCTGCTACTTCTTGACTACTTGAACCAATTAATTCTGCATACCTTTGATTGAATGCATGTGCTTCTTCATTAACTCGGATGGACCCTAATTTCTTTCCATCTGCATCGTAGAAAAAATATTCCTCTCCGTCTGGATCTTCAAATGATTCAAGGATCTTCCGAGACATAAGCGGACTTGCATTAAGCATGTCGGAAATAAAATGATGACCATACTCATGTAAAAATATTTTTGCTGCTTCTTCCGTTCCTTCTTTTAGCTGCGATTCATTTATGAAAATAGTTTTACTTGGCTCATCGTAAACTGCTGGCACTGATGCCCCACCCCGTTGATCAATT
>Ga0102963_1000538_pt1 | contig 16343 bp, 25 predicted proteins | sample SalPon2_C_H2O_MG_2_FD_84522 | JGI IMG/M metagenome (GOLD analysis project Ga0102963, IMG submission 84522) | Salt pond water microbial communities from South San Francisco under conditions of wetland restoration - Salt Pond MetaG SF2_C_H2O_MG | ecosystem: Environmental > Aquatic > Non-marine... | reverse complement strand
TGAATTATTTAGATGAGATGAATGAGTTGATTAGTAGTTATGCCAATGGATTAATTACTGATGATGAGTTGGAGGAGATGTTAGACATTTTAGGTTTATAATTAATTAAAATAAAGGTTATGTTAGAGACATTGACATGGGAATTTAAGTATGCTTTACTAGCATGCTCGGATGATGGTTCAGATGATATTGTATTAGAAGATACTTATTATCTCGAATTGGATGAAATAAATTCATGGTATGAGAGAATGAAATTGTATGCTATGAGCTTAGGTAAATCACTACTCAGAGTAGGCACATATCTAGAGGGTGAGATGGTTTTCTTCACCCAAAATAATATTACAGGTGATATTGAGCAAATAGATACATCTCATTTAGAGGAAAAGTAATGCACAGGAGACTTGGCTGCCCGAGATATTGTTCGTATATTCATGGTGTTATTGAGTTAAGGTACAACGTAGAATGTCGTTCATTCAAGCCTTAATTTAATATTAATAATTAAAAAAATAAAGGTTATGTTAACAGCAGTTGAAAGAAGTGGTAAGGATCATATGGGATTCACTTGGTATGAGATCTTTAAGAATGGTAAGTCTACCGGTAATTCATATAACGCATTGGATGAAGAACATGCCATTGCAATTCACAATCAACTTAAAAAATAATTTAAAAGCTTCCGGTGGAGTACTTGGATTCCACAGGAAGCGTTCGTATATTTATGTATAATAAAGAAAAATAAGAGTTATGTTAAATTACAATTCAGATCAGTTTTTAAGCAATTCAGAAATTAAAGAAATCGCTCCATCAGTATTTACTGATAAGCCTTCAAGTAATGTGTCTCAACACTATACCCACATTCCTACCTCACGTGTAATTGAGGATATGAGAACATTGGGTTGGGATGTTGTTGATGCTAAGCAAGTTAAAGCAAGAAAATCTCAAGGTACCCAAAAACACCTAGTGGTATTTAGAAATCCGGATGTGGTAGTGAATGGTGAGGATGGAGATACAGTATGGCCTCAGATTTTGCTTACCAATTCACATGATGGTAAGAATGCATTCCAATTCCAAGCTGGTTTATTCCGTATGGTTTGTGAGAATGGGTTAGTTATTTCAACTCAAGATTTTGAGAAAGTAAAGATGCGTCACATGGGTTATACGTTTGAGGAATTGCAAGAGCAAATCCGTACCATGGTTGAGCGCCTACCTTTAACTGTTGAATCAATGAATAAGATGAAGCAGATAAGGCTAAATGAGGAGCAAATGGTTGAATTCGCTACCCGAGCACTCGAGACTCGTTTCAATGAAAAGCAAATAAACCGAATCAACATCGACGTTAACCAATTATTGGAGGTAGACCGAGACGAAGACAAGGGAGATGACGTGTGGGTGGTATTTAATCGCATCCAGGAAAAACTATTGAACGGTGATTTTAATTACATTACAGGTAATAAAGTCCGTAAAGCACGTAAAATAAAGAACTTCCAACAGGATGCACGTGTGAATGCCGAATTGTTTGATCTAGCATTAGAATATGCTAATTAATAAAATACATAACCCGATATGGGGGTCCGCGGTATGAGGGCCCCCGTATTATATGGTGGCGGGGGGCGTACATACCGTGCACCATAGTATTACCCACGTACGCAGATGTCCGTCGATGGTAGGGTATACGGAAAAAAGATTTATGGGTATTAAGAGTGTAAGGACGATCTTTCACCCCCGACAAGTATATACTTATATTTTAAAAAAATAAAAAATGACAAAAAGAAAAAAAGAAATAGCATCTCGCATATTAGAGCTTAACAAACACCTAAATGAAATCCCTTATGATCAAAGTGCTCGAAGTGAAAGGACTAAATTAGTTAATGAGTTGTGTATTATGATTAGTGGTGGTTAATTATGAGATTTTACCGTTATATCAGTTACCACCCCCATAAGGCGATATATTTTGCCATTTTCCCCCTTTTGAATTAAAACCACAAGAAATGAAAAGAGTTTCTTTAAAAAATTTTTACCACCGATAAAATATATACCTATGTCTATAAAAAGAATAACAGAGGAAGAAGCTAAAGAGTATATCCCATGTAGTGAAGATTTTACTTCTCATGGAATAGAAAAAGCTCAATATTTTACTCTAACCCCTACTAATGATGGGTGGGAAGAAGTTACTTACTATACTGCTAGAAATTCAGCTATGTACGTTAATAGAGATGGTGACTTTGATTCTTGGGTTTACATTATGTCAAACCCTACTATGCCCGGATATTATAAAATAGGTTATACTAAAAACTCACCCGAGGAGAGGGCAAAACAAATCTCAAACGCTACAGGGGTAATTGTTCCCATGAAAGTAGAATGGGCGTTTCATTGCTATAATGGATTTGCTTTAGAACAAGAATGTCACCATAAATTAGAAAAATATAGAGTTAACAATAATAGAGAATTTTTTCAAATGTCCTTAGAGGAAGCAAAACAAACGATTGAAGAAATAGGTGAGCGCTACATATAAGTTAAATCCCGAACCCACAACTCATTACGCAATTTCACAACCAATATTTCCAGTTGCTTTTACTCTTACTTTTGTTTTATCTATTTTACTCGCGGGTGTGAGATCGAACGTAGATGATCCTTCTTTATTTAATATAATACCCATCTTATAATCCTCTATAATTTCACCCCCAGCATTAGTTTTATTATCAACTACCATACCTAGAAAAGAAGATGTGGCCGGCATACTCCCTGATAAATTACCTCCAATAGATCCTAAATGAGGGGTTGTCTCTAAAAACATATAACATGAACCTGATAGATTTGATTTTCCCGAAATCGTTACTGTATATGTTGTAGAAGCATTTAGATCTTCCTTCAATAATATACCATCATCTTTCAATTCTGCTGAAGTGTATGTTGCCATTTTATTTTTATTATAAATATGTTAAGATTTAAGATAATTTTGTATATAAGTATAGTGGTAGGGGTTTAATGTATAAGCAGTCTTTAGCAGAAGGGTTGGATTTCCAAGAAATTGTTCGTATATTTATGTATAATGATGAAAAAAGGAGATAAATTCTTAACGCCAAGTGGAATAGTAGAGATAACTTCAAAGGCAAGAGGCGGAAAATCACACGGTAAAGGGGTTAGATTTAACTACGGTTCGTCTATACACTCTGAAGATTTTGTTTTAGAGTGTGTTCGTAAGGGTATTTGGAAGATGGTATAGTATTGATAGCATCAAAAAACAAAAGAGATGAAAAAAGTAGAAGAAATACAATTAACTCAACATGAATGGCAAGATGCTATGCGTGTTCCTTCTCCTCATCGAAATAGAAAGAAATTTTTTCGAAAAGAAAAGCATAAAAATGATTGGAGAAGCGAAGAATAATTCGTATATTCAGGTATAAAAGGTTACGGTATGAACGTTTGGTATTTACATGGTTTAGAGTCTGATGTCGGAGGTCCAAAGGTAGATTTCTTAAATAGTGTTGCCGATAGAGTCTTCGCTCCGAAGATGGTCTATAGTAATCCTAATATGTTTAAGACTTTGCTAGAAGCAGCTAGAATAGATAAACCAGATTTAATTATAGGTAGTAGTATGGGTGGTTATTTTGCTGATGCATTAGGAAGTCATCTTAATGTAGAAGTGCTTTTATTCAATCCTGCTCTTCATAGCAGAAGCTTTGAACCGGAAGGAGTAAGTTATGGAGAGACGAACTGGAAAAGAAACTTTGTTGTAGGAACTGAAGATGATGTAATTGATCCAAAGGCTACTAGAGTTTATAAAGATTTAGCTAATAGCTGGACTGAGATAGAAGGAATGGGGCATAGAACTTCTCTTACTGTTTTTAGAGATATTTATAAGAAAATCATACTCAATGAAACTAACTGATATTATAAAGGAGATGGCTCTGTCAAAAGGACAATGGCAGCCAATACCTTCATCTGAATTAAAAGACTATGAGGAAGATATATTTAATCTTATCTCAAAAGCATACTCCCCTATTGGAGGACATCCAAATTACAAAGCACCCACAGACGTAACTGGTGCAGAAGGAGATGCAGAATATGAAGTAATTGATTTAGATGATGATCCAGATATTGATGCAGTATCAGTTTCAAAAAACAAACCAGCAGGTAAGAAGTTTACAGCAACAGGACATGATGGATCTTCTCAAGCAAAAAGTAAAGTAGTAAATCACAAAGCAGCACTACTTAAGAAACCAGGACACTATGTAGAGGTTTCCGGAAAGATAAAAGACATCTTTCTTGCTAAAGGAGTAGAGCCAATCACAGATGAAGAGATTGTCCGAAAAATACTTCAAGGAAAGGACATTGAATGGTTAGGTAATGGTGAGTATAAAAGAGCAATTGGAGGTCAAACTCACACAAAAATGTTACTAGGTAAGCCAAAATAACTTAGTAAATAGTTGGAATTCTGATATATTCTTCTTATATTAAGGTATAATTAAAAAGTTAAAATAAAGGTTATCACTATAATTATGGAAAATACAAATTTAAAAGAACTAAATCAACAAATTGCGAAATCTTTAAGAGTAAAACCTCTTAAAATTACATACAAAATATCTGAAAGAGCAAAATCCAAATTTGGACATTGTCGTTATATAGAACCAGGTCATTATTTAATAAATTTATCTTCTTTTATATTAGATACTGAGTTAGAAAAAGATACTATTTGTCACGAACTTAGTCATGCTTATGATCATCATTATTTTAAATCATTACCACAGAATAATGATCCTGCTCCTCATGGAATTGCTTGGAAAATGTTAATGAAAGAAGTTTTTGGTTATGATAATGTAAAAGCTCAAGGTATTCATCAATCAAATCCTAAATCAAATGAGTTAATAAAAGTAGGAGAAGGAGTGTATGATCTTTATGTTGAAGGTAATAAAAAAGCTATATTTAAAATTTCAAATAATATGGTTGATATAAGAACTCCTCAAAATAAATTTTTTAATAGTGTTTTAGAGGAAGAAAAATATATGGCTATGTTTATTAATCTTTATAAGAAGTAAATGAGGCTTTTGTAGGTTCCCCGAGTAATTGTTCGTATATTTACGTATTAAAGAAATAAAAATAAAAGTTATGTTAAAAAAAGAATATCACCGTCAAATTAATAAAAGGTTTTATGCCTTTATAGAAAATGAATTTCCTCAATACACTATTGATAGTGGTGAAGGGTATGGAAGAGTTTATCTAATTCCTAAAGAAGGGATTATGGATGATTCAATTATGTATCATCAATCTGAACATTATGTTCAAGTTTTAAACTTTGCTTCTGAACAAGCTAAACAAGATTGTTTAAGAATGCAAGATTATATAGTTAATAATATTGTACCATTTGTAAAACTTTCACTGTAATGAATTTATTTGAACAACTAAAACCTGAATTTAGAGAACAATTAGAAAAGGATAAAGAAACATATCCTGTATCGTGTGGTAATTTAATTAATGTTCTTAAAAATAAAGAATTTGTAATAGAATTAACAATGGGGGAAGTTGGAGAGTTAATTAGATTTCTTCCATCTCTTTCTTTTGATATTAACGTAATTTATAAAGCTTTTAATAAATAAAAAGATGAAAGATATAGTTAAATTGTTTTGGTATTCATTGCTGTTTTTTGCTCTTGCAAGTTGTGAAAAATATGATCCTTATGAAGATACTCCTGAAACAGCTTGCCCTGGGGGTGATTGTGAATATAGTTTTAAAATTAACCCTCAACAACAACCTAATGCCTATTTAGATGAAAATGGTTATTGGCATGTTTTTACAGGGGGTCTTCGATATTTTCAAATTATAGGTGAATTAGAAGACCCTTATGATTTTTACCATATAAATGATATTCCTGATGTTAGTGTTGCAATGGATTCAGATTATTGGGTAACTTTTGATACCATCTCATTTACCACCCCTATGTATGGGATTTTGAGTTGGTATAGTACACCTAGTATGAATACTCCACTTCCTATTGGTGATACAACTTATACTATTAATGAATTGATTTTAAATGATGAAAGTGTTACAAATTTAGTGGGGTATGAAATAACTCCCCATACTTGTATGGATTGTCCATATTCCAGTACTTTATTTGGTGTTTACTCTAGGTACAACACCCATCCAACTTTCAATATTTTCAATTTAGGAGAATTGAAAGGAGATACAGCTACATTTTTTATTGAAATTGAATATGCAGGGGAGTGGAGGGGCTCACGAAACCCCAATGCCAAAAAGGCCCATGTAGTTTATAAAACCGATCTAAAAGTAATTTTTGAATAATCTATCTGGCCTATCGGTTTGATAGGTTCCTAAAATTAAATGTTATGAATAAAAAAATAGACCTTATAATTAGTCTTATTACCCTAATAGGTTGGGTAAGTTACACACAATATCCTAATTTAATATCTTTATGTATAGGAATGATGGGGTTAGGATGGTGGATAGGAAGTCTTATACAAAAATTAAAAAATAAAAACTAAAACTTGTATATCTCACTTATATTTCGTATATTATAGCACATAAAAAAATAAAATTAAAAATTAAACACTAAAAATTAGTTATATTATGGATTTAAATGTAATAAAGCAACGCTTGGAGTCACTGAACAAGCAATCAAATAACAGTGGAGGAGGAAATAATAAGAATCTCTTTTGGAGACCTTCAGTAGGTAAACAATTAATTCGTGTTGTACCTTCTAAGTACAACAAAGCAAACCCATTCACAGAGATGAAGTTTTATTATGGTATTGGTAGTAAAAAAGTGATGGCATCTCCTGAAAATTGGGGGGAGAAAGATCCTATTGTAGAGTTTGTAAAGCAACTCCGAAACACTAATGATAAGGAAAATTGGAGGCTGGCTAAAAAGCTAGATGCTAAAGTTCGTACTTTTGCCCCTATTGTTGTTAGAGGTCAAGAAGACGAAGGGGTTAAATTGTGGCAATTTGGTAAAGAAGTTTATCAAGAATTCTTAAATATGGCTGCTGATGAGGAAATTGGTGATTTTACTGATATTGCTCAAGGTAGAGATATTAAGTTAACTACTGTAGGTCCTGAGGTTACAGGGACACCATATAATAAAACATCTATTGGGCCTTCATTAAAAATTACCCCACTTTCAAATGATGAAGAAGTAGTAAATTCTTTATTAAATGATCAAGCAGATCCAATGAAAGTATTTAAGCCACTTAGTTATGATGATATGAAGACAGCACTTCAAGAATGGTTGTCACCTGAAGATTCTGAAGAAGAAGGTGATATCATTTCTGAACCAGCTGAAAAATTTGATTCGGATGAGAAAGAAGAAACAAAGTCAAATTATTCATTAAATGTTAAGAACAAAACTACTAAAGTAGATGAGTTTGATAAAATGTTTGACGAAGAAGATGACGATTTACCATTTTAAATAAAGTTATATGGCAAGAAATAAAAAATCATTATCGGAGGCAGTCTCCTCAGAAATTAAATCAAGTTTTAATTTAGACAGCTTTAAAAATAAAAAAGGACTGTCTTCAAAAGCAAAATTTAAAGAACAAACTTGGATTCCACTTTCAGATGCCTACCAAGAAATAACATCAGTACCAGGTATCCCTCAAGGTCATATTGTATTACTTAGAGGACATTCAGATACAGGTAAAACAACTGCTATGATTGAAGCAGCAGTATCAGCTCAAAAACGAGGGATACTGCCTGTTTTTATCATTACAGAGATGAAATGGAATTGGGAGCATGCAGTCCAAATGGGACTAGAAGTTAATGAAGTTGTAGATGAAGAAACAGGTGAAATTTTAGATTATAATGGTAATTTTATCTATGTAGATAGAGAAACTATTAATTCAATCGAAGATGTTTCTAGTTTTATTCTAGATTTACTTGATGAACAGAAAAAAGGTAATTTACCGTATGATCTGTTATTTTGTTGGGATTCAATTGGGTCTGTGCCTTGTGAAATGTCGTTAAAATCTAACAAGAATAATAACGAATGGAACGCAGGTGCTATGTCTACCCAATTTGGAAATAACGTTAATCAACGAATTGTAATGTCCCGAAAAGAAAGTAGTCCATATACAAATACTTTAGTTTGTATTAATAAAGTGTGGACACTTAAAGCAGAATCACCTATGGGGCAGCCCAAATTAATGAATAAGGGTGGTTATGCTATGTGGTTTGATTCTACATTCGTAGTTACCTTTGGTAATGTTATGTCAGCTGGAACATCTAAAATTAAAGCAATTAAAGATGGCAAGCAGGTAGAATTTGCTAAACGTACTAATCTTCAAATTGATAAAAACCATATTAATGGAGTTACTACAAGAGGCAAAATAGTAATGACCCCTCATGGGTTTATTCTAGATGATGATAAAGCTTTAAAAGCCTATAAAGATAAGCATGGTGAACAGTGGAAGCAGATTTTAGGTGGAAGTGATTTTATAATTGCTGAAGAAGATGAAGCATATACTGATATCACAACTCATACAGATGAGCCCAAATAAAAATTAGGTTATCGAGGGAGGATTTCGTATATTCCCCCATAATTAAAGGTACATGAAGCAAAAAGATTTACTTAAGCTCCTTAATAATATGGAGGAGCATGGAGAAGAAACTGTAGAAGGAGAAAGAATTTTAATAATAGATGGGTTAAATCTATTTTTTAGAAACTTTGCAATGATGAATATGGTTAACCCCGAAGGGATCCATGTTGGGGGTTTAGGTGGATTTTTTAGATCTTTAGGTGCCGAAATTCGAAGAGTAAATCCTACTCAAGTTTATGTTGTATTCGATGGAGCCGGTTCTTCCAATAATAGAAAAAACCTATTGCCTGAGTATAAATCCGGGAGAGATTTACAACGTATTACTAATTGGGAGGCATTTGATAATTTAGAAGATGAGCATGACGCTAAAGTAGATCAAATAGTTCGTATAATTCAATATCTTAAAACCCTTCCTGTTAAAACCATAGGTATTCCTAAGGTTGAAGCTGATGATGTTATAGCGTACCTTTCAGGAATTATTCCTAAAGATCCAAAAGATAAAGTTTTTATAGTATCTTCTGATAAAGACTTTTTACAATTAGTAAATAAAAATGTTATTGTATATCGTCCTATGGAGAAAGAATTTTATACTGAAGAAACCGTAGTAGAAAAATTTAAAATGTCTCCCACCAACTTTATCCTATATAAAACACTAATGGGTGATAATTCAGATAAGGTAGCAGGAGTTAAAGGATTAGGTCCTAAAAAACTATATAAATTATTTCCTGAATTAAGTGAAAAAGATATGACATTAGATGATGTTTATAATATTTGTGAATCTAAATTTAAAGAAAATGTCATTTACGCTCGCATAATTCAAAATATAGATGCTCTAGAACGAAATTATAAAATTATGGATCTATCAAACCCCATGTTAGATGAAAATGATAAAAGTTATCTCTACAGTGTTGTGGAATCCAAAGAATTAAATTACCTTCCGGAACAATTTATTGCTATGTATAATGAAGATAAATTAGGTGGAATGATTAGAAACTTAGAATTTTGGATAAAAGATATTTTTGATGAATTAAATAATAATATTAACCCTTTAAAATAAAAGTTATCACACTAATAAATTTAAATCAATACGGTACATCTTTTCAGATCAAAGTAATATCGGCGCTGTTAACCCATAAAGAGTTTTTAACAAATATCCATGATATTATTAGTGAGGAATATTGGGATAACCAAGCTCATCAATGGATTATTAAAGAAATTCTAAATTATTATGATAAGTACAATACAACTCCTTCAATGGATGTTCTTAAAGTAGAATTACAAAAAGTGACAAATGAAGTACTTAAAGTTTCTATTAGAGAACAACTTAGAGAAGCATATAGTGCCTCTCAAGAAGATTTAGAGTATGTTAGAGAAGAATTTTCTACATTTTGTAAGAACCAACAGTTAAAATCTGCATTACTAAGTAGTGTAGACTTACTAAAAGCTGGTGACTATGATTCAATTAAAATAATGGTTGAAAATGCTTTGAAAGCAGGGCAAGATAAGAATGTAGGACATGAATATAACAAGGATATTGAATCAAGATTTAGAGAAGATTCAAGAACAGTTATTCCAACCCCATGGGAAAGAATTAATGATTTACTCCAGGGGGGTCTCGGAAATGGAGATTTTGGTCTCATATTTGGTAATCCTGGGGGTGGTAAATCTTGGTCGTTAGTTGCCTTAGGTGGATATGCTGTAAGAATGGGATATAATGTTCTCCATTATACCCTTGAATTAGGTGAAGATTATGTTGGACGAAGATATGATGCTTTTTTTACTAAAGTCCCTGTAGATAGAATCCTTAAATCACGTGAAAAAGTAGAAGAAGTTATTCCTAAGTTGCCTGGGGAGCTAATTATTAAAGAATTTCCAACAGGACGTGCAACTATATCCACAATAGAATCACACATTAAAAAAGTTACTGATTTAGGAATTAACCCAGATCTAGTGATTATTGATTATGTTGATCTTCTTTCAACAAAAAAACGAACGGCAGATCGTAAAGGAGAAATTGATGATATTTATACAAGCACAAAAGGATTAGCTAGAGAATTAGATGTTCCTATTTGGAGTGTTTCCCAAGTGAATCGTGCAGGTGCTAAAGATGATGTTATTGAGGGAGACAAAGCAGCTGGATCTTATGATAAAATTATGATTACAGATTTTTGTATGTCCCTATCAAGAAAAGCTAAAGACAAAGTAAACGGAACAGGAAGATTTCACATTATGAAGAATAGATATGGTATAGATGGGTTAACATTTGGGGTAAAAGCTGATACATCTACAGGCCATTTTGAAGTAACTGATTATGATCCTGATGAAGAATTTGAATCTGAAGTTTCTAACCCTAACAATAACAAAAGTTATGATGATTTTGATTCTTTTGATAAAAAAGTATTAAAAGATAAGTTTTTTGAATTAAATTCTTAATAATTAAAAAAAATAAAAATGACAAAAACATCTCTTTTAAAGGAACGTATAGTATATAAACCTTTTGAATACCAAAAGGCATCAGATTATTGGTTACAACAACAACAAGCACATTGGTTGCATACAGAAGTTCCAATGATGAGTGATATTAATGATTGGAAACAAAATTTAACAGATAATGAAAAAAATATAATTGGGACTATCTTAAAGGGATTTGCTCAAACAGAAACAGTAGTAAATGATTATTGGTCAACACTAGTAACTAAATGGTTTAGAAAACCAGAAGTAATTAAAATGGCTGTAACATTTGGGGCTTTTGAAACCATCCATGCTGAAGCCTATAGTTTATTAAATGAAGAATTAGGATTAGATAATTTTGCTGAATTCTTAGAAGATGAAGCTACAATGGCTAAAATTGAAGCATTAACTACTGTAAGAGATTCTCACGATGGTACTCCTAATTGGCATGAAAGAGCCAAATCATTAGCCATATTCTCAGCATTTACAGAAGGTGTAAATTTATTTTCCTCGTTTGCTGTTTTATTATCATTTAAATTAGACAATAAACTTAAGGGTGTGGGTCAAATAGTAGAGTGGAGTATTAGAGATGAATCTTTACACTCTGAAGCTGGATGTTGGTTATTTAGAACTTTAATGCAAGAACATCCTGAATTTGATACCCCTGAATTAAGAGCTGATATTGAAGAAGCAGCAAGATTATCTTTAAAACTAGAATTAGATTTTATTGATAAAGTATATGAAATGGGAGATCTAAAAGGGTGTCCAAAATATGATTTAGTATCATTTATTAAACATAGAGTAAATACTAAAATGGGTGATTTAGGATATGGTCCTATAGTAAATGGTATAGACCCAGAAGCAGTACAAAGAATGAAATGGTTTGATAGCTTATCAGCAGGAAAACAACATACAGATTTCTTTGCAAATAGAGTTACTAATTATTCAAAAGGTGTCCAAGATTGGGACGCTAACAGTATATTTTAAAATATGGAAAACAACGCATTACAAGCAGATTACAACCATTGGGAAGCTGGAAAACAGTACCCAGAATGGATGGATGAAATATCTTTAGCTACAATTAGTAAAGGATATTTACTCCCAGGAGAAACAGTCAAATCAGCATATAGAAGAGTTGCTAACGCTGCTGCTATGAGATTAAAAAAACCAGAATTAGGACCTAAATTTTACAAACTTATGTGGAATGGTTGGTTAGGATTAGCTTCACCTGTATTATCAAATATGGGAACAGATCGTGGTTTACCAATTTCATGTTTTGGGGTTGATACACCTGATTCAATACGTGGAATCGGGTTAACTAACGCAGAACTAATGAAATTAACAGCTGCTGGTGGGGGTGTTGGTATTTCATTATCACGCATTAGAAAACGTGGAGAAGCAATTACAGGTAATGGTAAAAGTGAAGGTGTAGTACCTTGGGCTAAAATTTTTGATTCTGCTATTATTGCTACTAATCAAGGTAATGTTCGTAGAGGGGCAGCATCTGTTAATTTAGATATTGAACATGGAGATATTGATGAATTTTTACAAATTCGTAGACCTAAAGGAGATCCAAATAGACAATGTCTAAATCTTCACCAATGTGTAGTTGTTGGAGACTCATTTATGAGAAAGCTAGAAGCCAGAGACCCAGAAGCCATGAATAGATGGGCTACAATATTAAAGTCTAGAATGGAAACGGGTGAACCTTACATTATGTATAAAGATAATGTTAATAAAGATAACCCTATAGCTTATAGGTTAAATAATTTAGATGTAACAATGACTAACATATGTTCTGAAATTACTTTATTTACAGATGAAGAGCATTCATTTATTTGTTGTTTGTCTTCTTTAAATTTAGCAAAATATGAAGAATGGAAAGATACTGATGCCGTAGAATTATCAACTTGGTTTTTAGATGGTGTAATGCAAGAATTTATAGATAAATCTAATGGAAAAGATTCATTGCTAAGAACCCACAACCATGCTAAAAAAGGTAGAGCATTAGGGTTAGGTGTAATGGGATGGCATACATTCCTTCAACAAAAAGGATTACCATTTAATTCTATAGCATCAACAGCCCACACACATAATATATTTTCTGATATTAGGCAAAAAGCAGAAAAAGCATCTATGGCATTAGCCCAAGAATATGGAGAACCCCTTTGGTGTAAAGGTACAGGAATGAGAAATACCCACTTATTAGCAGTAGCACCTACAGTTTCTAATTCAGTAATTTGTGGTGGTATTTCAGCAGGTATTGAACCTTTACCAGCTAACATTTATACTTTTAATGGTGCAAAAGGTACTTTTATTAGAAAAAATAAAGTATTACAATCATTATTAGCTGAGAAGGGTGAAGATAAAGATAAATGGTGGGATCAAATGCTTCAAGATGGAGGATCAGTTCAAAACTTACCTGATAGTATTTTAACACCCGAAGAAAAAGAATTATTTTTAACTTTCCCAGAAGTAAATCAATTAGAATTAGTAAGACAAGCTGCTATTAGGCAACGATATATTGATCAAACACAATCTTTAAACTTGTCTTTTGATCCTAATGATTCACCAAAATGGATTAATCAAGTACACCTAGAAGGGTGGAAATTAGGCATTAAAACATTTTATTATCTAAGAACAGACTCAGTGATTAAAGGAGATTTAGGAAGTAGGATGGCAGACTGCGTGAGCTGTGATGGGTAATAAAATTTTATAGAAGTAATATAAAAAGAGTAAATTAGTACTCCTTTTTTAATATGTATAACTATGAAAAAAGTACTCTTTCATTAATTACTTAAACCGACGGTAGTTTTATTCTGTTTAACCCTTAAATTTTATCTTATGGAAATTTTAAGCCAAATTGGTTCTTGGGCTAAAAAACTAACCGAAATTGGGATTAGTCTTATATCTTTAGCAATTGTAATTGAAATTTTGTTTGGAGGTATTTCTATTCCTTTCTGGCCTAATTTATCAGTAGTAAATAATATTATGGATATTTTAGGCTCTCTTAGCAATGAAGGATTGTTGGGATTAGTTGGTGTTTTTGTATTATATCATCTTTTTAAAGATAAGATGTAATATTTGTTAATTATTAATAAGAAGGGACACATTAGTGTCCCTTTTTTAATATTTATAGTAAATTGTTACCCCCTAAAAGTTTTATAGCATGGTAAATTATTTAAAAGATAAAATTATGAAATTTAATGAAATGTTTAAAGATGATAATACCCTTAATGAGAAAAATATTGTGGGGTTTGCTTCTTTTGCTATAATGACTATATTTGCGATAGCAGATATTATAACAGGATTTTTGGGTAAAGATCTTCCGGTTCAAGAATTTATTTATAATTCTTTTGTAATTATTACCCTTGGATCATTTGGAATTGATGGTATAACTAAAATATTTAAAAAAGGAGAATAATGAAATTATCAGCTAACTTATCACTAGGAGAATTTACTAGATCCCAAACTGCTAAACGTAGAGGTATCGATAATACCCCTAAGGGTGAACATTTAGAAGCAGCTAAATTATTAGCTGAAAAAATATTCCAACCAATTAGAGAACATTTTGGCAAACCAATCTTTATTTCCTCAGGATATAGAAGCATGGCTCTAAATGAAGCAATTGGTGGCTCTAAAACTTCACAGCATTCAAAAGGCGAAGCCATTGATATAGATATGGACCATAGAGGGGGCCCAGAAAACGAAGAAGTGTTTCATTACATTAAAGAAAATTTACCATTTGATCAATTAATTTGGGAATTTGGTACTGATAAAAGACCTGATTGGGTTCATGTTTCATATAATAGTGATGGAGAACAAAGAGGTCAAATCTTAGCAGCTAAAAGAAACTCTAAAGGGAAGACCTATTACGAAAATTGGTCTAAATAATGAAAACTAATACCCTATTCCTTGTAACTGCTATATCTACAACTATATCCTTTTTGTGTTCTTACTTCCTCAATCTCTACATGGGAAACACTGAACAATATCTTGCATTAGTTGCAGTTGTTTTATTAGATGGATTCTTCGGTCTTATTGCAGGAATTAAAAGAGAAGGATTTAAAACATACAAAGCAGTTAAAGTATTAAAAACACTATTTGCTTGGATATTAATATTAACAGTCATTCTTTCAGTAGAATTAGGATTTAAAGGTACATCTTGGCTATCAGAAACCATTTTGGTACCTTTTATTGTTTTCCAACTTATTTCAGCTCTTAAAAATGCTTCTATGGCTGGTTTCATTAAAACAGAGTTGTTGAATAAGATTCTCGATAAGATTGACCAACATAAAGGAGAACGAAAATGAAAACATTACTACAATATATAACATCAACCAGAATGGTTTACTTTCTAATGTCAATGGTATTAATAGTAGGATATCTACTTCAATCTTGGGAAGTTGTAATATTTGTTTGCTTGATGTTACAAATCGGCCTTTGGACAGGATTTTGTCCTTCAAAATACTTTTTTGAGAAATGTGGGTTTAAGAAAACAGAGTTGTAAATGAAAGCTTTAGATGGAATATCTATAAATTCCAAAATCTCCCTAATAGTTGCAGGTTTAATTATGATGACCTTCTTTACAGTACAAACCTGTATTGTATTTGGGATATGTGAACCAACCTTGTTTCTTGCTAAATTTGGTTGGGGTTGCGTTGTATTCTTCATGCCACCCTTCTTTAAAGTAGTATATGAATTTATGCAAAATAAAGAAAAAATTAAAGAAGATTTATTTGCTAAAAATATATTCTTAGAACACGCCGCTAAAATTATTAGGCATGATATGCATTCTGGGATTAATACCTATTTACCTCGAGGTATTAAATCTTTAAAAAGAAGAATATCAGAACAACAAATACAAGATTTAAAAATACAAGCCCCATTAAAACTCATTGAAGATGGGTTACACCATGCTCAAAAAGTATATAGTGGGGTATATGAATTTACTAATTTAGTAAAACAAAATGTACAAATGAGTAAACAACCTCATAATATTAAAAATATATTAGAGGATTACTTACGCTTAACTGCATATAAAAATCAAGTCCTTTTAAATGATAACTTACCTATAGAATTAGAAGTAAATGAACCACTTTTTTGTACAGCTGTAGATAATCTTATTCGGAATGGTCTTAAATATAATGATAATCCTACAAAATGGATTAAGATATACCAAGAAGGATCTTACCACCAAGGAAGTTTTATTGTAATTGAAGATAATGGTAGAGGTATGAACCAACAAGATTTTGAAGAATTATCTAAACCCTATGTTAGGAAAGAAGGACAAAAAGAAAGTGGTTCTGGTTTAGGATTAAATATTTGTAATGCTATTATAGAAGAACAT
>Ga0102963_1000537_pt1 | contig 16384 bp, 23 predicted proteins | sample SalPon2_C_H2O_MG_2_FD_84522 | JGI IMG/M metagenome (GOLD analysis project Ga0102963, IMG submission 84522) | Salt pond water microbial communities from South San Francisco under conditions of wetland restoration - Salt Pond MetaG SF2_C_H2O_MG | ecosystem: Environmental > Aquatic > Non-marine... | reverse complement strand
GTCTTCGTGACCGTGTTGCCGTTGTTGCTGATGTAAACCCGCAGGATGCGACCGTCGGGGTGGCGGTACATGCCGTTCTCGGGATCGGAACTCTTGCTGGCCAGACGGTGGACGTGTGGCCACTGCTTCTCGCTCAGGCGACCCCGACTCCGGTACTGGGACACGAGCGAGGAGGCGAACTCCTGATCACGCTCGGGCAGGTCCTCGATGACGGCGGCGAGCGCCTCGATGGCCTCGACCTCAGCGGCGATGGCAGGCGTGACCTCAACCGGATCACGCTCGATCTTCAGGAGCGAGTCGATCACGCTCGATGCCTGCTTGCCGTCGAGGCGCTCGACCTGAAGGCGCTCGATGGCCTCCTCGACGGACTCGCAGGAGAGCGCCTGAAGGCGCTCCCCCACGAGTGAACGGATGAAGTTGATCTGGTTGGTGCTTGGCATGGTGGCCTCCTCAGGCGTTGGACTTGGTGGACTTGGCGACGAGCGCACGGTAGGCGTCGATGCCGCCCTCAGCGTAGGCCAGCGCTCGGGCCTTGGTGATCTTCACCTGATCGGTGAACTCGACCGGCGCATGTGGGAAGCAGACTGAGCAGAGCGCCGCTCCGAAGAGATCGACGGCCTCGACCTCGGTCGAGTCGGACAGATCGCAGACCAAGGCGAACGTCGTCGGGTTGCGGCCCTTGTTGCAGGTCGAGCAGGAGCCAGTCGAGTGGATGTGGCCCTGAGATGAGGTCACCAGCCAGAAGCGGCTCCAGCCCCCTCGACGGCTGAACTGGTCGTTGCAGGCGACGGTGATCGAGTGCAGGCGCTCGACCTCGGCCAGTGCGCTGGCGACTCGCTCGTTGTCGACCTGCTCTGCCACCGTGCGGACCATCTGGGTGCCCTTGGCCCCGATCAGGTCGAGGACCTGTCGAGTGTCGGTGGGGAACGTGCGCTGGACGAACACACCGTCGACGTGAGTGATCGTGCCCCACTCGGTGCGAGTGACCTCGCACTCATCGAGGTCGATCCACGCCTCGGCGGTGTAAGAGGGCTGGCGGTAGCCGCCGCTGACGTGAGTCGAGATGTGCAGGAATCGAGGATCGGCATCACGGTCGCCGTTGGTGGCGTGACGGAGTGCTGAGACGAGCGCTCGATACGCCCCCTCTTGCTGGAAGTGAGTGGCGGCGAGGAGCGTGTCGATCTCTCGTGGGGTTGCGGTGTCGTAGTTCATTGGGTGCCTCCTCAGGCGTTGTTGGTTGAAGGGCACAGCGTATCTCGCTCGGCGGCTCAATCCACGCACCGGAGCACGAGATCGAGCACCACTGGGACGCCCACCGCCGCCCCCGATCTCAGAAGGGATCAGAGGAGATCAGAACTCGATGAGAGGAGAGGAGGAGATCGAGCACGAGTCAGGGCAGTCAGGACCTCGATCAGGGTCACCGGGTCAGCACCTCGATGGGTCAGTGGGTCAGTGTGTCGAGCGTCAGTTGCTGTCGAGAGCGATCAGGACAGGTGATCTCCTACCTACACCGCCGTGACCATTGTCACACGAGGCCAGTAGGCCCATGCGTCGGGCCGCTCTGAGAGAGCGCTGGCGCTGGTGCTGGTGTCCCGGGAGTGCTCCCCCGGCACGATCCCCTGATTGCCCCCTGTATGGCTCTGTGAGAGGAGATGGGGGCGTTGGGCCATTGCCATATCACCTCGACCATTCTTGGGGCACACAGCGCATCGTCCCTGCTCAGGGGCCACTTCTCATGGCTAATGCGACAAATGTCACACTCGATATCGACGTGACAATGGTCACACAGGTTGTCATCGAGTCGATCAGGCGCTACTCGGCCTCGGTGTGAACTTTGTCACACAGGTTGTCACCCCCCACCCTTAGACGGTAGGATGCGGCGGCTCGGGGGGTAGAACACACCAGCCAAGGAACGTGACAAATGCCCAATAGGCCCCCACTAAAATGTAGCCACACCGTATTTGGCCCCCCAGATAGGCCCATTCTGCTAAATTGGCCCCTATGAGCGAACGCAAACCCTTTGAACAACCGATCCAATTCGACACCGACAGCGAAGATGAGTACGGTATTGCCATTCCTGCTGGTGGTTACGGCCCCTTCGATAGCAGAGACCACATCGTCAGCCTTCACACACCGCAACACGAGGTAAAAGGCCGTATTGATGTTGACCCTAAGACTGGAACGATTAACAGCATCGAGGTAAGAAAGCCGTTCAGGCGTCAAGGAGTCGGCACTCGCCTAGTGCAGGAAGCACGATCTCTTTCTGAGCAGTTTGACGTGGTCGCGCCCACCATCCAAGGATCTATTGTCACTGACCGTGGTAGGAAGTTCTTCCGTCAGATGGAGAGTCGTGGTGTGCTGCCTACGGACATTGCCGACGAACTACCACGAGCGGGCAATGACGGTCAAGGATCGTACCGAGACTAGTCGTCAATTTCGGCCCTCTCAAAGCGTAACTGTGCGCTCAACCACATGATCCAAGCCATGTTCTCTGCCTCGTCAAGCCTCTTCAGAGCGTAAATGAGTTCTGGTGTCCACTTGTCAGGCGCTATAGCGCATTCAAACTCCTCAATGGCTTCACAGATCGTCTTGCGAAGACGTTCGGCCCGCTTGATGTCACGTTCTAGGTTCATGATTACTCCATTTCTATGAGGGCTTGTTCCCTCATGCCGTAGTAATCCGTCCGTAGACCCAAAAGTGGTCAATCCGGCCCCTAACGAGTGCTGAAGTAGTAACTTAGTCCTCGGAGGTACTGTGTATGGCTAAGTACTTTAAAGAACAGACAAGAGATGGGATCGCAACCGTTTTCCACTCTTTAGGAGAGCAGCCTGTCAGTCCATACACTGACGATTACGCCTCTGCACGTGTTGAAATGGAAGATGCAAAAGAAATACAAATCATAGGTAACTCAACCATAGATAACCAGTTTTGGGAAAAGGAGATTGGCCCTCGTAGTGCTCGTTACCGGTTAACTGATACTGAAAGTGCAATTGATAAAGCGCTGAAGCATGAGCCTTGGCACGTCAAGGAAGAGGCGAAGCGGCAACAACGCGACACTCCCCAGATGTTCATGCGTAAGCCAGCAGAGATCACGGGGCTGTGGTCCGATCCGAGTATGAAGCACACCGTTGGGACATTGTTAGGTTTGGCTTTGGAACGCGGGGGGCCGGGGACCTTGGCATCTGACGACCTATCACAATACAGCAGTCGTGTCGTTCAGCGCGGCATCGATGCGGGAGTTGTACAAGGGCACCCATCGAACCCTGATGCTGAAGAAACTAACCATATGCCCATGATTGACCGCATCACGTCTGTACACAACGGGTTGCCGGGAGGAATCTATTACACTTCAGTAATGTCTCCTGTCAGTAGTTCGGAAGTAGATGATGGTAGAAGGCTCATTCGCCAAGCACTTCGTGGAGAAAAGCGTCAGCGTGCTTTGTCTCCCCAGTTTGCAGCACTACAAGAGTTTGAAAGCCAACGTGATGGGGGCGCTTCTTATAACCCAAACAATGACCCTAACGCTGAGAAAATTCCGGGGATGGACTGATAGGTCCTCCCGTTGCATAGGTAGACGAGTGACTGACGCTGAAGCATGGAACAAGTACCCACAGCATCGTCAGTTCTTCAATAAACTCTTTGTATCTAGTCTATTTGGTGTTTCTTCTGGGCCGGGGGGCGTTGCACCACTAGAGAGTGGATGGTATTGCGTACGTCCAGTGATGAATTTGTCCGGTATGGGCATCGGGGCACGTAAGCAGTGGATCGAAGAGGGCGATATCCGGTCAGTAGAGCCGGGATACTTCTGGTCAGAGTGGTTAGAGGGGACGCATTTGAGCGTTATCTACGAGTGGAGCAAGCGCTGGGAGGGCGAATGGCGTGCGACATCAGTGTGGGAGGGGTTCAATAGCGCTGAAAATCTGTCTCGGTTTAGTAAGTGGGAGAAAAAACCGTTGGCCGACGCGCCTCGTATGTTCAAATTGCGAGAATTAGGCGATGTTAGGCTAATCAACGTCGAATTTATTGGATCTAAGCCCATTGAAGTGCATCTAAGACCGTCTCCTGACCCCGATGGGGCGCACAGAATCGTCCCCGTGTGGGCAGACGACGTAATCGACGGTTATGAGCCTGATTTTGACGATGCAGACGGTCATTTAGCGGTTCCCAGATTGGGATTTATCGTAGACTGACGGCATGTCTAGGTATTTCCACGAATTGAGCGCTGACGAGAAGTACGACCTTGTCAACGACCCTGCCTATCGTGCCGAAGGTGTTGGCGGTAACTCTAATCAGTACCGACCTGTCACTCACTCAGATGCTTCTATGCGTGATTTGGTGGGTAGGACGGTGGCTACGCACCTACACGCCCCCGCCACCTCTTCCGTTGCTGAGGCTTACGCACAGGGACATCTCGCTGACAGTCCTAAAATCTACACAGCACTCAGAGGCGGAAAAGTTCAGGGGCACGTAGAGAATATCGCTCTGTTCAATCCCAGCATTAAAGTCGACAAACGAGAGTTGTTGAGTTGGAGAGAGCAGCAGGCTCAAGGCAATACTGGCAAGACTCGTCATATGTTTATATCTGGCGAGTACAAGGGGCCAATGGACAACCCCGGTGGTCGTGGGTTCATTCCTAAGCCGGGTGGTGATGTTAGGTTCACGACTGGGGAATCCATTTACTCTCCAGCAATGTTCGATCAAGGTATCACTAACTCAGAGCAGTTTGCTGCCGTTGCTTACTTAGGTAATACGACGGGCATCATCGAACAAGACTGTATTGAAAGCGTCACGACTAGCCCTAGTGGAGATGTGCAGGTTACCAAGAAGAACGCTCCGGGTTGCTGATATGGCTAAGTACTACCAAGAAGAAGACACGAACCTTTACGGTAAAAAGCGGATTCGTTACACCGCTGTCGGTGAGGACTTGGGATCTAATCCGATGGGGTGGTCATTTAGGCAGCAAGACGCTGCTGAGGCTGGTTACGAGATGTCGACCCGACCCGTTGCTATCGTCACTGCTACACGTGAGCAAGAGTACAAAGAAGGGCCAGCGTATACCGTCGGCATTCCTCCAGAAGATCCCGACGGTCAACTCCAACTCCTCAAGCACATGCCTGAGCAGTGGCAAATTAGTGCTTTGGCTGCTGATACTCGCATACAATCGAGCGTACCAACGCTTCTGGCTATGGCGATTGAGGGACGTAATATCACTCACGATCCATGGTTGTCTGAGCACAGTTCTCGCCTAATCAAAAAAGCCAAGACAGCAGGTGTTGACATTGAGCCACACGAGAGGAACCCAGAAGCAGAGGCGACCTCTACGATGCAGAAGCGTCAATGGCCCACCGACTTTGCTGAGAAGGACGGTAAGTTGTACGGGCTAAGTAACTTCCATCAGGAAGCGGCTCCGCTTCTGCCGGTACCTGAAGAGACAGTTCAGCGAGCACGTCAGACGGTGCGGGAGGTGCTGCGTCCCCGCAAACTGTCTCCGCAATTTGACGCTCACATGGAACAACTTCAACTGCCCGGATTGGAGGACTGATGCCAAACTTCAGTAGCCGGGACAACTCCACTAGAGCGTACGAGCACCCTAAAGCCCATAACCCTGAAGAGTTTGATGGGGACACCGTTCGCCTATATAGAGGTGGAGTGGAGGACGGGGATACGCTCGGCATTCACTGGACTACCGACCCCACTATGGTGATTCAGAAAAAGGGATACAAGATTCACAGCGTCGACGCTCCTCGTGATGCCATTCTTCCCAGAACAGAGTGGTTCGATAGAAGTATCTCTAGGGACAGTCGATGGCCCCACGAAAAAGAAGAGGGTAAAGACTTTGCATGGAGTCCCACGCAGTGGGGGTTTGACATTGAGCAAGAAGTGCGCCTACGACCGGGTGCCGTGGTTCAAAACCATGCCATTGGAGAGTACGACCCCCCAGAATCCTCTGAGATCACATGGAAACCCACCGGACGCTCCCTCGTCATCGACGTAAATCCCGAAGGCAATTACAAGAACTTGGCACACGCAGCCGTGCAGGGTACTTCTCAAGCAGAGTCTTTACACAAATTTCAACAATCTCTACCACACGTACAACCCCCTCTACCTTTCGAGTACGAAAGCGGCAATCCCCAGTCGGAGTTTGTAGACCCAATCAGCGGAAAAAGTATGGGTATCTCTCCCGACTTTTTTGGTGGGGATTTAAATACATGGTACACAGCACGTGACAAAGTGGAAAACGAATTGATTGCAAAGCATGGAGAACTAGTGTCACCGAAAGAGCAGTCAATAGGTAGGACTGTTCCCTTGTCTGAACTAACTGATCATATGGGGCCGCAATTTAAGCAACCACAACAACCAGCCCTCGTAGATCCTGACCACCCTCAACTGCCCGGATTGGAGGACTGATGACTAAGACACGAGGATATTGGCGAGATAACCCCGACGGTACCCGGTCATGGGTAGTCGTCGTACTGCCCAAGGAAGAGCAGGAGTAACCATGGCGTACAACTACTCCTACGAGGATTTGCGAACGTATACAGATCCGTACAATTTGTCCCATGGGCAGTTTTACGCATACTTAACTAGCGACAACCCAGAGCATATTGACCAGTACTCTACACCCCAATTTCCGAAACCTGTGCCGATGGCGGCGGAGGCACATGCTAGAGTATCTCCTCCTAGGTTTCATCCATCGTTCACCCCAGAGCCAAGTGGTCAAAGAAAACTGTTTGAGTATACGCCGCCTAAAATTGCAGGGCTGTATGCCGATAGTAGGATTTCTAGTAAAGGTGTGGCCACGGTTCTCGCCCTCGCATTAGATAGGTATCCCAATGCGGTGCCGGATAACAATCTGTCTGAGTACAGCGCTTCCATCGCTCGTAAAGGTATAGATATGGGGCTAGTACAGCCTAATGAGGACAACCCTGAGGCTGCTCAGACCTTTGATAATGACGCACGCGGGTTCTCGCAGACAGCCATTGACGACGATGGTTACGCGATTGGATCTACTCCATATAGTGATGTTGAACTTCTACGCGCCCGTAACAAGGTGAAAAGTGTACTTGGTCGCAAACGAGAAGCGCCAACAACTGACGACAGTCCGCAATTCCAGCAAATGCAGATTCCGGGGATTTGACATGCCTAGGTTTACTGACGACGATCTTAGAGAAGAGCATCCCGAGTGGGAAAAGGAAGAAAAGCCATACCCAGAGAAGCAGGGTGAGGGGCCGTTGTTTGAGGAGCAGCACAGAGCAGAAGTTCTGGATTGGGTTCGTAATCAGGATTGGTATAAGCGAATGCGCTCACGTGCAGTAGAGCGTCGCCTCAACGGGGACCTGTTCAAGTAACATACTGATATGCAGATCAATGTTGGATGTGGCCCGTTCCGAGCACCAGATCCTTGGGTCAACTTAGACGTAGTCAGAATCAATAGCCATATAGAGCCTGACATCGTTGTTCCTAGCATCTGGCCTGAGACGTGGGGTCTGTCCGGGGTGCAAAGAGTGTACATGGGGCACGTGCTAGAGCACATCCAGTGGGAACTTGTTCCAGAGTTCCTTAGGCAGGTCATCGACCTGTGTGTAGAAGGAGCCGAAGTCGCCATGGTTGGACCCGACATCAGACGGATTGTTGCTAAGTGGAAGCACGACCGCTTAAGTTGGGATGACGTAATGGCGGCACTAGAGCATCACCTGTCGTACCAGTCAGCAGGGACGTGGGACGGCGCACGTCACCAGTGGAACTGCTACGGGGATCGTCTAGAGGACGTTGCACGCCACGCCGGGTTCATCAACGCTCATCAGACACCTGTTCACCCTACTGCACTTGAGGGATGGCCTGTAACTTCTTACGTTGACACTCAGTGTTGCGTTATCGCAACAACATAGTAACTAAATGTTGAGTCGCCAGCAATTGATCGCTTGACACGATCCGATAGGATGGTCGAATCCCCCTCACCGGAAGGGGGATTGTCTATCTAACGAGGAGTGTCTGATGTCCCATATCACTGATGATTTTGTTTCTATGTACAACGGCCTTACTCCCCCATGGGGGTTTGGAGGTATGGGAGAGGTGGTGTTTCTTCGTACCTACAGCCGTAAGAAGGACAACGGTGAGAACGAGACATGGCCTGAGACCATCCAGCGTGTGATCAACGGTGCCATTGAGATCGGCGCTCCGTACACGCAGGAAGAGGCCGAGAAGTTGTTCGACCATATGTTCAACCTGCGTTGCTCTATGAGCGGTCGTGCGCTATGGCAGTTGGGTACCCCACTCGTTCAGCAGTTGAATGGTGCTTCCCTCAATAACTGCTACTTCGTCAACATTGAGAAGGTCGAAGACTTTGAGTTCCTGTTCGACCACTTGATGCTCGGCGGGGGCGTTGGCTTCTCCGTAGAGCGTGCCAAGATTCATGAGTTGCCGAAGATCAAGGCTGGCGTGGAGATCACTCACGAGAAGACCCATGATGCCGACATCATCGTGCCTGACAGCCGCAAGGGCTGGAGCCGCCTCCTGCACAGCGTGCTGAAGTCGTACTTTGAGACCGGTAAAGCGTTCACCTACAGCACTGCCCTCATCCGTGAGTACGGCGCCCCGTTGAAGACTTTTGGTGGCACCGCCTCTGGCCCCTCTGCGTTGATCGACGGCATTGAGGACATCTGCAAGGTCATGGACGGTCGTGTTGGTAAGAAATTGCGCTCCATCGATGTGCTTGATATCTGCAACATTATCGGTCGTGTCGTGGTCTCTGGGTCAAGCCGTCGCTCTGCCCAGATCGCTATCGGTGACCCTGACGACATCCTGTTCCTCCGTGCGAAGAACTGGGGCACCGGCAACGTCCCCGCATGGCGTGCCAACTCCAACAACAGCATCTACGCAGACTCGTACGACGAGATTCTTCCCGAACTGTGGAAGGGTTACGACGGATCGGGTGAGCCGTACGGTCTCCTGAACCGTAAGTTGGCTCGCCAGTATGGTCGTCTGGGTGAGCGCAAGGCTGACAACAGCATTGAGGGGTACAACCCATGCGCTGAGATTGCTCTTGGCGACGGTGAGTCCTGCAACCTCGCCACCATCTTCCTTCCGAACATTGAGTCGCAGGAGCAGATGCTGGAGATTAGCCGGTTGCTATACCTGACCCAGAAGCAGATCACACGGCTTGAATACCCGTATGAGAAGACGACAAAGATCGTCAACAAGAACGCTCGCCTTGGTCAGAGCGTGACCGGTGTTCTCCAGTGCAGTGAAGAGCAGTTGTCATGGCTCTCGCCCACCTATGAATACCTGAGCGATCTTGATGAGCAGTACTCCAAGGAGAAGGGGTTCCCCACCAGCGTTCGTCTGACTACTGTTCAGCCCTCCGGTACGCTCGCTCTTCTCCCCGGCGTGACCCCCGGTGTACACCCTGCGTACGCACAGCACTACATCCGCCGTGTCCGCTTCCGGTCGACCGACCCATTGGTAGACGCCTGTCGTCGCCGTGGCTACAAGATTCAGTTCGACCGTGGTCTGGATGGTCGTGAAGACCGCTCTAGTTACGTCGTAGAATTCCCCTGCAAGTCGCCTGAGGGTTCCGTTCTCGCTAAGGACATGACCGCAGTAGAGCAGATGGAGTGGGTCAAGAAGATGCAGACTGAGTGGGCCGACAATGCCGTGTCAGTTACTGTTTACTACCGCATGGAAGAGTTGGACGAGATCAAAGAGTGGCTGAGCAAGAACTACGACAAGGGCCTCAAGTCCGTGTCGTTCCTCCTGCACTCAGACCACAACTTCCCACTCGCCCCCTACGAAGAGTGCAGTGAGGAGACCTACAACCAGATGCTTGCCGACATCAACTTCGATGTCCCGTTGGTTCAGACTTCTGTGTCTGAGGATGTGGACTTTGGGGAATGCGCTGGGGGCGCTTGTCCTATTAAGTAGGTAATACCTCATGTGTGCCTATTCCTCATGTGTATAATGTTCGCATGAGGAATAGGTACATAGATACAGGCATCGAAACTCGCAGAGACGATAGCGATAAAGACGTTTCTATCTACACGGCTACCACTATTGAGCCGGGTTACAGTGCTGACGCTGGACGAGACATTCACCGAGTGGTGGGTAGGATCGGAATGACAAAGCCTCGTGAAGTAGCAGATGAGCACGCTATGCGAATGGGTCAACTGGTCAGGCAAGTGCCTGCGCAGGTTACTCACATGCAGGTAAGCGAAGAGCATCTACCAGTTAATAGCGTTGCTAGATTTGATTTCCTAGATGACGCTATGAACGACGCTCAACAACTGTATGGTGAACACCCTATTCCCCATGCTGAGTACGAACAGTTTGATCCGTTCAAGAACGTGCGTCAGTTCGTACTAGACGACAAAACTTTGAGCAAACTAGGTACTGACGTTACTTGGAGAAGGCGACAACTGCCTCTTAGTGCTCAGTTTGATCGCTTTAGCGATGGTTCAGTTGCAGGTATGGCTGGAGAAGGGTATACCCAACTCAAACTGCCGGGTGTCTGATGCGTACCAAGTGGTCAGAAGCCGATAAAAGGGCTTTTACGGAGCAGAAACTTAGGGCGCAAACTATTCCTGTAACTAGATTTGACGGCCCAAAAGCCGATGAATGGGCAGAAGACGAAGTGGTAATCTCTTCTCATGCCCGACCTCAGCGATCAGTTCGATAACTTCAAGCCCACCGCCAAGGAGCGCGGTGCAGCCTTAGGTTCCATTATCTGGAACATGATGGAGGAATCTGCCGGGGGAAAAGGCGCTATGCGACGTGGCATGGTTGAAGAAGCATGGAGTACCGCTTCTGAAGGTGGATGGGAAGGTCACGAGTTCATCAATGACCCTGATGACCCTAACGAGTACCCGTCTGTCAAGATCCCTCTAAAAGGTGGCTACTTCGGTAAGTATCAGCCCGGTACTGGTGTTTATCTGGACATTCATCACGAGGACGACCCAGAATCAGCGGTAGAGACACTTCATGTCGACCCTGATTACCGCAACAATCCGTCAGAGGTCCTTAGAAGGGGTATGGATTACCTAGAGGGTGGCGGTGAAGAAGATCTCGACGAAATGAGGAGATGGTAGTGGAACTGGGCGATCAGTTTGGGCAGGCTCAACTACCCGGCGTTGATTGGAAGAAGAACGCCTCAGCAGCCAGAGACGCCCTCATTCAGGAACGGTTTCCAGTAGGGGACACTGGGATGAGTTCGCTATTTAGTAACAGCGACGCAGAAGGCAAGTACAAGGATCAAGTTGCTCGGGCAGAGCCGAAGAGGTCTAGCCCTACACAAGAAGTTACTCGACTAATCCGGCTTACCGACATTCCTGACAGCGACCTGATGCGTATGCAGGGCACAGGCGTAGGCGCTGCTGACCCCGCCAGTTTCGCTAGTCCTCTTAGTGGTGGAGCACAAGGTCAACGAGGGATCGTTTCCGGTGACGTGTACTTCAACTCACGCAGCCCAGCCGCTGAAAAGCGTGGTGTGGTTACTCACGAACTTGCTCATACTCTTCAATCCACGCTCCCTAGATCGACTATGGAGGTCGAACTCCACAAGCATCGCATTGCCGACGCAGAAAAGTACGAAGACCTTACTGACGAAGAGGCTTCCGAACGTCTGAACTCTCGGGGTGCTTCTACGATGACTCATATGCAGGGAATGGCCTTGCTGCGCCACGCTAGGAGCGTAAAGCAACGCGCAGCACGTATCGACGACGGTAGCACTCGCCAACTAGAAGCACCTAACTTCTTTGATTCCGGTCTACCTATCTACGAGGGTTCTGCTGAAGGGTACCGTGAGAAGTATCAAGGTGAACGGGGTCAGTTCAAAACCGGATACACCCCAGAACATTTTGCTGGATTGCAGGGGCAAGATGCTGCCGAAGTATTCGTTGCTGCTAAGGAACACACACGCAGGACTGGAGAGATCATCCCCGATGATCACATCCTTCGCGCTACCCGACTTGCTGGGGTGTTGGAGTCTGACCTAGACGGAGGCGGATTGCGTCGTAGCGACCATGACCGCTCAACTGTGCACCGTATGATGACGCACCTAATCCACCACGCCGGTCAGGACCCCAGTAACCCGACTCCTAGCCCCCACGAGGCAGAGTTCAGGACTAGGACGAAGGCTATCGAAGGTGAATACGTACAGGGGTCGCTGCTCCCTGACTTAGTTCCAGAAACTGACCAGTTTGGAGATACTCCAACTGGCACACCAGCATCGTCTCCACGAGGATTGGCACTTAGAGCAGGTCAGAGGACGGAAGTCCGCCCAGAGCAAACGCTCGATGCCGAATCTCGCAGGGTCAGGGAAATTCGGGAAGAACGTAGGAAGAATCGCCCTCTTCCTATTCACAGTGTTTCTTTTGACGATCCTCGTGCCAGTCAGCACCGTGCTCGCCTCTCTGACCATCAGCGAGACCGTGAGCAACGTGAACGTGAGCGCCAAGCATCGGAACAGCGTGCTCAGGAGAACGCGGGACGAGTAGAGGCTGGCGAACTTCACCCAGAAGTTGAGAAGTGGCTAGGAAAACTGGTTTACCAGAAGAAGGCAGACTATGCCCGTGCGTACGCAACGGCACGACAAGCAGGTCAAGACGCACCTGATTTACCGGCTGGCCTGAAGCCAGAACATGCAGAAAAAGCACGCGCTAGTGTGGACAAGATATTCTCTAAATACAGGATAGGTGAGTAATGGCACTCGGAGAGCAGTTTGAAAACACGTTCTGGTTTGGTGATGATGACAGACTCAATACGTCCCTAGTACGCCGTACATCTGAGACGGACGTTAGTAGAGGTCCTCAACTCACCCACCACACCAATTACGGACAGATTCAACGTGCAGAAATTCGCTCTCACGGTAGGGATGGGTTCGTTGACGTTAATCAGGTTTATCATGACCCAGTTGATCCCGCCGATGATTTAGAGGACACGCTGAGGCGGAAGTTCGACGCAGTCGAACCGGAAAAGATGCGAGTGTCCGTCACGCACGAAGAAGGAAAGTACGGTGGCACTATCGAATTTAAGACAGTGGATAGGCCGGGTACTGGTAAGGCGGGAGAAGAACGCCCCAACATTCAAGGCATGCTGTTTAGTCCTTATGTAGGAACCGGTTTGAGCCAAGATCCTCTGGTACCAGAAGGTGCACGAGAAGACGCTGCTAGGCGTGCCTTAAGGCTGGAAGATACTCCAGAGAATCTAGAAAGATACAAGGCGTCTATTAAAAAGAAGGGTTGGGGCGCAGTAGGGGACAAGGCGGCACGAGCACATCAGCAGGTCGCAGTAGATTCTCTGGCCTCTTCTACCATGCCCATTCAGGAAATGGAGAGGATGGCGGAATTAGGTACAGCGGGAACTCTCGTTAAACCCACATCTGGTCGAGCATCTTTTGATTCTGGTGGGCCTGACGGTGGGCAGATCGTCCTAAACAGGGATACAAAGACTGACTATAGGACTGTAGAGCACCCTGCCAGAGTAGAATATAAAACCACCAGAGGTGAGGCTATGCCTAACCCCAAATTTTGGGATTGGTATGACAAGAACTCATCGACTTCTGGAAGCACATTTTTCTTTGAAAATGTGCTCGATAGTATCCCTAACGACAAAGGCGTAGTTTGGTCACACCCTGAGACAGGGGATGTATTGCCTCGTGACCTAGACGAACTCAATAACCACCCAGTATTTGAGGGTATTGATAAACCTTTCTCCGATACCCGGCATGGACCTATGGTAGAAACTGACCAAATCGACGACGTTGAATCTGCTCTTAGAAACGCTGGATACGTAGCCAACATCTATGCAGGTAAATCGCGTGAACTAAAGAAGGTAACACATACAGAGGACATTAATTTTGCAGGTGATTTTAGTTACGCACCCGGTGCTATAGGCGATTATAAGACTATCCGCGCCCACCTTAGGCACACCCCCGGTTCTGTTGAGGAAATTGAGAGAGAAGGGGGCAGTAGTAGAGAGAAGATCACGAAACCAGTAATCCGAGGAGGGTCTAAAGTTACTGTCCACGAAATGGGGCACGCTAAGGATGCTGATCGGTTGCGTGGGGGAGACCGTAAGTACCATTTGGGCGGTACAGTAAAACTTAACAGAGAAGGTATTGCTACTTCATATTACGGCTACGGTGATCCTATTGCAGAAGGCGCTGCTGATGGATACGCCGATATGTATGGCGGTAACGACCCTACACTACTACAAAGCGCAATTGCAGACCCCACATTTGCTGGTACGCATCACACACGTACCGGCTACAGCACTGAGTACGGGAACTTCAAGACAAATACCCACAGGGCGTTGTATTCGGCAATTAGGGCACACGTAGGCATGGGTGGAAGTTTCGATGACATTCCAGACAGGGCTAATATTGTGGACACACCGGAATTACGTATGGAAGACCGTTTGCAGGGTGTCGCTAAACCTCGTTATGCATTCAATGCTGTAGGTGTAGACGAATCGCACATTGTTAACGAGGCCACTCTCGGACACGTGTGGGAAAGCATGCCGCACGTTAGGGAGCACTTGACTACGCTGGGGTATGACCGGGTTGCAAGAGATGCAGCCAAAGTTAACCGGAAGCACCGTGAACAATGGACGCGAGATAACGTCGGTGAGCAACTCAGTTTTGACGATCTTTAAAATGCTTAGGTTTTAGAATTCTAACATCCGTTACAAATAGTTCTTGTCGCGCACTTTTAAGCCGTGCTAAGATAATCGGACACAGGAGGCCCTTATGCAAAACGAAATCCCCGGCTACGTAGGAAAGATTGGAATGGCTACCATTCGTGGTGGTATTGCACAGACTTACGGTCGCCGTTCCGGCGCTAAATACTACCGGACTGAAGCAATGTCAGGGAGCCGAACCGGTATTTCGGTACCTAGCCGAGGCGACTTCTATCGCCGCTCGGTTAGTGCTCGCGGTCAGCAGTCCGGTGAGTACCCGACCGGTGGACGTACTTGACATATACGTAAAACGGTTATAATATATAGGTCGTGGACGACGACCTACTTGACCTGTCTACCTTCTCGCGCATGCTTACCGAGACTAAGTGGATGAGCAAAGCCGCCTGCAAAGGTATGGACACAAACCTCTTTTTCCCCGAACGTGGCGATACCAGCACAGTAGAGATGGCTAAAAGTGTATGTGCACAATGCCCCGTGTCTGATGAGTGCTACCAATACGGAGAGCGGGAGAAGATGGGGATCTGGGGAGGGGCGTCAACTCGCCAAAGAGAGCGGGCACGCGGCGTACGCCTGTGATAAACTGGTTGAATCTAACAATAGATACCCACCCAGTTACCGTTCGGTGCAGGTCGCATAGAGGTATCAGTATCGACAAAGCGTGAATCGGTACAGAAAGCGCCCGGTTTATCCGGGCGCTTTCTTATTCTCGACTAGAATTCGGTCATGGATAAATACTCGATGGCTTTAGTTCACTGGTTTGATGCCCATGATGATGCTACTGCTGCTTGGGTACCTTTAGAAGACTTAGAGGCAGAACCGTACCGTGTAGCAACAGTAGGTATCTTGCTCCCTACAGAGACTAAGCGAGGCCACCTGTCTGTTGCCCGCAGTATTGGTGAAGGCGTCGTTGACTCCGTGATCCATATCCCCAACGGAATGGTTGAGTCTGTAGAGATTCTGGGAGCAGTAGAACTGGATTAGCGTTCTGGTACGTAAATCATCATTCCGACTAGGTCCTCGGCCATAAAATTACCGTTCCACGTCAAGTACTTCTCTACGAACAAATGCGTTGGTTGCCCTTTGTACAGGCGCTGAATGAACTGCGTGGTGGACTCACCTTCTTGTACTACTGACCGTCGACCCTTCTTGTTTGGGATATCGATCCACGTACCTGCCTCCAACCCGTCAGGGTTTGCTTTCAGGATGGCAATATAACGATGCGCATCCCCGTAGACGGTATTAGCAACTTCGTGCGGTGAATCATAGCCATCATAGAAGTAACGACCAATGTTGACGTGTTCCACAATTTCTGACATACCTTCTCCTTGTTATGCCGTCAGAGGCTCCGCAAGCGGAGCCGACCTAGGTGCTGGGCGCAGCCTATGCCTCGCTACGCTCGGCGTCGCACGGCTTCGCCGTGCTCTAACCCTACCAACCACTCAACTTCTCATCCAGTGGTAGGTACCCATTTCTAGTTTAGCAACCCGTGTCAAGCACCCCCCGAAATGTCCCCACCGACCCCTCTTGATCAGGCATAATAGAGGTGTCTGTATCACGCCGAGGGGAGCCTCCGTATGCCTAGAGCGAATATCAATTACACCGTCGACAGGGGCGAGGCGTGGGAACGGCTCTTGATCCCTAAGGATCGCAGAACCCGACGCAAGCGGGTGCCTGTCGAAGCAGCGGCTACGTT
>Ga0102963_1000535_pt1 | contig 16397 bp, 16 predicted proteins | sample SalPon2_C_H2O_MG_2_FD_84522 | JGI IMG/M metagenome (GOLD analysis project Ga0102963, IMG submission 84522) | Salt pond water microbial communities from South San Francisco under conditions of wetland restoration - Salt Pond MetaG SF2_C_H2O_MG | ecosystem: Environmental > Aquatic > Non-marine... | reverse complement strand
TATTGGCTTGAGCTAATACCCCTTGCGCCCTCATCTCTGGCGTAAATGCTGCGCCACCATATTTAGCAATTATTTCCGCAGCCTCCATTTGGGCTTCTACAAGATTTTTTGCGGCTTCTACAACTTTATTTTCTGCATCATATCTCTTTTTCGCAAGATTAACAAGCTGTTGCTCATATTTAGCAAGTTCTTTTAGTGGTCCAATAACTTGATTAAGTGTAGTATCACCAAGATCTTTTAATACTTTATCTAAGACTGATAAGTCACCAGCAAGAAGTTTTTCCATATCTTTTGGAGCTATCTCAGCATTTTCTAATGCATCTTTAATTCTATCTCTAACTTCCGGTGCAACTCCATCAAGCTGACCAGTTAATATTTCTGCAAATTTTGATCTTGTTAAACCACCTGTTCCTTTAGCTCCTCGTTCAAGTTCTGCTTTTAGTTCGTTTCTAGTTTCTTCGCTTGCTTTAGCAAAGAATTTTTGAGCAGTATTTATTGCACCAAGATTTTGTTCGAATTTTTCAATATCACCTTGACTTGCTCCTAATTTTCTTAAACCATCACTCGCACTTCCTAACGCTGCGTTGAAATCAGCGTCAGATATACCCTGTGCAGCACTTGTAACACTAGCTTCTAACGTAGCTATTGTATTATTCAAACCGATATATCCAGCTTCTTGACTAGCAAGGTAATTATCCATAGAAACAGTTAAAGCTCCAGAGACAGCAGCAACACTTTGAAAACCAAGATTCATAGCATCAAAAGCTTTTTTTGTTCTTTCAGCTTCTTTTGCAATATTGTTAAAGCTATCAGTTAAAACCTTTTCATTTCTTCTTATAAAATCGTCGGTAAAGCCTAAAGCTTTTAATTGTGCTCTAAATTCTTCTATTCCTCCACCAGTAGCAGCAATTTGTCTTCCTAGAGCATTAATAGCTGGTTGTGCAACTTTAAGTTGTTCTTGTTCTAATTGTTTTTGTTGATCTGTTCTTTGTTGATTTTCTTGTTCTATTCTTCTATTCCTTGTTCCAGCAGTTTCTCCGAAAACTCCACCCAAAGTAAATATATTTCTAGCTACAGCAAATCCACCTTCACTTCTTTGTGCTGTATTAGCTTTATTAGCAGCCTCTGTAGATAGTCTACTTTGAGATACTTGTGCAGATGAAGCTGCTGCTGCCCGTACAGCTTCTGCTGCTGAAATATTTCCAGCCTCAAATTCTTTCATCGCTTCTGAAGCTTTTTCAGCAGTTTCTTTAAGTGATTTTTGAGCTTTTGCAGATTCTATTTGTGCATTAACATTTGCTTTAACTGAAGCTACACTTGGTCCACCAAAAAGACTAAAAAATCTTAGAAAAGACTCTTCAAGACCAGGACCGCCTAAACTTGCTAGACCAGCTATTAGCCCACCAGCAGAATCTTCTAATGCTTTTGATGTGGCAAGTCTTTGTGCCGTAGCAGTATCCTCTGCTTTAATAGCATCGTTCAAGCGTCCTTCTAAATCTCTAAATCCTTTAATAACTCCACCAAGTAATGCTCCAGCACCAGCAATTAACAATAATGGGCCAGCCAATGAAGCTAAAGGTGCAATTAATGGCCCAAGAACAGAACCAAATGAACCAAAAATTTTTGCTAAACCGCCAGCAGCTTTACCCAATACACCTCCACCGCTAGCAGCCCTACCAAAAAAAGCACCAGCACGACCAGTTAATGCTCCAGGTTTTGCTAATTTTGGAGATGTTGCTTTAAGAACCGTAGCATCAACATATCTACCGCTACTTCTTAAAGATCTAAGCTCTGCTGCTCTAGCACTTCTTTTTCCAACCAAATTAAAACCTTCTGTAAATCCAGTTCCAGCTCTTCTGCCACCTTTTTGGTAACCTCCAAATAAATCACCAGCACTTCCTTTGCCCCTTCCAAAGAAACTTTTTGCAGACTGTAAAGATAAACTAACGTTAAACGCTTGCAAAGCAAAAATAGCAGCACCAATAGCTGTTGCCATGCTTAATAGATTATTGGCTACTTTATCCATTGCGCTAGAATTTTCATCAATCGGTGGCAACATAGCTTGTAAAGAAGCTGTCACCAATGTAATAGAACCACCAAGACCTCCAAACATATCCATTGATCTACCACCACTAGACACTCCAGTTCCACTAGTTCCTTTAGCAAATTTCTGGACAACTCCACCCTTAGCATACTTACCAACTTTGTTCATCCTATTTAAGGAACCATAACCAATATTCTGTGCTGATGAGCGATTGATTACAAACTCACCTGGAGTAAGAAGTGCTGGCACTGTATCTGTACCCACTGCACCGCCAGTTGCAAAGTTTTTGATAATTAAATCTTGAGTGATTCCACGATTATTAATATCATTCAATATCTTTCTTTGAATAGATTCTCTTGCTGAAGCTGAATTGCTCCTTTTAGCATCTGCCTTATAAAGATTATCAATGCCTTCTCCAGAACTATCAGCAAACATAGCTTTGAGTGCTGCCCTCTTAGTGTTTATACTGCCATAAGGAAAATCAAAATTAGACTGATTTCCTGCCAGTCTCGCACCTGTAATTGCTTGTATTAAACCTTCAAATATAAATCCCTGCGTTGTGGCTGAAGCATTAGCATCTTTTGAAATTCTTTTTGCAGCTTTTTCTATAGAAGATTCTGTTGGATTAATTACAGATTCAGCAGATTTGTAAAGTTTTTGCACATCTGGTATAGCATTTTTTACAGCCTTATACAATCCTTCTTCAGTTTCTCTTCCAACAACTTTTGAAACATTAGAATTTTTTACTAAATCGTCACCGCCTGGAAAATAAGATTTTACATCAGCAGTAATTGGAACTGATACTGCATTTTTTTTATCTAATTTTGCAGCACCAAGACCAGAACCAAAAGCACCTCTTTTTAATGCTTTTTCAAGTCTATTTTTAGCTTCAGATGGAATAAATTTTTGGTTGTCAAGGCCAAGTGCTGTTTTAGGAGTATTTTCATTTGAAAATATTTTATCCAGTTTTACATTTTTTGAAAGTTTTGATTTTAATGGTTTTGGTATTCCAAGTATTTTTGCTTGCTGTGCAGCGGTCATAGAATTAAAAAATTGTTCTGTCTGTTTGCTGGGTTTTCCAGTCTGACTAAAAGAATTTCCAAGCTTATTAAGTCTGTTTAAAATCTTTGTGTTTGTTATTGGGCCAGAAAAACTTAGTTTAAAGTCTCTATCTTGCCCCTTTTCTGGTTGTAGAAAAAATCCACCAACAGCACCCGGCTTTGTTACAATACCACCTTTAGCATAGCGGTTTTCATTCATCGCCGCTAAGTTACCAGCACCAAGTTTTGAAACACTGCTCTTTCTAATAACAAACTCACCAGGAGTTAACATCGCTGGAACAGTATCACGATTACCAGAACCTGGAACTAAACCTCCAGTAGCAAAGCCTCTTGGAGTTCTTAATCCTCCAGATACTCCACGCATAAAACCGCCGAAACCACTTGCAAGTTTGATAGCAGAAAAGGCTGTCAAAAGAGGGATTACTGGTTTAAGTGCATCAGCAAGTTTAATAAGTGCAGACGCAAGATTTAATGCAGTATTAGCAAAAAGTTGAAATGACGTAGTTTCTGTAATACTTCTAACCAACGATAAGAATTCTTCTTTAACTTTAGTTATTCTAACAGCCAATGATAACTGTGCCTTTGCTGCATCGTCGGCAAGTGATCCACTTCCCTTTTGTGCAACATTCAAAGCTTCCTGTGCTACACTAAATTGTTGTAGAAGAGGAATAACCTTACCAATTTGTCTGAAACCACCAAGTTCTTCAGCAATTTTAACGAATGTAATGTCACCCTGTTCAAGACCAGCAAGTGCTTCACTTAGCCGCCTTGTTGCTTCAAAAGGTCCAACAAACTTACCTTCAAGATCAAGAAGTTCTACTCCATATTGTCTTAAAAATTCAATTGTTTTTGGTCGCTGAATACGTGTAAAAATAGTTCTCAAGCCAGTTGCAATACTTTCAGCAGATTCTCTAGTGGTTGCTCTTACGCTAGTAAATAACGCAATAAGTTCATTAAGTTCACCACCAGCAGCTTTAAAAACACCACCAACCCTACGAACAACACCAATTAAATCACCAGCTTCTACAGCAAACCTACCAGCAACAGCATTAATTGCACCAAGCTGTGTTTCTAGTGCTTCAGCACCGAGTCTGAACTGATTAAAAATAGCAACAGCACCTTCTGCCGTTTCAGTAATATCATCAAATGTTGGAGCAAGTTGTGACTTTGCTAAAGCATCAAGAGCAATTTTAGTCTCATTTGCACTAAGACCAGCCTGAGATAAAATTCTACTGACGCTTAAAATAGATGTTGAACTTACACCTAAACTAGTAGATAATCTAGTAATTGTATCTGTAAGATCTCTCAACTGACGCATACTTTTGCCAGTAACCTGAGAAATCTTTAATAACTCACGCTCAAAAGAAATAGCTTCCTTGATAGCATTGCTTAAACCACTAGTAAAAAGAGATACCGCCCTAGTAGCAATACTAAAGGCGGCAAATCTTTTTATTGACAAACCAAAAGATCTACCCAATGCATTAGCAGCATTTGTTGCTTGGTTAGTAGCATTGGTAACATTGTCTATTTGTCGTGTAGCTTGTTGCGCACCCTGAACCTGAACGTTAACTCTAACGTTATTTAATTGGTTTTGGATTTGCTGAACAACCTGACCAACATTAGTTGGTGCTTGTAATTGTAACTGTGCGGTAAGTACAAATCTTGACACTTATTTTACCTCTGTTTAAGGACCGCACACTATCTATTAACTATCCGTTGCTTTTTTTCTAGTCTTTTTTGCTGTCGGTTTTTCTTCATCGCCATTATCATCATCGTCTACAAACTCTACTGACATTACATAATTACCGTTTTCATCAACAAGGTTTCCATCTATGTCTATACGGTGTCCGTCGTCATTAAGATAATATCCACTATCATCTATTCTTCGACCTTCTGCGTCTACCATATTTCCGTCTGTATTTACCAATGTGAGGTCTTCATTCACATAGTTAAACATTTTAAGAAACTTATTTTCTGGTAATCTAGATTCGAAATCCTTATCTATTGAATACATTAATTGTGCTAATGCAGTAGCAGCAGCATATCCTACATCACCATCAGAATTCTGCACATAGTCATCTAGATCTTTATACACTTTTTGTCCATTTTCATTATATGTACAATTGGCAACAAGAAAATCAAACCGTGCATTGTCAGAAAGTGCCTCTGCCGTATTTTGTTCAAAAGACATTCTCTCAGAAATTAGTTCACGAAGCTCGTTTCGCTTGATTCGCATTTGAATAGCAATTCTTTTGCCTTCTGATTTACTTAATCTTTTGCCTTTTGTGCCTACGAACAATTGTCTTTCTAAGTCATTAATTTCTTGGGTTATTTCTTTTTGTTTTAACTCCTTGTCATCATTCCATATATCATTGCTTTTCATGAACTTTTCGAGTTCTTTTTTAGTCATGATGCCATCACGGGTGCATTCTGTCCACGCTTTAGCAGCAACTCTTTGTGCCTGAGACATTAAACCATTAGTAGGCTTTTTAACAACGATTTTAACAGTCTCTTCTTTGTCGCCATTGTTTACCTTTACATCTACGATCTTTTCCTTTTCCTTAATCATTTTATTACTCCTGTGAATTATGTGAAATTACCGGTATTTTCATAGTATATCTTAACCATTCTACGTCATATTGTGCTAGTTCTGCATCAATATTTCTAGCTTGATTATTTCCTTTATCAAGAATTTCTGACCTAACTTTTTTGTATAACTCCTTCATGAGTTCTTGTTCTTGAGCGGTTTTACCATCAACCTGATCCCAGAGAAAACCAAAATTTTCTTCAATAGTGCTTAATGCTCCTATCATAGTTGTTTGAATTTTCTTTTTAAGAATCTTAGATAACCTTTCTTTTGAATCAGCTTTATATTTTCTATCTCTAGCCTTTTTGTAGTCCGAAGAATCCATTATCTACCTCCTTTAACGTGGTCCTTATACATTTGAGTAGCTTGTGTTTGTACTCTTAATTTTTCATCCATAAACTGATGTTGTTCAACAGATCCCTTTCTCTTAATAAGTGCCATCCTTTGATTTTTAATTGTTTGACCGTGAACATTATTCATTCCGTCTATTCTATCTTTATCTTTGCTTCCATTTGCCATTACAAATACTTCAGAAGCATTTTTTATTTTATCGCTCTTAACACCGTCTTCAAATTCTTTTTCTGCTCTTTCTTTGTCCCGTTTCTTTCCTTGGATTATAAACCATCCATCTAACATGTCATCATCATTTATAACATCATTCGTAGGGCAGTCTAGAGACTCTTGAATATTATCATACATTTGTGACCATATGACTAAATTTTTTTGATTGTAAGTTAAATCTGTATTACTAGGATTTTCAAATAAAGATGTATTAACCTTGTTTTTTATTGTCCATATAGATTTCCAGGGTTCCGTTCTAGCTAATTCTCTGTATTGTTTTTCACTCAAAATTGAATTTTGCCATTCTGATAAAACTTGTGGCAATGAAATTTTTTCAAAATTGTATAGCTCTCTATTTAAATACGTTGTGTTTTTGATAATATAAAATGTTTTTTCTGTTGCTGCTATGCCTTCACAAGTATTACTGAAATATTGAGTTTTTTCATCTACCTTTTCTTGCAATTGCTTTTCACCGGCTCTAATGTATAATCTTATTCTTTCTTTCAAATTGTCATTATTGCGAGCGTTGTAAATTTCTACTTTTAATCTTTCAATGTCTTTTTCTAAACCCTTGATTTTCTCATCGTCTTCATCATTCCATAAATCTTTTTCTTTCATCCATAACAAGGTTTCACTTTCGGTCATAATTTCTTCTGCGTAAGCTTGCTCGTAAGCTTTATTGTAAATTTGTAAAGACCGTATATTCTGTTCAAATGTCGCAGGAATAACTACAAGTTCTAAATCTTCGCATTGTATAAAAACTTTTCCGGTCCTCAAGGTGTAAATAAAAAGCTCCCGCTCATGGTGTTTCATAACAAAACCTCACGGCGGGAGCCTTCATATAGTTTCCTTTTAGTTCCTAGTATAAATTGTAGTTATTAAATCTTAACCAAGTTCACCATTAAGGTTAGCTGGGTCTACACCAGAATGGCTAACGATTAAGTCATTAAATGTTGAGTAGCTAAATGTGGTGCTTGCATTTCCACCGCCAGCATCGCCACCACCATATGTTACAGAAGAAAGTCTGTTCTTTGTACCAAGATTAAATGAGCTTCCATCATCAAGAACAATTAAAATTGCTTCTTCTGGAGTATTATTACCTTCATTTCTAGTGTTATTAAATTCTGGTCTTCCAGACTCAATAGCTTCCACAAAGTCACCAGAAACTGAAATAACTTCAATTTCACATGTAACTTCAATTGGGAAGTTTGGAGCACGATAATAAGGAACTTTACGACCAAGCTCTAGGATGTCTTCACGACCAAAGTCTGTACTGATCGACACATTTTGAATATGTGCTTTAGGAACACCGTTAGCGTTATTATTGCCAGCACTTTCACTAATACTTGTTACACTTTCACCAGTTAAACTTCTAATAATACTTCTTGGAATAATACATTTACTCATGTCAATATTTTCACGACGCTGAATACCACCGCTACCATAAAGAGAAGCAGGCTCATCTAGACCTCTACCAGTTGAAAAATCAATTGGCATCTGACCAGTTGCTACAACTTGCGAAGTTAATAGCCTTGCGGTAGTTAACCATTCTTTATGGTTTCCAACTAGTGTTACAGACTCTGTGCAGTTACCATCAACTGGGAATGTATAACTCAAACTACTAAGATACATGCCAGACATATAGACTTCTACAGGAGCAGCACCGCTTACAGCGTCTTTAGAGTCATCAAAAATGCCTAAGCCTACGCAAGCTCTTTCTTTTGATCTACCTACAAGATTTGGACTTGTTGCCTCTGGTGATGCTAAGTGATATACAAGTGGGTAACCATCAAGCACTTTTTCAAGCGTGACTTCAACATCTGGAAGACCTTCAATATTTTCATAGATCTGAATCTGACCAAGTTCGAAAGCTTGTTCTAGATTGAAATTTGTTGTTACGCCGACACTCTGTAAACCGTGAGCGATTTTTGTATTGCTAGATGTATGTGCCTTAAAGCATGGAGCAAAAGCAACTGCTTGACATGCGTAGAATATTCTATTATTCGCCATTATTTCTCTCCTTTGGTATGGTGGAAAACTCTATTTATCTATACACAGAAACTATATCGAAGTATTAATTACCTCAGTAGTCATCCTTACAATTCCTGCGTAAAAATTACTATTTATTAACTCCATTCCTTGAACAATAGAATTCCTAAATCTTACTCTACTGCCTGTGTATGTATTGACTAAATCTGGATACCTCAATGCTCCAGAAGATGGTACGCCATTATAATTTAATGGAAAAGCTTCATCGTTCGCAACTTTGTTCGTATTAAACATAAAAATTGTTTTATCGTTTTGAAATGAAACAATATCCACTAACTTATTTCTAGTCATTTCATCTTCAGCTAAACAGTGAAATAATACATCTGTGTAAATAAGCTGACCGCCACCAAGTTGATAACCAGTAGCAGTTCTTCTTGGAACTATTTCAACAGCTATTGCTGGAAGCTGCACTCTCATTTCTGGAACTAAATTAAACTCGCCCTTGTCTTGAACAGAAAAATTACCAATGGGACCATCGGTTCTATACTGAACTTCTCGTATCCAAGGCAAGGCGTTGGCATAAACAACATTGATATATTTGTAACTAAACTCAGCTTGAACCTTGCTTCCACTTGGAAGAGGGTTGTCAAAAATTATTCTACCATTAAAATAATCTACATCATGTGAATAGTCGCCAGTTGTATCAGATGCATAAAAAGTATCGTCAACATAAACACCAGAAATTCCTGGTATAGTATTATTAGTACCAGTTATTGGAGCGTCCATGCCACTTGGGGGAATGACACCACTTTGCCAAACCCAATTTTTTCTAAAGCCTTCCCAAACCTGACCGCTAGAATAATGCGGGTGTGAAGACATTCTTAGTTTAGAGTAATCATTCCCGTGTGGGTCAGACTCATTAATTGTTACATTAAAATAGTTACCCTTCTCCAACAATCCCCAATCAAAGAATTCAATGATATTATCTTGTAATTCATTGTTTAGTGTTGCATCAAAAATATTTGTTATGCCTTTAAGTCCCATTATGCACCAAGAACTCTCTTTAAAATATCTGTGATTCTTTTTTCTTGTTCCACTCCAACCAACGCTCTAGTTATAAAATTGTTATCGCTAGTTCCAGAAAATTGTGGAGGAACTCTAAAAGAACCGCCACTAATCATATTTCCTAGTCCAGATCTTCCTAGTCCAGTTTCAGCATTGTATTGATAGTTTACTACTATAGTTTTATCACCTTGTAATAATAACCAATCCAGCCAATGCAAGCTACCCTTTTCATAATTTACTATTCCTTGTGGAAGTATTAATAAGTTTACAAAATTACTAGGTTGAAAATTTATTTCTAAACCACCAATCAGTTTTTTGTTAAATTTTTTAAACTCCACTGTCACTGAGTTTTGTACTGCACTAACAATTGAAAGAGCTACTGATTGACCTTGCCCTGCGTATAAACCAAATTGTCCAGCTAAAGAACCAGGAATATTAGATTTTAAGTCCATCATTTCTGGCTGAGAAGACACCCATTGAGATACTAATGCTTTTGATTCCTGTATTATTCTACTTTTGTTCTGAGATAATATCCTGTTTATTTCAACTGATATAGCTTCATTTACTTTGTTTTCTACATTTTTAACAGTATCTAAAAGTTTAATAGTAATCATACACGTTTCCAAAAACAAGCAAAATATCTATTTTGACGAAGACCAAGAGGTATGTGCTCACCAACTCTTTCAAATCTCATTTCTTTGTACTCTTTAATGTCTTTGTGTACGATGAGTTGTTTGGCATTTAAAACCTTTGGAAGATCTGACATGAACCCAATTGTTTGTATGTCGCCGTTTGGTAATTTTATATTGTCAGTTATACCAACCCATTGTTTAGCGTCCCAATAAACTTTTAACTTAATATCTGTTAGTACTTCTGTTTCTTTGATAGTTTTAGTTCCACGATCATGAGTACCACCCGTATTTCTTCTGTGATTATTAATAGAATTAACAGATGGAATATTATTTGACGGCGTATAAACTATTTCTTCTTTTTTTTCAATAGATACCAATTGACACACAACTCCAAATATTGTAAACGTGGAGTCTATAACATCAAAATATTTGTCGAATACAGATTCTGGTACATTGATTGGCATATATTACCAAGTTGTTAAACTTGCTCTCTTCCAAGTATTATTAGCTACACAGACATAGATATAATCAGAATCCCACTTAATCTCACCTCGATAACCATTATCACTAGACGATGTTACGACTCCAGAATTTCTAATTCTAATCGTTTCTCCTCTGATGTCTAAATCTGAAGTAATTGCTTGTGGATCTAAATTAAAACCAACTTTGTTATTTTCGTTTACAGTCATTCCATTAACACCCAAGCTGAATATTTCAACAGGTGCTGGAAGAGATGGTGAACTAGTAAAATCACTACTGCTCAAGGTTAAGATATGACCAGAAGTTGGGAATTGGCTTAAAATTTCTGCACCATCTGGACTTCCATTGTTTAAAAATGATCCAGAAATATGTGCCCCTACTAAATTATATGGAAGTATATTTCTCCAGGCGTGGCCAGATTCAAGTATTACTTGGTTCGTTCCAGATAAAATACCTGAAACGTTTGCGTCATAATTATACGTATAATTGTAGACTCTATAAGCACCGTCACTTAAAGAAACATTAGCCCATACATTTCCAATATCTCCAGACGAACTTTCTAAGAGAAGTCTTGAACCTATTCCGGCAGTGTTGATAATTCTAAAATGAGTTGGTTCTGAATCATCATCATTTCTAATGGAAGCTGTATTAGTGGTTCCAGTTAAATCAATAGACAACCTATTCGCAACTCCAGAAGATCCTTGTATGTCAAAAAATAATTGACCAGAAGCAGCTTCTAGATCAGAAATAAATTGTGTTCCAGAACTAATAATAATGCCAGATACATCCATAATCCGGTCGCTTAATTCTCCAGATGCGGCTTCTAAATCAGCAATAAACTGAGTTCCAGATGCTATTACAATACCAGAAGTTGCTTGCATTGATTCGTTTAAACTTATCCCGCCAATGCCAGAAATTCTAGAATCTAATTCTCCAGACGCTGCTTGTAAATCTAGAATAAATTGTGTTCCAGAAGCAACAATAATTCCAGAAACATCCATGATCCTGTCACTTAGTTCCCCAGAAGCTGCTTCTAGGTCAGAGATAAACTGTGTACCAGAAGCAATGACTATTCCAGAAGTTGCTTCCATTGATTGTTCTAATGAAATACCTTCACCAGAAGCAGCTATAGCCATACCAGAAACAATTGTTATATCAAAATCTAGCTGTCCAGATGCAGCCTCTAGATCATTTATAAATTGAGTGCCGGAAGAAATAATAATTCCAGACACATCCATAATTCTATCACTTAGCTCACCCGACGCTGCCTCTAAATCAGCGATAAATTGAGTTCCAGAAGAAATGATAATTCCAGAAACAGAATTTAAATCATTCCTAAGAATTCCAGAAACACCAGCGAATTCATATAAACTACTTAGGTTTGGTATATCTTCAAGAGATAGTGGTCTAAATTGAGGAACTGCTTCGTCACAACTACCAGTACATCCACTTGGAGGACCGGCTAATACAAAACCTTTGGCTTGTTCTTTCAGGTAAATATACTGATTAACTTGTCCGCTTACGTCAATAACTGTTTTACTATCTGTATCTAAAACATCGTTAGGTTCAAAATGTACAAGTTGTCTGCCACCCTCATATCCAGAATCACCGTTATTAGCTTCTGGAAAGAAAACTCCAGAGTCACCAACCATAAAACCGGACGCTCTAATGATTGCGTCTGGACCATATCCACCCAGTTCAATTGCATAATCTGGTGCTAATTTATTAATTCCAAGTCTATTATTTGAATTGTCCCATAAGAATGATGAATCATAACCAATAACATTGCTTGATAACCAGAAAGCAATTCCACTACCAACTGGTGCTTCTTCAGAAGCATAACCTGAAGCATGATAAACAGAATGAGTGCCTGGATAAGTTACAAAAACTTCTTTAAGACCAATTCCAAAATCTACAAGATTATTACTATTACTACTTCTTAAAGCAGAACGTGTAATTTGATTTTCTACCCCAGTTACATAAACACCAGATCCAACCTCATAATTAGTTCCATCGGTAATAGCGTAAAATAAATTATCTCCATCAGAATATGCAGATCCAAATGATGAAAATCCTTGAACAGCACCTTCTAATGAAAAATTACTAGTTCCCTGTGTAAAGCTTGTTTCTTTTACTCTGTCTGATAGAACTATATATGACATTTTATACCTCTAATTAAGTATTTCTTGTTGGAGAAGAATCCGCTGTAACACCAACAGTATTGCCAAATACAACAAGATCATTTACAGCCGCATTAATATAAGTGTTATTATCGTCTTTCTTAACACAAAAAGTTAGATAATCTGCGGTTCTCTCTACAATACCAACTGTATTGATATCAAAATCTTCAGCAGAACCAGCAGAAGCAATAGCATTGCTATTACCAATAGCTGTATAGTGTGGATCAGAAAAAGTGCCTGGATTAAATGTTATTTTAAACTTGCCTTGTTCAAATCTTGTTACTCCTGAAACATTGTACGAAGCCATAATAGACATATTACCAGAACCATTAAAAGTGATCCAAGCTTGAGCAATACCTTTTGCACTACTTGTATTTGAATTGTCAGCGTCAAACTTTATAGAAGAAGCACTACCAATATGTACAATTTCTTCACTGTCTGTATATTCAAATTTTAAACCACGATTATCCGTATTTGGAGCACCAACTAAACTACCACTGGAATTGATCCACTCTTCGCCCATTGGCATATTAGCAGTAGCTTTATTTAGACCGCCAGTGCTCATGTACTGTGTGTGTGGATTGCCAACGGTGAGATTAATGAGGTTATTATGACTAATTCCACCTGGACCTGGATATGGGATAAGCTGTGTGCCGCCACCATTATTTAAGAACTCAATACCAGAACCAACGATTAATTTGCCGCCAGCACCATCTTCTAGCTGTAGTTTTACATCATTAACAAAGGGTGTGATTGAATTAAAATTTCCACTTGCAACAATGTGATTCATTGACTCTAGCACATCCGTCATGTTATTACGAATGTCTGCTGCTGAAATAGCACCAGCATTATTATCAGCTAAGTCAGTCTGAATATTCTCGTAAATTGTACCACTTGATCTAATAGCCATTATGTTCTCCTTTAGTAATTAAAATATCCTCCACCCCTAAGATCATAATTGTTGTAATTTCTAGACACAAAATCACTTCCTGGGCTGTAAGGTCCAAGTACTGCCTGACCAGCTAGTGTGCCACCAGATTTATAGTCGAGTAAAAGTTTATCATATTTCATGCATATATCTTTGTATAAAACCTGTAACGTACCACTAACTCCACGTAAATCAATAGAGGATGGGCCGTCTTTAATCGCAATGGCATTACCAGCTTCTGTTTTTATCTCACTACCTAGTATTATACACCCAGCTTTTAAAACAGTTAAATTGATAAATGCGTTATCTCTTGTATCTGTATCTGTTGGGTCTGGAGATAGTCTACATTGTTCAACATCTATGGTATAAGAATTAACAAGATCAACATCAAATGTTACTAATTGTGCAGCAACTAGAAGAGATGTCTCTATTCTTTGAGGAGAATATTTATACGCTGTTGAATCTAAGTCGCCTATAATGTGTCTTAACATTACGGATAATTGACCTTGCCATGACATAAATCACCTATAAATTGCAGTGAACTTGGAACGAATGTATATTCGTGTGAAAAACGCCACTAGGAGAAGAAACTTTTCCTTGCAACTTATAGTAACCAGCCTCGTCAAGATCTCCAGCAACTATATCGTAATAAACTTTTCCATCTGTCCCATCTGTAGTAAAGACGCCAGACCTATAAATAAGTTCGTCATCCGGCCTTTTAAAAGTCAATACAATACTTGTAGCATTAGAAATATCTACGGCAGTATCACCATCTTTAATAGTGATAGAAAACTTTGTACCAATGTCATCTACATGTATTTCACTAGACATACTAAAGAATTACCCCAGGAGATTTTTGTATTTTAAAGCCTACTACTTCTTCTTCCTCTATGTATAATTCTGATAAAGACTGTTGTTTGATGTCCAAATTAAATCCTGTTGTTTGTTTTATGTCAAAATCCAATGATGTTCCTTGATCTATAAACATTTCAAAAGAATCTATTTCTCCATTAAAAACCGGAGTAAATAATGTAGAAAATGGTAAATGGCTAAAACCAAACATTATGCTTGAGGGTCATTAATTGTGACGCTTTGTAGTTCTTGTTCTAACTGTTGTTTAGCTAAATCTAGTTCGTGCTTCTTAACATGGTCGGATAAAAACTTCCTAACCATCCTATTAGCAAATACATACTTGGATTCTGGATTATTAACAAGAACATTATTGTCATTAATGACTTGTTCTTGGTAGTTGTAATTAGCTGAAACAGCGTTGATAACACGATCTACATCTGCATCAGCAATTTCCACAGAAAATATCGCCATAGTTTTCTCCTTTTTGTAAAGCGTCTAAATATAGATACACATTATATCCAAAAAACATGTGTCATATTTATGGAGGGAACGTGGTACTGCTCGTTGGAGAAGATGTGGTGCTAGTCGTGCTGGTTGACGTAGTGGTAGTCGTGCTTGTTGACGTAGTAGTAGTCGTAGTAGTTGTAGCACCTTCACAATTAGCTAAACACTCTGATTCTGTGTCGTATGGTCCACCAACAACACTATAGGTTGCAACAACTCCTCCATCTGTGCAGACACGATCATAAGGAGGATTAAGATTTTCCCAACAATAGAATTTGTTTGGATCTATAGTTGTAGTTGTTGTAGTTGTTGTAGTTGGAGCAGAAGTGGTACTAGTAGTTGATGTTGTCGTACTAGTCGTTGTTGTTGTGGTCGTAGTCGTAGTCGTTGCTTCGTTTAATAAGCGATAAAAAAACGGCATTAGTAATTTTTGCCTCCAACAAAAGCAAGCCACGTTGTACCACCGTCCAAAGTCATAAAATGATAAACATCCTTTTTACCATTTGTGCTAGTTAACGTTGGCGCACTACCACTGGGCCACTTAACACTGGTGGGCCAGGAAACTGTTCTCTGTGTGCCATCTGCTGTAAACACAATACTAAATGATTGTGCTACGCTAGAACTAGAATTTACATTACTAATTGTAATGTTAATTACATCGGCATTTAAAGACACAAGGAATATATTTCCATTGTCCAAGTTTAGTGAAAGTGACCCAGAAATCATTCCTACAGTGGAGGTCGTTTCTGCATATCTTACAAATGCATGATCTCCATTATTAATAGACATTTATCAAGCCTCTGGATCAGGTGCTGGATCTGGTTCAGGTGTTGTATCTGGCTCAGGAACTGGTTCTGGCTCAGGTGGAGGAAGAACGGTAACTGTACCATCTTCATTCATTGTGAAGTCACCAACTACGCCAAGACCTTCAGCAATTGCTTCTGGCTTAACGAGAGCAATGAGTTCACCAAGTCGTGCATGAAGATAAAATACTTCCTTAGCATCTGTGCCAAGTTCTTCAGCAATCTCTTCTGGAGTTGCACCCATACGATTGCCCCAGAAAAGTTGTGACCCTTCATTAAAGGACATAACCATCTGCTCGAAAGTGTTTTTTGTCATTCTGACAAGTCTCTCAGCAGCCATAACATCTGCTGGTGGACGACGATCTAGATCATCTCTATCTAAAATACTCATAGTTTCTCCTAGAAATATTTAAAGTGTTCATAAAACCAAGAATAATTATTCTTAATCCATTTGGCTGGATTATTTCCTAAAACTTCATTGTAGTCTGGATTTGTATAGCGGATTTCATGTTTAATATTATGATCTCCAAATACTCCATAGACTTCATCATCTTCAATCGTAACCTGTTCCACGTTAGAAAAGTCATGATTGTACGTTTCAAGTTCTAAATACTTATACACCTTTTCCACTTCTTTTTGTGGATTCTTGCATAAATCTTCATACTTGATAAAGAGCATAGACTTATCTCTACCCTCTTTAATTATCTGATA
>Ga0102963_1000533_pt1 | contig 16432 bp, 5 predicted proteins | sample SalPon2_C_H2O_MG_2_FD_84522 | JGI IMG/M metagenome (GOLD analysis project Ga0102963, IMG submission 84522) | Salt pond water microbial communities from South San Francisco under conditions of wetland restoration - Salt Pond MetaG SF2_C_H2O_MG | ecosystem: Environmental > Aquatic > Non-marine... | reverse complement strand
ATTCATTGGTAACCCACAACAGGAGGTTATTATAACAAATACATTTTTTGACCCTGTTATGTTAGAGATTGAAATGGTTGAGTTCGATGATGAAACTTTAGCATATGCATTGTTCTCTAACCAAACAAAATCTTTAGAAGATGGTATTTATACTATATACAACTTCGGTAACCAAATATATAGACAATATAACTTATATGAAGTTAAAGATCAGTTTACAGGTAAACCATTGTTTGAGGTTAGGGAACAGAAATTTACTATTGACCCAACTAAAGATTTTGATGATATAACTGACTTTTAAAGAGATAAATGGCAAATAATAACAGAATAAAAATTGCGGGATACGCAAAAAGAATATTTTTCAATGACAACATTGAATATAGGAATTTCAGTCCTGATTTAGTAGGATTCCAACTTACTAGTGAGGGGGGTACTACATTATTTACCAATGGTAACTTTTCGATATCTGTTAATTTAGATCCAAAACCAAATGTCTTATTTACTCAGGGTACTAAATCTAAATTTTTTACTTTAGATGATATTAGTACATCTGGTGACACACAATCAACTATTCAAAGTAATGTTAAGGCTAAACTTAATATAGACATTACAAATCCTTTGAGTTATATATGGTATGGTTCTTCTAGCGAGATGATTAGAGCATCTTTATTAGATATACAGGAGAATTGGCCAGCCGCAATATACGTAGATAATAAAGTTGGTAGTGTTACAGGTAATAATATTACTGATTATGTTTATGATATCTCTAGTGACGAATCAACATTTAAAGTTAATAGTAATTTCTTTAATAATCCATATGCTATAAAATATACTGAAGATTCTAAGTATGTTGCGACAAATAGTGAAGAAAACCCTTTAAGGAATTTTACTTTAAAATATGGGTCATATGTTATAGAACACAATGGAATAGTAAAAAATATTAAAAGTATAACACCATCTACACAAAAAACTAATTCGGAGTTAACTTTGGTTGTAGACGGTAATCCATTTCCTGAACTTACAGGTATCTATATACCACAATATAGCTTTTTAAGTAACAATGTAGATGCCTCTATCCCTTATTTTATAAAACCTAATGAGTCTGAAATTGAGAAGTTCTTTAGTGGGTTAGATGATTTTCAGAGAACAATATTAAATAGAAATATTACTCCAATATACAGAGCAGAGATTATTAGTAGTAATTATACTGATGATGGTGTATTATTAACTAGTAAAAAAGTATACGATTTCCCTTTAATGGATGATGGGTATAACCTTAATTTCTTCGACACCTTTTATATAGCTTACCTTACTAAATTGACGAAATTGGGTGAGGGACTTGATCAAACAAATACTGACATCATATTTAGAAAATATACTACTGAAGCAATAAATAGTTTTGATACCTTACCAAAGGCAGACGGTGAAGATTTAACTTTAAATGGTGAAAAGGCGACTAAATTGGTTAGGATATATGGAGTTGAATTTGATTACGTTAAAAAATATATTAATGGTATTAAGTTTGCACATGTTGTAACATATAATAAAAGAAATAATTTACCTGACGTTTTAGTGAAGGATCTAGCATTTATGTTAGGATTAGAACCGATTAATTTTATTAGTGACACATCATTTTCTAAACTATACTTACCGAGTAATGGTGGTGGACAATTTAGTGGAACATCAACAAATCTTACAAAAGAACAAATTGATGTTGAGTTATACAGAAGATTGATTCTTAATATTGCTTGGTTATGGAAAAGTAAGGGTAGTAGGAAAGCGGTTGAGTTTTTATTTAGATTTATTGGTGCGCCTGAGTCATTAGTTAATTTTAATGAATATATTGTAGTTGTAGATAAACCATTAGACATCGAAGAAATAAAAAGGTTGTTATACATTTATACTGGTGAAGTTGATTTGTCTAATATACCTTATGATGATGATGGGTTCCCATTACCACCAGTTAATGGTGACTTAGTAATTAGTAACTTTATTGATCCCGAAACTGGAGAAGTTGTAGAGAATGGTATTACAGATATGTATTTCCAAAAAGCGGGTGGTTGGTATAGAGAAACTTATGGTAGTAATGTATTAACAGTATTAAATGGTAATAATCCACATGTTGGTCCTTATGATGGTGGTAGTGAATATCTACAATATTTTAGTAGATGTTATATACCTAATTTCGATAATGAACCTACCGTAGTTATAACTGCAGACACTATAAGACAAAATTATTTTGTAAATTATAATTATGGTATTTTTAATGATATTCCTACAGGAACGACATTCTATACTACACAATTAACATACAATAGTAATACAAATAATTACCAACCTATAGATAATTGTTTGAATGTTAATTACTCTATTATTGAAACTCCGTTACAAAATGATGGAAAGACGACATTACAACAAGCATTTGCAGAGGCGGAAGCAGAATATAATGCATTTTTAGAGTTAATACAAAAAGATAGTTATTTAGTTTATTCTCCAGAATGGCAGATTATTAAAAATAATTATGAATTATCATTAAAAAATTGTTTAAATGAAATCTCTACTGAAGATTGTGATACTAATAAAACTTTGGAGATTTGTTTAAATGGGGTAGAAGTAGAAACCACCCAATATAGTTGTGATAATCTTTCATTAAAAGAGTGTTCTCCATTTTTATATTATGAAGATGAAAATGGGAATAAAGTTAGTTTCGATAAATTTCCACAATGTTGTGGAAATAATAATGGTAATTTTGTATCGTATGTTAATGAATATGGTAGACTTACGGAATATTGTACAACAAAGGCACCTTGTGTTGGTAAACCTTTAGAACCATTAGAAAATGGTATAGTACCATTTTTAATGACTGAGAATACAGTACCTGATAATATTTTTCAGTTATATGATAGATGTTACCAATATATTTATGAACAAACAATACCATTATCAGAATTTGAGGATGTGATTGGATACACTCCACAAGAAATTATTACCTCATTTTTATCGGGAGATTATCAGATAGCTATCCCTTTTGAAACATTATTTAGTTATGTTTCATGTGATATTACTTCGGTAGTGAGTAGTCCTGAGTGTTGTGCTTATTATGGGTTGAACTATACGATTGTAAATGGTGGTCAAAAAGAATATATAGTATGTTTGAAAAATAATTTGAATGGTTTAAGTGATGAACAAGTTCCTCAGTTTACTTTGCAGGATAGGTTAAGTTTGGGTAATTATACGATGCCGAATATTGATGAACAAATTAATACAACATATTATGATTTACAAAATCCAATAGGTAGTGTATATAATTATTATTCTACAAATATCTTTGAGGATTGTTTTAATGAATCAATTTTAGTAAAAGAAGTTGTAAATACGAGTAATAATATTATTGCAACCCCTAATTCTATTTTAGATGACCCTTCACTTATGAATCCTTCTAATTGGGAGGTTCATACAATTGATGAGTATGGGAGAGTTAGTTTTGAACCTATTATTTATGATAATAATTTTATTATTGATTGGGATAGTACGGAGGAAGTTAGTGATTTATATCAGTTAATTGCAGAATTCTACGGTTATCAGTTTGGGTATTTTACTATTGATCAAAACAGCGGTAAATTAATAACATATAAAGGTGAAAATCCTTATTCTAATAATCCTAATACTATATTTAGTGCGGCGGTTGACCCTAATAGGGTTGGATGTGATGATTTTAATAATGTTTCAGTTGTATTCGGAAGTGAGAATTGGCAGGGTTTTAAATTACCTGAATTAGAAGATTGTAGTTGTACAATAGATTTCTCTTTTGATTATATGTTAAAATATGATGCTGGCAATTTGATTGAATGTGCGAATAATATATCTTGTAATCCTGCAATTATACATGACAATACAATTAGTAATATTAATTGTTTAAATTTCGTTGCGTTTACAAATAGTATAGATGAGTCGCAAACATTACAAGGTAATTTTAACGATAGAGAGGATGTAACAGAAGAGTATATTATTTGGCAAAATACCAATGTGTTAGAACCAAATGTAGAATGTTGTAACGCACTGGGTGGAAATGTTGTGTCAGTAACACAATGGGCGTCTCTGAATCAAAATTGGGTTTCGCAGATAAACACAACTTATGGGGAATTATTTATTAATCCTTCGCAAGATTTGTTAGCGACATTAAACTTTAATACGGGAGAAATATTACAGTTCATTGAAAAATATAAAAATATTAAGTCGAATGTGGAGAATGAAATATCGGGTTGTTTTAATTTAACCCTACTATTCCCAACTTGTGACATACAATATAATAATTATATAACAACACAAAGTATATGTAATTTAGAAGTACCATTAGAGTGTGGTATATGGTCTAAATTATTGACAGATTATAAGACATTAGAAAGTGCGATAATGAATGTTATCGGACAATATAATTCATTATGTGCGGAACCATTAAATGATACTATTTCACAAATAGACGTTATTAAAACTTTTAATGGATTAACCACTCAAGAAACAACTGAATTAGAAAAATTAAAAAGTAGTGAAGATAAACTTAATGAACAAATTCTATTAATAGAAAATGATATTAGTAAAAAAAGTGGGGATAATGTTATCATTGAAAAAGCAATTACTAATGTAGATAACCCATTAGATTGCTCCGTTTATCAAAATAAAATAAATGAAATAAGAAACTTTGACTATAATTCGTATTGTAATAGTTTAATTTACGGTGATATTAACTCTAATGATGGTACTAAACAAAATGAATTTAATGTTTGTATATCGACAAAAACATTAGAAAATCAGAATGAAGAATTGTTATATTCTCAACTATTAGAAGATTGTTTTACTAAAAATAGATTAAATGAAGAACTAAATAAGGCAAAATTTGATAATAATCAAACCTTAATTAGTGAAATTGAAAGTCAGCTATTAGATGTTAATAATGACATCAATAGATTAACTACAGATTATAATAACACTATTAGTTACGATGAATCTAAGCAGTCGTCAATAATAGAAAATAATGATACGCAAAATACAATTATTAAAACTGCGGAATTATTAAATACTAATACTGAAAATATTACTGACAATTCAGGTAATTTAGTTTTAAGTGATACACAAAAAATAGAACTAGACATTATCTACAATAAAAATATATCACAAATAAGTGATTTATCGGTAGAAATTGAAGAAACAAATATTCTATTAAATCAAAACTTAATAGAACAAAATACGATAATATCGGGTACTAAGATTGAACAAAATAATGTTGGTAATACTGTATTAGAACCACTATCTGGTGGAACATTAGGTACTGGAGATGGTATATGTGATTTTATTGACCCATCATTATTAACCTCTTCACTATCAGGTGCGTTATTATACAACGGTTTAAATATCCCATTAGAATGTTGTAATTCCAATGCAATTCCATTAGATGGTACATTTACTTTTATTGGTAGAGAATGTTTTTATAGTAGTAAACAGGAAGAAATAAAAAATTGTTGTGATGTAATCGATACATTAGTAATTGAACAATCACTAGAAGAACTACAACAAGAGATACCAACTATTGAACAAAAAACCCAAGAATGTTATGATAATTGGTACAACAAATTGGTAGGGGATTATGAAGTTTATGAAGAAGAAAATAATAGTAATTTTGATTCATATTTAAATAAATTAAAAGTTAATTTTAAATTATTTGTTAATAATACAAATGATGATACTCAGACAAATATAGACACAGGTTTAACTTATTTGCCATATACACAAGGGGTCAACCCAATATGGGAATGGGATCCTACTAATGGGTATACTGGAGTTATTTTAGAAGGTACAGAACAAGAGATTGCGGTAATTGAAGATGGTATATTTAATCATCTATCACAATTAAATGTACCATATAACTCAGAGATGTTTGAACCTGAGTGGCAAACATTTAATTTTACGATACCAGAGTGTGTATGTGATGATTTACGAAGATTATATCCGAACAAAGAATTCTTCTTCTCTATTGGTATAGAGAATTATGAATGTTCATTGTGTTTATTGGTTGATAATATACAAGTTAATGTCGCAGATTGTCAAACAAATAGAATACTATCAATAAATGATTGTATGATACCACAATTAAGTTGTGTTATAGACAATAAAAAATCTTGGGTTTATTATGATGATGGGGTAGTTAAACAAACAATATACCCTAATGGTGATTGTAATACTGGTTCTACATCTAATTATGAAATAGTTAAATTAGGTGCGCAACAAGAAAGACTATGGTTAGATTTAGAATATAGATATACAGATTATGATGTTAACCATTCTGATTTAATATTAAATGTTAAAAATTCAACTTTCAGTATTGATCCTGCGAAGGCAATAGAATGTGACGTATTTAATTATTGGAAAAATATCGATTGTAATAATTGTATAAATAGTTGTACATCTGCAAATACAGTTATATTTAGTGGGCAAGTTTATAGTTCTACTACATTAGAAAATTATACTTTAGATTTATCGGCATCAACATCAGGATTAACATTTAGTTGTTCTACGTTTACAGATTTATTAGAAAATCAAGTATTAGAGTTGAAAAATAATTACTATACACTAACCTCGAATTATACTACATCACTAAATGCGTCTTATTATGAATTATTAAATTTAGGTTCTTCACTAAGTAAATTTAGTATACAAAAAAATAATTGTGGTACTGATACTTTAATATTAAATAATAATCGAGAAATTGATAATTTATTTGGGTTAATTACCGAAAATTATGATGGTACTATATCATTTTATGAATCTTATATTTACACAGGTAGTACACCATATACTGGTGGTACTTTGGTTGAAGTTTTAAGTGGTATAACTGCGCAAACATTCAACCAAACCCCATTTGTAAATTCTGGTTGTTGTAAAACAATTAATAATTTACTTAATAGTGAAGGTGTGGGCGGTTTAGATTTAGGTAAGAACTATCAATGGGATAGTAACATCAGTGCCTGTGTTTGGAAACCAATAAATGGTTGTTCTAATTGCAATGGGGATTGTGAATATTGTGGTACATTAAACGAGTGTTCTAATGGTTTTTATACGGGTACTTCTTATAATGTCTGTATTAATCCATTAGATTATTTAGATATACAACCATCAGAGATTAATATTAAAGCAGTATTTGATCAATTAGTACAAACTAATTTAATTGATGTTAAGAGTAGACAAACAATTAGTGATTATCCATTATTAAGGTTGTTCTATGAATTATACCTAAACGCAAGTAATTGTGGTAAAGACTTATCTGGTAAATATACATACGACACTATGTTTGAGTTTATGGATAAGATTGGTGACTATTGGTTAGACTTATTAGAACAAGTTGTACCTGCAACTACTATATGGGAAGGGTGTGATAATTCTGGAAAGATATATAGAAATACTATTTTTGATAACAATAAGTTTAACTATAAGAGATATAGTTTGAATTTCATAGATGTTGAAGTTGATTGTCCATTATCTGCACAAACAGACTTTAGTATTGGTTCTGAAACTAAACATTCATTAGTAGAACAAAAACCTATATATCCATCAAGTCCTGAAATAACACAACTTAAGACTAACATATTAAATAAAGAGTTGGAGATTACCCTACTTAAGAAACAAATTTCTGTTGAACAAAGTAAGTTATGTGCAATAAGACTACAAGATTTAGACACACCAAATCTACAAGATTTAATTGATTCACAACAAAGTCAAATTGATTTACTTAATAGTGAGTTAGATAAATTAAATCAACAATTAGTAGAATTAAATAATCAATTAGATACATTAGAAAATGAGTATTTACAACAACAACAAAATTATTATATGAACTTTATGAGTTGTAGTGGTATAACTCAAAACCTAATAAATGCACAAAATAATTTATCTGGATTTACACAAGGTACTACCGCATATGAAACACAAAGAAACTTTATTGCAGGACTTAGAGATAAATATAATAAGTGTGTTAGAAAGGCGAATACGTTAGTAAGTGATTATAATACAGTGTTTATAACACAAATATATGACAGTAATGAATATGAGGGTAATGTAGAGATATTTGGGGATCCTGATTTTGATATACCTAATTTCACTAAAACATTACCACCAGAACAATTATCTGGATGGTATTATAATCAAGAATTGATACATAATTGTTAATGATTTAAGTTAATTTTTTAATATATATAATAAAAAGAAAAAGATGGTATTAAAAAGATATAACAACACAAAATATATTAATCATAATGAACTAATTGATTTATCATATAAGTTAATATAATTTAAATATGGCAGGAATTAGAGGTAAAATAGTAAATCCAATATCAATAGGAGGTGAAGTTATAACTGAAATTGAATCACCTATTAACTTAAATATAGGTACTGATATGAATTATCAGGCATCCTCTATGTCTACATTTTTAAAAACAGAAAAATCATTATTCCTACCTACAGATTTATCTAAAATAGATGATATATTTTTATTATCTAAACCTGATAAATACGGACAATCCATATTTAGAAATAGATTAACAGAAAAAACAATACCATTAAATTTTTCAGGTAACGTAAGTGACTCGAATTCTGAGATAGAAATTACTGAGAATAATGAAATACTTTATATAGATAATGGTAAAAAATATCAGTTACTTTCTAGTAGAAATGAAAGTAATAACTATGGTTGGGAACCTGTAAGTAATAGGGCGAAATATAATCATATAGAAAGATCGGACTTTGATAGTTTTGATTTCCCACAAGTTACGATAAGAGGTGTTAGAAAAATCCCTGCCACTACCGCAGATACTTTATGTGGTCCAGTAACATATACTGGTGAAACATATGATAGAATGAATTATAATTGGTTCTTTGGTAAAAATTCAGGGATTTCATTTAACCCTATACAAAGTGGTGGAACACCGGTTATATTAAGTGGGGCGATGGAATCACAAGAAGGTGTTGCCTCATTATCTAATAAAGAGGGGAAACTATTATTCTATACAAACGGTGAAACGGTTTATACTAGCGGAAACACAGTTATGTCTAATGGTACGGGTTTATCTAGTTCGGGAACCTCAACACAATCAGTTGTTATTGTCCCTAAACCTGAATCTGATAAGTATTATTTGTTTACTACAGATTATAACGGTAATCCTAATGGATTTGAATATTCTATAGTTAATATGGGATTACAAAACGGAGATGGTGTAGTTGAAACAAAAAACATTAAACTTATTAATTCACCATTAACTGAAAAAGTAACTGCGTGTAGTAATACATCTGAAGACTCTTATTGGGTTATAACACATACAAGTGGTGATACATCATATTATACGTATAAATTATCTTCTACAGGATTAAGTGGACCGATAATCACAAATATCGGTTCTACACACAATACTGCGAGAGGTTATATGAAGACATCGCCTGATTGTTCTAAATTAATATCTTTATTATATGATGAGGATATTATAGACATTTTTGATTTTGATTCCACAGGTGGTACGTTAAGTAATTTTATATCATTAACGGGAATGACTTTTGATATTGGACCTTATGGGTTGGAGTTTTCTTCAGATTCTTCTAAGTTTTATGTTAGTGAAGGTGCAGGTGAAAAAGTATATCAATTTGATTTAACTTATACCTCTTCTACTGAAATGATAGACAATGTAATTGAGGTAGGTAACATTAGTGGGGCGAGTTTTGGGGCACTACAATTAGCACCTGATGAGAGAATCTATCTTGCGGATTATAACAATACTAATTTACATATTATACATAGACCGAATGGTTTGGGTGTACAATGTAATTTTGAAAGTGATGGTTTATCTTTAACTAATAGTGGTATCACCGGTACATCTTCATATTGGGGATTACCTAATGTTATAACGGACAAATCTATTTCTTGTGATAGATCAGTTTATATTATACCTAAAAGTAGGACAGGATACTTATTTGACGTTTTAGTGAATAATGTTAATAACGTAGTTGAACCTAAAAAACTTTCATTATTTGGTGAGGTTTATAGATACGAACAAAGTATTGGTGAATTTACTAAATCCGCATTATCTAATTTTGTTATAGATTATAAAGATTTAACCGCTAATACAAGTAATAACATTTATATACCTACATTAAATATAGGTGAGGGTGAATTTTTAATAAAATCTTACTGGACTTATAATGTAAACACGTTATTGGCAAAGAAACAAAAAGTCACAAAAAATACTATTAATACATATAAAAGAGGTGAATTATATGGTTTATATGTTCCCGAAACGGATTGGTATTTTATATCTTTGTTTGAATCACAAAAACCACTATTTAATAGTTCTACCGCACCTCAACCTCAAGACATAGGTAATTTAGTAGTACAAAGTAGGTTTACTGAAAGTGGTACTACTGAGTACGTAGTAAATGGTTTATCTGACCCAATAGTCTCATATAATGGTTCTGTATTGGCTAAGAATATTGAATATAGTGCAGTTACCTCTGCAACTACACCATATATTAAATTATTATTTAATCCATTACCTAATCAAGTTTTAACATATGCATATATTAATAATGGAGGTAGTGACGATTTATTGGCGGATTTATATACGATATCTACAACAATAAAAAGTGGCGCAACTAGTACACAATCCTCTACAGATAGAGTATTTTATAATACCACACAAAATAAATATGAATTTTATTTGACTAGTGTCCCTAATAGTGATGTTGTTTTATCTTTAAATGGGACAATATTAAGTAAAGATATTGAATATTACTTATCTTTATCTGATAGTAGAAGAATTATATTTGAAGATGATTTAGTTGTTGGCGATATAATAGAAGCGTTTTATGTTCCTACTGCCGCGATAAATGGGTTAGTACCTAATAATACGCCTATAATTAGCTGGTCTATCAACGATGCACCAACACAAACATTTGGTAGGTTTACAATAGAAGTGACTGATCCTACTGATGAATTTTTTGAATCAATAGAATATAGTTTTGTTGTTGACTATATTATAGGACAAAAAACATATAGTGATACTATAACATTGACAAATGCAGTCGCAGGTGATAAATTTATATATAGGGTTAAAAATGAAAAATTTTATACCCCTATTATTGGTGAAACTATTTATAGTGTAAACTATAGTGATGTAAATAATATAGAAATACAATTTAATAGTGGGCAATCATATTAAAATAATAACATTTGATATATTTATTAATAAATAAAAGAGGAAATGAGTTACATTAATAAACAAGATACTACCTTAGTAAGAGTTAAACTAACTGATATTGGTAGAGAACAATTAGCAAAAGGACAATTAACCTTTACTAATTATATGATTGGGGATTCAGAAGTCGACTATAATTATGTTAAAGGATGGAGTGAATTTGTACCCAATGAAGGTGCAGCGACAGGACAATTTTGGTTTCCTGAAGCGGATGGTAATATAGATAAAAATATATTTTCAAAAGTACTAAGACCAAAAGACGACAACCCATTTTTTTCTTCATTCCTTTTAAACCAAAGTAACCAATTCATATTTCCTCTAAACCAACAAAGTAATATACAATTAATAAAAGGTATAGTTACTAATGAGGCAGATGATAGAGGATTCTTTTCTGGATCCACAGTAGACACAGGATTGATACCACAAACAGGAACAGATTTCATTAAAGAAACTGGTACAATAGATTTAGTTAATTTTGATGGGGTTATAGATGTTACTACTTTCACACAAGGTGTGTTATCTGGTATTACGTTAACTAACACAGAAGTTAATGATTATATTATATTTAGATTTACAAACCCAACATTAGGTAGTCAAACTGGATCAACAATGACTGCGGCGACAATAAATACTACATATAATATTACATCTATTAGTGGTTCTACAATTAAAGTAGATAGAGTTTTACCAACATTAAACGCATATTCAGGAACAATTATTACATATTATACTTTACCTGGTGGTGATAACCCTACAGATGATTACTATGGGACTAATTCATTGGCTGCGTATTGGAATACTGGTACATTATCATTTGATAGTAGTTGTGATATATGTAATGAAAATATTCCAGTGTGGAATATGAATAATGTGTGGACAGAAAACCCCGCGGGACTTTACAAAGATTCTCCCGTTAATTATCACGAACATAATTTATTCGGTTCAGAACAATTCACAGGTTCTAAACAATATTTAGGTTATAATGAAAATTTAGTTTGTAACACAAATGATGCGACATCAATATGTGGTACCGATCAACCTATAAGTTATATTGACCCTTATAAGAAATCAATATCTATCTTACATTATTCTAATAGTTGTATATCTAATTTCTATGGAGAACAATTTTATATCGATGAGGAAACAGGTAAATTATTGAATTTAGATATTCCTGTTATGTGGCACAGAAGAAATGATGTTGGTACTGCGAGTGGTACTACATTAGGTATGAGATTTACTTCAGATACAATTAAGAAAACATTGTCATCTAATAATGATGTTGAGTATTATGATTTAATTGAATATAGTGGTATGTCGGTAACTCCGACAATGCCATTAGTAGTTGGTAAAATATTCCCACAATTAAAAATTGTTGTTATTGATAATGAGGAGTTAGTTGCTGCGATGTCATATAAATCGAATAGAAACTATACACTACCTGACTTATCTGCAGAATTAGTTACATCAGTTAATGGTAATTGTACTGGAGTGTTAAAGGCGGGTGAAACATTGTTTATGACTTATTGGTTAGAAAATGTTGGTACAGGATCGACAGGTACGACAACAGTGACTACACCTACACTACCTTGTCAGAGATATACTGTTATCGACAACAAAACAAGTTCTGATAAAGATGTTCAGTTTAGAATTAGTAACGTAGATCATTTACCATATATGAGAAAAAGGGAAGATTCTGGATATGATGGTTATGGTTTCTTTGCGGATTCATTTAAAGTTCTAGCACAAGTAATAAATAGAGATACACAAAATAGACCTTCTCCATCGGGATGGAAGGTTGTTGACTTTACATCGACAAACATCACAGGAAATAGTGGTGAAACAATTAACCCACTATTACTACAGAACCAAAATCCAAACACAACAGGATTTATTTTAACAGGTTCTTTATATACTGGTGGTACACAATTTAATTTAGGTGAAGAATTAGATATGTCAACCGCACAATATTATGGTAAGATGACTTTTGGAGATGAAAGATTATTCTATGGTAATTTAAGAACACATATTGCGGCGACAATATATAAATCACTATTTAATATTAACATAGATGGTGCAACAATTGCATCTAGTAGTAATACTACATATGATTTTGGTTTAGATAGGTATGTTAGTGAGATAGGTGTGTTAGATAATAACAATAATTTAGTATTGGTTGGTAAGTTGTCTAGACCTATTAGATTGGCAGATTCTACTACCGCATCAATAGAATTAACAATAGACTTTTAAATAATAAAAAATGGGATTTATAGATAGTGCAACTACGGTAACAATCAGAGCGAGATTAACTAATCTTGGTAGAGAGAAGATATTGACAAATAACAATACTATCTTCACTCATTTTATTTTGGGTGACTCTGATGCAAATTATAACACAAGTGAAAAACTAACAACTGGAAAGATACCTACAAATAGTGGTAATTTAGGTGTGAATAGTACAACTAATGATAACATATTTGAAAATGTGGGTATTGGTAGTAAATTATTTGTGACTGTTGCGCCTACTACTAAAAAATTAGTGGAGAAAAATTCTAATAAAATTAATATGGAAATCGCAAAAGTAGGTGAAAACACAGTTAGTGGTAGTTCTCTTACTTATGTACAATTAGATAGAACAGACACTAGTAGTGTTAACACTAACTATTTTAAAAGTTTATCTTTACCGATAAAAAAAGCAGATGTTAATGTATTTACAGGTACTACGTCACAAAACGGTGGTTGGTCAGATACACCATTTAGCGGTTTAGGTGTGAGTAATGTACTTATGGGTGTAATCGATAACGACAAATATGGTGAGATTATAGATGGTAAGTCAGTTAAACTAGAGATACCTGTTTATACTGGTTACACAACAGGAGGTACACCTACTGGATTAACTTCATATACATTATATTCTACATATCCTAAAACTACAATACCTAAAACTGATTTAGATTCAGATTATATTGATAGAAGTAGTTACCCACAAACATTATTTAGAAGAAAAATTAATGTATCTTATTTAGTTTCTGATGATATACAAAAACCTAACAATGATTCTTCTAAGAGTTGGTCAACTGGGTATGATTCATTTAAACCATTTAGTTTAAACAACAAAGAATTAATAAATGTGCAAACTATTTCATCTACAGGAATAAATGCGGACAAAATTGCGGGTGTGGTTTATTTAGATAAAGGTATTTTTGCAATTACCGATCAAACTATTGTTAATAATGTTGCAACTAATTTTAGCGGTGATCCTGAAACTACAACAGTAAATAATTCATTAGGACTTTACTATTACACTGGTGGTAGTTATAATTGTGTTGTAGATAGTATACAAAAAGATTTAGTTCAGAACATTGTGTGTATTGCGGCAAGAGGTGAGTTTTACAATTCACAAAATGAAACTCTAACTGTTACTGACGATGTTAGAATTAGTGAAGTGGCTATTACAGATGTGGCAGGTAATGTTTTAGCGATTGGTAAAACAGACAGACACATAGTTAAAAAGAAGAACGATTTTGTAGTCTTTGACGTACAAATTGTTATATAATAGTAAGAAAAAAGTTTTTTATGAGTAGAATATTGGGATTAGATGTCTCAACCAAAACGATTGGTATATCGTTATTCGAAGACAATGGTGATAGTGGTAAACTACAGATGTTAACACACATCACCCCAAAGGTAAAACCAAAACCACAAGATAACATTGAATTGTTAATTAAAAAGGCGCAAATATTTCAGTTTGAGTTTTTAGAGAAGTACAGTGATATTGATATCAGTAGAGTTATTATTGAGGAACCATTGGTGAGATCCAATAATGTAAACACTGTGGCAACATTATTAAGATTTAATGGTATGATTTGTAGGTCAGTGTATGAGGTATTAAACATCATCCCAGAATTCATTTCATCTTATGACGCTAGAAAGTACGCATTTCCTGAATTAATGGAAATAAGAAAGTTCAATAAAAAAGGTGAACCATATAGTGAAAAGGAAATAGAAAAGAAACAACCTGTTTTATTTGGTGGACATTCTTGGGATGTGGATAAGAAACAAGTTATATGGGAAAAGGTAAATGAAAGAGAACCACAAGTTGTATGGTTATATAACAAACACCAAAAACTAACTAAAGAAAATTATGATATGACTGACGCATATGCGTGTGTTTTAGGACAGATGAGGAAAGAAGGTAAGTGGGTATAATGTAAATGTTATAGTTAATTGTGAATATCGATCTGAAAGGATCGATATTTTTTTTATCTAAAAATTTGTTTATTTGGAAAACTTGTGTATATTTGTATTTAAATGTCAGAATTAATAGTTGAAATATTAGAAGGTATATTGGGTGAATCCAAAAACCATTATGAAAACAAAGGACAAATATCTTTTGATTGTCCCGTATGTTCTCACGAAATAAAGGGTTTGGATAAGGGTGATGGTAAAGGTAACTTAGAAGTCAACTATGGATATCATGTTTATAAATGTTGGGCGTGTTCAGAAACACACGATACACATGGTACGTTATATAAATTAATAAAGTCTTATGGGACTAAAGGTGACCTAAAAAGATATCGTTTAGTAAATCCTAACATAGAGATAAAAAAGAAAGAAGTAAAAGAGATAAAAGGTTTACCAAAAGATTTTATACCTTTATCTGAAGAGAATGATAGTTACGAATATAAAAAGGCGTTAGAGTATCTAACCAAAAGGAACATTGGTATGGATATTATTGAAAAATATAATATTGGTTATTGTGAACAAGGTGATTATTCACATAGGGTAGTATTCCCATCTTATGATATCCATAATGATATTAATTATTTCTTAGGTAGAAGTTATGAAAAGTACACTAAACTAAAATATAAGAATCCCGAAATACCTAAAACAGAAATTATTTTCAATGAGGGTAAGATTAATTGGGATTCTAATATCTATATTGTTGAAGGTGTTTTTGACCATATAGTAGTACCTAATAGTATACCTATGTTGGGTAAAGTTATTAGTGATGACTTATTTTCTAAGTTAGTTAAAAACGCTGAGTGTAAAGTTATAATACTTTTAGATTCTGACGCTTATTCAGATGCACTTAAGTTGTATAAAAAACTAAACTCTACTAAATTACATAATAGGGTTTATATAAT
>Ga0102963_1000521_pt1 | contig 16726 bp, 15 predicted proteins | sample SalPon2_C_H2O_MG_2_FD_84522 | JGI IMG/M metagenome (GOLD analysis project Ga0102963, IMG submission 84522) | Salt pond water microbial communities from South San Francisco under conditions of wetland restoration - Salt Pond MetaG SF2_C_H2O_MG | ecosystem: Environmental > Aquatic > Non-marine... | reverse complement strand
GAAAGAAATAAAGATAAAGTTTATGTTAAACAAGTTAATAGTGAGAACTATATTAGAAAAAAAGGAGAAGATTTTTTTCAAAATGATCAATGTATTCTAAAATCTTCAATTATGGACTTCGGTAATATAGCGCTTGCAGGGGCAATGAATTACAAATTAATTGAGGTTTATAGAAAACCAAAAATAGGAATTATTGCCAATGGAAATGAATTATTTGAACCAGGGAATAAAAACCAACAAATAAAACAACCTGCATCAACAAAACCATCAATAATGTCATCGATCAATGCTTGGGGTGGAGATGCTGTTGATTTAGGTATTGCAAAAGATACAGTAGATTCTCTTAAATCAAAATTAAAAAAAGGTCTATCTTGTGACATGATCGTTACTATTGGTGGAGCATCAATCGGCGATTATGATTTAGTATATAAATCATTAAAAGAAATGAATTTTAAGCTTAATTTTTGGAAAATAAAAATGAAGCCTGGAAAACCACTTATGTTTGGTTACTTAAAAAATAAACCAATAATTGGTTTACCAGGAAACCCTGTATCATCGATGGTATGCGCACAATTATTTTTAAAACAATCAATCTATAAACTTCAAAATCATAATTATAATGAAAATATTTTTGATTTTCGTTTAGGCAAAGACCTACCAAAGAATAATTGGCGAGAAAGTTATGTAAGAGGCTATATATCAAAAAATACTAATAATCAGATTGTTGCAATGCCAATTTCTAACCAAGATAGCTCATCTTTATCTTCTTATGCTAATGCTGATTTACTTATTATTAGAGAACCTAACGCCAGAAAAATTAAAAAAAATTCATTAGTGAAAGCTATAATTCTTAATTAACCCTTAATAATACTTGACGATAATAGAGAACAAAAGTAAAACATCGTTCTACTTTAGTTCTTTTTTTAAATTAAAGATAAGGATTGAGACCATGTTAACAAAAAAACAAAATGAATTACTAATTTATATTAATCAAAACTTAAGAGAAACAGGTGTTGCTCCCTCTTACGAAGAAATGAGAGAGGCTCTTGACCTAAGATCAAAATCAGGAATCCATCGCTTAATAAACGCACTTGAAGAAAGAGGCTTTATCAGAAGATTGCCTCATAGAGCCAGGGCAATAGAAGTTACAAAACTACCATCAGCCTCCTCTCATAATAAAAAAGCAAATTTCAATCCAGAACTTATAAATGGCAAAAAGAAAGATTTTAAAGATGAAGTTTTTGAAAATCTTCAAGAACTTAGAATGATGGGTAAAATTGCTGCAGGTACACCTATAGCAGCAATCGAATATGAGAAAAATAAAATATCTGTTCCAAATCATATGGTTGGGTCAGGAGAACATTATGCCTTAGAAATTGAAGGAGACTCTATGATTGGCGCTGGTATTTTAGATGGTGATACCGCAATAATCAAAAAAGCTGATGATGCACACTCAGGTGAAATTATAGTTGCCTTAATTGATGGTGAGGAGGCAACATTAAAAAGATTGAGAAGAAAAGGAGATACTATAGCACTTGAACCAGCAAATAGTGCTTATGAAACAAAAATATATGGTCCAGATAGAGTCCAGGTTCAGGGTACTTTAGTTGGAATACTAAGATCATACTAATTCATATATTAATTTACTTGAATAATAGTAATTTTTCCTAAACAATTAAGACCGTTAAAAAGTCTGGAATTTAATTAAAGTGAACAATAAAACTCAAGTAGTAACTCGATTTGCACCGTCGCCTACAGGATATTTGCATATTGGAGGTGTTAGAACTGCTTTATTCAATTGGCTTTATGCAAAAAACAATAATGGTAAATTTCTTCTTAGAATTGAGGATACAGATCGAAAAAGATCTAGCCTTGATGCCGTTGATATAATTTTAGAGGGTCTTGAATGGCTCGGTATAAATTTTGATGACATCCCAATTTACCAAAATAGTAACATTAGTAGACATAAAGAAATTGCTAATAAACTCTTAAATGACGGTAACGCATATAAATGCTGGGCCTCAGAAGAAGAGTTGTTAAAAATGAAAAAAATAGCTGAAAAAAATAATTCTAATATTGGATATAATGGACTATGGCGTGATAAAGAGCCTACTGATAGTGAACTTGGAAAACCCTATACAATAAGATTTAAAACAAAAAAAAATGGTGAAACTATTGTTAACGATAAAGTTCAAGGTGATGTATTTTTTCAGAATAATAGTATTGAAGACTTTATTATACTTAGATCTGATGGATCACCAACATATATGCTTTCAGCTGTAGTAGATGATCATGATATGATGGTTACAGATATTATTCGAGGTGATGATCATTTAAACAATACCGCAAAACAAATTCAGATATATAAGGCGCTAGATTGGAAAATACCTAAATTTTCACATATTCCTCTTATTCATGGAGATGACGGTTCAAAACTATCGAAGCGCCATGGTGCACTGGGTATAGATTATTATAAAAAAAAAGGCTTTCTGCCTGAAGCAATTAAAAATTATTTATTAAGATTAGGTTGGAGCCATGGTGATAAAGAAATATTTAGTGAAGAAGAAATGATTAAATTATTTAATCTCAAGAACATTAGAAAATCATCATCAAGATTAGATATTGAAAAATTAAAAAGCGTTAATAATTTTTATATTAAAAATAAAAATAATAATGAATTACTTAATCTTATAAAATTAAAAAAAATAGACTGTGATAAACACGAAGAATCAATCCTCAAAATTTTGTCAGAAGTAAAAACTAAAACAAAAACAATAGATGAGTTAATTGAATCTATAGAGTTTATTTTCCAAAAAAGACCAATAAAGTTAAATGAAAAAGCCACTGAAATTTTGACAACTGATGCAAAAAAAATATTATCTGAAATTAAAAAAAATATAGAAACCCTTGATACTTGGGATATTAATAATATAGAACAGTTGTTAAAAGATTTTTCTTCTTCTAAAGGTATAAAGTTTAAAGATTTAGGCTTACCTCTAAGAGCGGTTTTAACTGGAACACTAAGTTCCCCAAGTATATATAATGTTCTTGATTGTTTAGGAAAAGATGAAGTATTAAATCGTATAGATGATGTTCTATAATTAATAATAAGGGATAAATTATGTCAGATAAAAGCTCTGAAAATGCTAAGTTAAAATTAAATAATAATGAAATAGATTATAATATTGCCGAAGGAACTATTGGACCCGATGTAATTGATATTTCCAAACTTTATTCTGATACTGGCAAATTTACCTATGACCCTGGTTTTACTTCAACAGCAAGCTGTAAATCATCTATTACTTATATTGATGGAGAAGAGGGAACATTACTATATAGAGGTTACCCAATAGAGCAGTTGGCAGAAAAAGGTAATTATTTAGAAACATGCTATCTATTACTTAACGGAGAACTTCCAAATAAAAAAGAATTTGAAGAATTTGATAGTATAATCACAAACCACACTATGGTTCACGAGCAATTAAATAGATTTTTTGGTGGTTTTAGACCAGATGCACATCCAATGGCTATAATGTGTGGAGTTGTTGGAGCCTTATCTGCTTTTTATCATGACTCCACAGATATAAATGATCCAGAGCAAAGAAAAATTGCTTGTTTCCGATTAATAGCAAAAATGCCTACATTAGCTGCTATGGCCTACAAACATTCATTGGGTCAACCGGCTATATACCCTAAAAATGAACTTAGCTATGCATCCAACTTTCTTAATATGTGCTTTGGAGTTCCAACTGAAGATAAGGGAGTTGATGAGACTATGTCTAGAGCTATGGATAAAATCCTTATCCTACACGCTGATCATGAGCAAAATGCATCAACCTCAACAGTAAGACTTGCTGGATCATCTGGAGCAAATCCTTTTGCCTGTATAGCTTCAGGAATAGCATGCCTTTGGGGGCCTGCCCATGGAGGTGCTAATGAAGCATGCTTAAGAATGCTTGATGAAATAGGAAATGTAAAAAATATACCTGAATTTATTAACAAAGCAAAAGATAAAAATGATCCATTTAGACTAATGGGTTTTGGTCATAGAGTTTATAAAAACTATGATCCTAGAGCTAAAGTTATGCAAAAAACATGTCATGAACTTCTCGATCATCTCGGTCTAAAAAATGATCCAAAGTTAGCAATTGCAATGGAATTAGAAAAAATTGCTCTGGAAGATGAGTATTTTATTGAAAAGAAATTATACCCTAATGTAGATTTTTATTCAGGTATAGTAATGAAAGCTATGGGCTTTCCTATGGAAATGTTTACAGTATTGTTTGCTGTTGGAAGAACTGTTGGATGGGTTTCTCAATGGGACGAAATGATTGAAGATAAAAGCCAAAGAATTGGTAGACCAAGACAGTTATATGTTGGAAATCCTGGAAGGGACTATAAAGACATTAGTAATAGATAACTCAATCTTTTAAATATTCTAAAATTTTATTTGCAGCTTTTTCTGAAGGATTTTTTTTATCGCCAATTATAACTTCTCTAAACTCCCGCAAATCACTAAGTTGATTTTCAATAATATCTTTATCAAGAAATAAATCTAAAATTGATTTGGATATATTTTTCTTATTACAATTACTTTGTACTAACTCCTGAACAGAGTTTTTGTTTAATACAAGATTAATTAAAGAAATGAATCGAACTTTTGCAAGTCGGCTTACAATAAACCATGTTAAGAAATCTAATTTATAAATTACAACCATTGGAATTAATGACAATCCAAGTTCTAAAGTTACGGTTCCAGATGAAGCACAAGCAACATTTGCCTCTTGGAATAGACAAAATTTTTCTCTTTCCTGAGTGATAATTAATGAATCTTGAAATTCATCTTTTATAAAATTATAATTTTTTTCCTCAGTAGGGATCGTTAGTACTATATCAGGAATTTTCTCTTTAATGTCTTTGTATGCGTCTTTAAATGGCTTAATATGTCGTTTAATTTCAGATTGCCTGCTTCCAGGAAGAAATATAAGAAGTGGTTTTTTCTGTAAATTATAAGTTTCTCTAAAACTATTCTTATTAGAGGTTTCATTTAACTTTGGAATAACAGGGTGCCCTACATAAGTTGTTTCTAATCCATGTTTTATAAAAAAATCTTTCTCAAAAGGAAGTAATGAAAGTAGGTGATCAAAGTTTTTTGACATAGACTTGACCCTATTTTGTCTCCAAGCCCATACTGTTGGAGCAACATAACAAATTACTGGTGATTTAAAGGACTTTTTCTTTAATCTTTTTGCTACCCTGTGATTAAAATCAGGACTATCGATTAATATTACCAAATCTGGTTTTTTAATTAATATATCCTCTGTTACCTGATTAATCCTTTTCAGTAATTTATTTATTTTCATTAGAACTGGAAGAATTCCCATTACTGTGAGATCGCTCATTGGGAAAATAGAACTAAATTCATGATTTTCCATGAAATTGCCTCCCACACCATCAAATTTTAAATTTGAATTTTGTTTTATTAGCTCGGATATAATCTCCGACCCTATAAAATCACCAGAGGGTTCTCCAGCTACTATGTATATTAATTTATCTTTAATCAATTTTGATAGCTCTAAATTCCATATATAAATAAATTATTTTGATTTGCGTATTCTATCATTTTGTCCTTATCAACAAGGAAGGCTTTTTTATCCTCAAGAACTATTCCATCTAAACCTAACTCATTTATTAATTTTAATGTATTTAAGCCAACTGTTGGTAAATCTACCCTATTGTCCTGAATTGGCTTTAGCATTTTAATTAAAAAACCACCTGAAATTTCATGATTTTTTTCTTTTATTGCCCTATAAAGCATAAAATCAGTACCATTAATATCTTCAGTTATTATTGCTTTGCTATTGGAGACTATACATGCTTGGCCATTATCACTATTACCAATTTCTGAACAAGTTTTGATAGCTAAATCAATATCATTAATATTAGAACTCTTAATATCAGTATTTGTTAAATTTCCTTTTGTCATAAGAATATCATCTAAGAAATTATCTGCTCCAACTATTTTTATTTTAACTTTGTTTTCAATGTAATTAATAATTGTTTTAATAATTTTTGCATCACCACTTTTCCTGATCATGAATAAAGAGAAAAAAAGTTTTAAGCCAAAAAAATCAGGAAAAAGAAAAAAGAAATTTGGAATCTTTGCTCCACCAATAATAACTAATTTTTTACAATTATTTTTTTTCAGCGATTTCATTGCTAAACCAATTTGACCAAATCGCATCCATTGATGAGGGAATTTTTCTATACCTCTATCTGTTAAGCCTTTAATTGCTATTATAAAAACTTTTTTATTAGACTTAACTATATTCTCAGCAACCTTTATAGGAAGTACACCCTTTCCTGCGTATATTCCTATTCGTTCGACAGACATTACGATTCTTGAGGTAAACAGTAGCTCCTGCTTCCTTTTTGAGTAATAAAACTAATTAGCTCTTCAACCACAGAAGATTTAATATTTTCAGATTTAAGTTTTTTAATTCTATTATTAAATTCATTTTCATCGTTTTCAAATAAAATTGAATAGGCTCTTTTTGCTTTTTTAATCTCTTCGTTATTAAAGTTTCTTCTTCTTAAACCGGTTAAATTTAAACCTTCTAAAGTTGCTCTATTTCCTACAGCCAAGCCATAAGGTATTAAATCTTTTGTTAGCGCAGAAAAGCCACCTAAAAAGGAATGAGAACCAATTCGAGTCCATTGATGAACAGCTGATAAACCACCTAGAATTGCCCAATCACCAATTTGAACATGACCAGCAATCATTACATTATTCGCTAGAACACAACTATTTCCAATATCACAATCATGAGCAACATGTGCTCCAGCCATAAATAAGTTATTGTCACCTACTTTTGTTTCTAAGCCACCTGCTTCAGTGCCAATATGCATTGTTACATGCTCACGAATATTGTTATTCTTTCCGATTTTTAAAGATCCTTTCTCACCCTTAAATTTTAAATCTTGAGGGTCGCCTCCTAGAACAGTAAAGGGCCATACTTTTGTACCAGAGCATATTGTTGTTTTTCCTTGAACAACCACATTTGATAAAAGCTTTACACCTTCTTCAATAACAACATCCGGTCCGATTACACAAAAAGGTCCAATTTCTGCATCAGGGTGAATATTTGATGATTTATCTATTATTGCAGTAGAATGAAATAAACTCATTTTAAACCTCGCCTAAACGAACAACCATAGCTGTTATTATTGCTTCTGAGACTAAATTTTCATCAACATATGCTTTTCCATTAAATTGCCAAATATCTCCTTTATTTTTTTCTTTTGTTATTTTCATTATTAACTGATCGCCTGGAAGAACAGGTTTTCTAAACTTTGCATTATCAACCTTCATTAAATAAACAGATAAATCACTGGTATCACCTTCATACCCATGAACTACCAAAGCACTCGCAGTTTGAGCCATAGCCTCAATAATTAATACTCCAGGCATTATTGGATGGCCTGGGAAATGACCAGGAAAAAATGGTTCATTGATGGTCACATTTTTAATTCCAACACAATATGATGTATCATTAATATCCTCTATTCGATCAACTAATAAAAAAGGGTACCTATGAGGAATAAGATCATGAATTTCTTTTGAATTTATTGATTTTTTATTTTTTGTCATTTTTTTTATCCTTCGATGCCCTTCTTAACATAGAAACTTCTTTTCTCCATGTGTCTATCTCTCTAATAGGAAAGCCAGCCCAAATTTTACCTGGAGACAACGTTTTACTTACACCGGCCTTAGCCGCGATTTGCGAGCCTTTACCAATTGTTATATGACCAACAGCTCCTGATTTTGCCCCCATTACGACAAAATCCTCCAATGTGGTAGAACCCGCAAGACCAACCATGCCAGCAATTATACAGTTTTCACCAATCACACAATTATGAGCAATATGAACTAAATTATCAATTTTTGTACCATTTTTAATGATAGTGTCTTGAAGACTCCCTCTATCAATAGAACAATTTGATCCAATCTCTATATTATTTTCAATGATAACTCTTCCGACCTGAGGAATTTTCTCATGCTTTTCTGGCGACATTGAAAAACCAAAACCATCTTGCCCAACAGAAGTCCCCTGATGAATTATATTGTTATCGCCAATAATTGCATGAGTTATACTTACATTAGAACCAATATAACAATTAGAACCTATTTTAGCACCAATACCAATTACGCTATTAGAAGAAATAATTGTCTTATCACCTATAATAACATTTTTACCAATAACCGCACCTTTTTCAATAATGACATCTTTACCTAGTTCAATACTCTCATCTAAACTGTCTTGTGAATTAACTCCTGTAGTTGAGTTAGGCAATACCTCGAAAGGATAAAATTTTTGCGATACTTTTGTGAAATCCATATAAGGATTGCCTGAATAAATTAAATATAAGTTTTTAGGAGCATAATCACTGTGTTCTTTTTTTAAAATGCAAACACTTGCTTTGGTAGTTAAAAGATCATCCTTATATTTCAAATCTTGAAAAAAAGTGATATTACCTTTTTTTGCATTACTTAAAGTAGCTATATCAGCAACGAGGTAATCGTTGCTGACTTTATTATCTGATAATTCTGTTCCTAAAAATTTATTGATATCTTCTAGGGTAAAAGGTCCTGAATTTTTAAAAAATCTAGGGTCACTCATATAAACAATCCCTATTCGTCAGAAATAGTTACCTTTATATCAGGAAGCCTTTTATTTAATCTTTTTACAACTTCAGCAGATATATCTAGCTTTGGATCGCCAAATAAAATTGCCTGTCTATCTAAAAGAATTTTAGCTCCTTTTTCATTTACAATTTCTGTTAAAATAGGACTCATAACAGAGTCTATTGATGCGGAAGCTCTTTGAATAGCTTCTTGAATTTTTTGGACTTTAGTTTGAAGCTCTTGTTGTTTACTCTCTGCCTCAGTTTGAAGAGCGTTAACCCTCTCCTGAAAAACCTCTGGAGCTAATAAAGTTTTGTCTTCTTCTAATTTCTTTCCCTTCGCTTGAAGATCTTTTGATACTTCATCTCTAAGATCAATTACTTCTTTATTTAAAGCCTCACTCTGCTTTCTTAGAGACACTCCTGATTTAGACTGTGAAACAACATATTGTAAGTTTACAATTAATACATCTTCTGCTGCATTAACAGGTGCTGATAATCCCATAACAAATGCTATAGCAGCTATAATAAATGACTTTTTCATATTTTCCTCCAAATATATGATGTATTTAAAAAAAATTCTTTTAAATAGATTATATAAAAAACCTATACACTAATTGTACATAAAATACATCAAGACTCTAATAGTATTTTTATACCTTAAAATCTAGTACCCCCGCTAAATCTAAAGAATTTAGCATCATCATAATCTTCACTTGCTACATCTCGTCCTATATCAAACCTAATAGGACCAAAAGGCGAATTCCAATTTAATGTAATACCAACGGTAGCTCTAAAAGTTGCATCATCAACAAAACGAGTGCATAAAGTTCCATACTTCTCATTAAGTCCAACGCTATCAATAGCACAAGCATCGTTAAGGCTTCCATAATCTGAATTGATTACAGCAATAGGATCATAAAATGGATCATTTTCATCCGAAAGAATTTGTTGAGCCTGCTGATTATTTAGAACTCTGTCAGTATCATCATTCTTACCAATAATACCAAAATCACTAAAAATAGCTGTTTTTAAACCAAACTCATCCGGAAGACCTATTGGTACTGTAAGCTCAATTGTACCAATTGCAAAAAATTCTGCACCACGTGGCCTATCAGTGATTAATTCCTTTGGACCAACACCTGCTCTATCAAAACCCCTAAATGTTGTTCCACCTTTAAAAAAACGATCGTTAATTCTTAATTTTTTATTGGAGTAGTTATAAACATAACCAGCATTAGCACCTACATTTAATACCCAGTTTTGAGCAATCTCATAATAATACTTTCCACCTGTAGTAGACCTAATGTATTCAGAGTCGCCTAATAAACCAGCAAGATCTTGCCCAAATGAAAAAGTCCAGCCTGAGGTAGTATCTATATAGTCATCACGAGTATCGATTACATAGCTGTAACCTATTTCTGATTTATCAGCATTGTAATCATCAGCTAGATTATAACCACTATCAAATAAATAGCTTGAGATTTCCTCTTGAAAATAACGATAGAAAACAGATAAATTTGAGAAATCAGACATTGGCCAAACAGCTCTTAGAGATGCTCCAGATTGCATCGATCTATATGAGGAATACCTCCTATAATCATTATCAATATGAAAAATATCAAAGCCTGCAGACATCCTTCTTCCAAGAAAATATGGTTGTGTAAAACCTATTTCAAATTGCTTTCTTCTTTCAGAGTTAGCAATATTAAATTTAATAGATTGGCCTCTTCCTAATAAATTCCTCTCAGATATACCAATTTCTAGTAATAGGCTCTCAGCTGATGAAAAACCTGCTCCAATAGATAGCTCACCTGTAGGTTGTTCTTCAACATCAAAATCTACAATCATCCTATCTTGAGTTGATCCTGGTCTAACACTTACCTCAACTTCTTTAAAATAACCAAGAGATTTAATTTTTGTCTCTGATCTATCAATTAAAACTTTATTATATGCATCACCCTCAAGAACTCTTAGCTCTCGCCTGATAACTTCATCACGTGTGCGAGTATTTTGATTAATATTTACAGTTTCAATATAAACCCTTGGGCCTTCTTCAATAATATAAACTATATCTATAATAGCTTCATCCTTATTTCTTTTTACTCTTGGCCTAACATCTGCGGATGCATAACCATCCTCTCCAACAGCAAATGTTATATTATCAATGGATGAGTCTATGTCCGTTGCTTTATATTTATTACCTTTTCTATGATCAATTAATGGCAATAATGTATCAGTATCCATATTTGGTAAACTACTTCTTATTGTTGCCTCACCAAATTTATACTCAATTCCTTCATCTAAAACATATGTGATGATAAAATTTGATCCATCTTTGGTTAACTCAGCTACAGCAGATATTACTTGAAAATCTGCATAACCTTCGTCTAAATAAAACTTTCTTAATTGCTCTCTGTCATAGGCAAGCTTATCTGGATCATAAGAATCTTCGGATGAAAAAAATTTCCACCATTTTGATTCTTGAGTAACTAATTTTCCTTTCAATTTTCTATCTTTAAATTTCTTATTACCCAAAAAGTTTATAGATGAAACTCCAGTTGTTGGTCCTTCACTTATTTCAAATATCAAATCAACTCTATTTTGGGGTTGACGAATAACTTTAGGTTCTATCTTTGCAGAAAATCTTCCAGATCTTCTATATAACTCTACAAGTCTTTGTACATCTGCTTGAACTTTTGATCGTGTATATACAGACCTAGGTCTAAGCTCAACCTCCTCTTCAAATTTGTCAGTTTTAAGGGCTTTATTCCCTTCAAAATCAACCCTATTAATAATTGGATTTTCAACAACAAAAACTATAAGACCTGAATTTTCATATCGGATAGCAACATCAGCAAATAGACCAGTATTAAATAAAATTTTTAGAGACTGATCAACAATCTCTTCATTGTACAAATCACCGGGCTTAATAGTCATATATGAACGAATTGTATCAGGTTCTATTCTTTGAGAGCCTCTAACCTCAACAAATAAAATTCTCTCTATACTTTGAACTATTTGAGTTTCTTCTAATACCTGAGTTTCTTCTTGAGCGGAAACATTACAAAAACAAGAAAAAAATAAGAAAGATATTAAAAATAATAATTTATTGTTTTTCATATTTTTTCCAAGAAAATAATTTAAAATCTATAAACGACTTATATCAAGAATGGTTACAAAAACCATAAGAGCAATTAATAGGCTTACGCCAATCTGCATTCCATATTCTTGAACCTTAGGATTAACAGGTTTTCCAAAAATAATCTCATACGTATAAAATAATAAATGACCGCCATCTAAAACTGGAATAGGTAATAAGTTTATAACACCAAGATTTACAGAAATAGCAGCAATTAATCCAAGCAAAGGAATAATACCATATTCAGCCACTTGACCTGAAACTTGTATAATCTTAATGGGACCACCCATTTGATCAACTGACTCTCTACCTATGATTAGTTGACCAAGGTAACCCAATATCTTTGATATTAATGAAAAAGTTTCCTGAACTCCCCTTAAAAGACCAGAAAAGATATTATAGTTTTTGGTCTGATAATAAGAAGGATCTTGTTCAGCCATTATACCAATTCTTCCAACTTTATACTCGCTTCCAAATCGGTCTTTTTGAATTATAATTTTTGGTTTAACATTCAATAATACATTTGAGCCATTTCTTAAAACTATAATCTCAAGTGTATCCTGAGGGTTTTCAATAATGTAATTTCTTATATCATTAAAAGAATTAATTTGATTGCCATTAATATTTGTTATTAGATCGCCTTTTTTAATTCCATATTCACTTGCAGCAGAATTTTCTAAAACCTCACCAACAAGAGGCTCGACAATTGTTTCACCCCTATAAATAAAAATCATAGCAAAAATAATAATGGCTAAAATAAAATTAAAAACTGGTCCAGCTGCGGTTGTGGCTACTTTTTGCCATACAGACTTAGAGTGAAAATTATCACTCTGCTCTATTGATATATTTTCATCCCTTTTTCCTGATAAGTCCTCATCACCTTTAAACTTTACGTATCCGCCAACAGGAAATAGTGCAACCCTCCATAAAGTTCCGGATTTATCATATCTTCCCCAAATTTGTTTACCCATACCTATGGAGAAAGTCTCCACTCCAATACCACACCATTTACCAACTAAATAGTGACCCATCTCATGTACGAAAACCACAACAGTTATTAAAATTGCAAACGCAAAAATATACTGAAAAATATAAGGAATATAATTTATTAAATTTAACAATAATTCCATTTTAAAATCCCTTTTCTATTCTTTCTAATGCTTTAGCTCTTGCTTCATTATCAGCAGAAAATATCCCATCTAAGTCTGATATTGTTTCTAATGATTTATTATCACAATGTCCAATATCCTCTATAACTTTATCAATAATTTTTAAAATATCTAAGAATTGAATTTGATTATTTAAAAAGGCATTTACAGCAACTTCATTTGCTGCATTTAAAAATATTGGAAAAATACCCCCTTTTTTTAAAGCTAAACGAGATAATGATAAGGATCTATATTTTGCTTCATCTACCAGTTCTACGCTAAGATTATTTAAATCAGCAATTGAAATTGGGTCTATTTCATTCCTCTTAACTTCTGGCCAAGATAAAGCATGAACAATAGGATTTAACATGCTTGGCTTTCCAAAATGTCCAAACAAGGATCCATTCTTCATCAAAACAAGTCCGTGTATTATTGATTGCCGATGAATTATTACATCAATACAATCCGAAGGTATTTCAAAAAGATGATGAGCTTCAATAATTTCTAAACCTTTATTCATTAGAGTAGCCGAATCAACAGATATTTTTTTACCCATTTTCCATATTGGGTGATTAGTTGCTTGTTGAGGTGTAATATTTTTCAAATCCTCTTTTGAAAAATTAAAAAAAGGCCCTCCAGATGCAGTTAGAAAAATTTTACTGACATTATTTATAGATTTACCATCTAGAATTTGAAAAATTGCGTTATGTTCACTATCGATAGGGATAATACTACAATTATTTTGCCTAGATAATTTTTTGATTAGCGAACCAGCTGATACAATACATTCTTTATTAGCCAAAGCTATAACTGAGGAACTCTTTATAGATTCAATTAAAGGTTTTAAACCAGCCAATCCTACAATCGAAGCAATAGCAATATCAGATTTATAATTAGCTGCCTCACAAACGCCTTCAGCACCAGCAAAACATTTAATATCACTTGGAATATTTTCTTTTAATTCTTTAAGTTTTTTTTCATTGGCCACAGCAATAACTTTTGGATTAAATTCATTTGCCAAAAAAGAAATATTTTTTATATCTTCATTGCAAGTAATTGCAATAACCTCAAACTCACTCTTCCTTTTTCTTAATAACTCAATCGTACTACTTCCTACAGAACCAGTTACTCCAAAAATTGAAATTGATTTTTTCATTACCAGCCCAAAATAATTACAGAAGGATTTTCAATAGCATTCATAAATACTGCATATAAAGGTATTAAGAAAAAAGTAGGTAAAATGCTATCAGCTCTATCTAAAAAACCCCCATGGCCTGGAATAAAAATACCAGAATCTTTAATATTAGCTTTTCTCTTTAAAAAAGAGATAAATAAATCACCAATAATTGATAGAAACACAATTCCAAAGCCAATATAAATATTATAGGAATTATAAGAATTTGAATAATTTAAAGTTAGAAAAATAAACCAAAATGTTCCTATTATAAATGCCGCAATAAACCCTGATAAAGTTTTATTGGGAGAAATTACCTTAAACAATTTTGGCCCTCCAAATAAACTGCCAAAAATATATGCCGCTATATCGCTTACAAAGATAGTAGATAATATTATAATTAACGATAATAAACCTTGATCTGCCTCTCTAAGCCAATTTATCGTTAGAATCGATAAAGAAATATAAATAAAACCGAAAGATGACATTTTATATTCTTCAATAGTTAATTTCGAAAAAATTGTTAAAAATAAAAAACTTAGAAAAAAAGTGATTATTGATAAGGAATTTATAGAGTCTAATATCAAAATTACCACTAAACCTGTTGACGCTATTAAACCTCTAATAATCCAATAATTTTTTGAAATTAATCTCATCCATTCAAAAATCATAAATAATGAAACTATAATTAAAAAAGCTGTAAAATATCCTCCACCCTTAGTTAATGAAAAAATTACAACCGACAAAAGCACTACTGAGGATAATAATCTAATTTTAATATCACTAGGTAGAGTCATTCTTAATATCCTTCTTAACACTTCCAAACCTTCTATTTCTATTATTAAAGTCGTTGATGGCTATTGTTAAATTATCTTTATTAAAATCAGGCCATAATGTTTCATCAAAAAATATCTCAGTATAGGCTAGTTGCCATAATAAAAAATTTGAAATTCTTTTTTCATAACCTGTTCTAATTAATAAATCTGGCTCAGGGATACCAGCAGTAAATAAATTAGCATTCACAATTTGTTCATCAATAGCTGATGGATCAATATCCCCAATCTTAGCTGATGAACTAATTTTTTTTATAGCATTCACTAGTTCGTCTCTTCCGCTGTAGTTAAAAGCAATTTGTAAATAAAGACCATTATTATTTTTAGTTAACTCCTCTGATGAATTAATTAAATTAATTATATCTTTTGGAATTCTTTCACGATTTCCTATAACCCTTATTTTAACATTTTTTTTATGAAGTTCAGTTAGATCGGTTTGAATAAATTTTCTTAATAGATTCATAAGATTTGATGTTTCAGACTTTGGTCTTTTCCAGTTATCAGTTGAAAAACTAAAAACAGTTAGGTATGGAATTTTAAAATCTTCAATATAAGTAAGTAAATTTCTGAGAGATTTAACACCCTCTTTATGACCGTTTTGTCTTGGCAATCCTCTATATTCGGACCATCTGCCGTTACCATCCATAATAATTGCTAGATGAGAGAGATTATTTTCCCTTTTGGAAGAAAATGTCATTTTTAAACTTGTTTTATTTCTTGTTCTTTATTTAATAAAGTTTCATCAATTTTTTTAATATGCTCATCAGTTAAATCTTGAACATTTGAGGAGAGAGAAACACTTTCATCTTTTCCAATTTCAGAGTTTTTTTCCATAGATTTAATAGAATCCATTCCATCTCTTCTAATATTTCTAATTGATATCCTAGATTGTTCTGCGTATTTTCCAGCAATCTTAATTAACTCCTGCCTTCTTTCCTCATTCAGTTCAGGAACAGGTATCCTTACTAATTGACCATCAGTTTGCGGATTCAATCCAAGGCCAGACTCTTGTATGGATTTTTCAACGGAAACAACAAGACCTTTATCCCAAACTTGAATAGAAATTGTTCTTGGCTCAGGGACAGAAATTGTTCCAACTTGCTCAATGGGCATTTTAGACCCATAAGCGTCGACAGTTATCTGATCAATCATATTAACAGATGCTCTTCCAGTTCTTAATCCAGCTAAATCATGAGAAAAAGCACTTATTGCTCCTTCCATTCTTCTTTTTAAATCTTCTAAGTTTAGTTTTTCTGTCAATTTAATTACCTGGGTTCTAATTAATAATAGTTGATGAATTATTATCACCATTTAAGACTTTTAAGAAAGCATCTTTTTCTGTAATAGAAAAAACTATTACGGGAATATCATTATCTCTTGCAAGGGAAATAGCAGAAGCATCAAGAACTTTTAAATTTTTAGTTAATACATCTTGAAATGAAATGGTTTGATATTTTTCAGCATTGTCATATTTATGCGGATCCTTGTCATATACTCCATCAACCTTTGTTCCCTTAAAGAGAGCTTCACAAGCCATTTCACTTGCCCTTAAAGCAGCAGCAGTATCAGTTGTAAAATATGGATTACCCGTTCCAGCAGCAAAAATAACTACCCTACCTTTCTCCATATGACGAATTGCTCTTCTTCTGGTGTAAGGTTCACATACTGAGGTCATAGTTATTGCAGACTGGACTCTAGTTTGAACCCCTATTCTCTCTAAAGAATTTTGCATTGCTAGAGCATT
>Ga0102963_1000504_pt1 | contig 16932 bp, 11 predicted proteins | sample SalPon2_C_H2O_MG_2_FD_84522 | JGI IMG/M metagenome (GOLD analysis project Ga0102963, IMG submission 84522) | Salt pond water microbial communities from South San Francisco under conditions of wetland restoration - Salt Pond MetaG SF2_C_H2O_MG | ecosystem: Environmental > Aquatic > Non-marine... | reverse complement strand
TAACACATCTCCTCTATATCGTATATTCGTTTTAAACAAAAAAATAAATAGTGTTCAAATTGATGTTGAGATTTTATGTTTTTTTGTACATTATATTCGTCCGATTCTACAGAACAATGAATTCCAGATTTGGTATCAATCAAAGAATACTTATTTGGTGTATGTAAATAAGTTATTGATTCTAACATGTCTGCATAATTATTGAAGAAAAATTTTTCAGGTAATTTAATAAGACCTTTTACACTTTCAATACAATCCCAATTTGAATAACACGACTCTGGTATATATTTTACACTGTTGGGTAACTCGTTAATGACACTATATACAGCTATTAAATAACATGAATATTGCATTTTTTTCACTTCAGAGTAAAGGGTTTCTACGATGAATGTAAATGAACAATTGTGAGGGAAATATTCAAGAAAAGGTAAATCATTCAAATCATCATTTGGCATTCCGCCGAGTATTTCTGTAAAAATTTGACGTATTGTGCGTTTATTCGTATCGTAAAAATATACTTCATTACCGCCTATTTGTTTGATTGTACCTATTTCCCATTTTTTTATACGTTCATCATAAAATAATTGTACCAATATTCCATCAATATGCTCAGATACAACAATAGTTTCATTCAATACTGGACATATAGTTTTGAAACGGTTGAAAGTCAATGATTTAGAAGGCGTATATGATAACAATTTTTTGTTCGGAAAAGAAAAAACTACGCTGCGATACATACCTACATATAAATCATCTTTACACACATAGTTTTTATCATAATTAAGAACTGAATACATTTGTGATTTAGTACGTTGAAATCCCAATTGCAGTTTATCTCTCGGGCAGAAATCTATAGACATCATATTTGATATCAAGACTGAATTATCAATATTATATTTAACCATTACTGTTTGAATTAGCATTTCTTTAATTGATTTGAATAAATAATGAACCTTTATCAAAATGTCTTTGTAAAATTATAATTTAGATACATATTATATAAATTATAATATAATGGAATCTGAAAGTAACACTACAGATATAATGAATACTCCAGAAAGTCCTATCAATCAGATAAATTTACAATTAGGAGACATAATTGAAATTGTATCTCCAACAAATAGTGAATATCATGAAACAACTAATTATATTCATTATATTGATGAAAATCAAATTCATATTACAAATGTTACATCGTTGAAAGAACATCAATTAAATCTTACTGAAGACGGGACCTTTACTGATGAATCCATTCAGCAAATAGTTTTATTGAATCGAAGTGATGAAAAAGGGTATGCTCGACAACATCATTTATTACCAAAAGTATGGGTAAATGTTCATTTTGGTGGAGAAGTACCTACTATTTTCACAGGACAAATCAGCAATTTAGAGGAAGATATGATAGAAATTATTACCTATCCTGAATTGAAAACTATTTATATTGATTTCAAATACCAAGGAATCCCTTTAGATGTTCCCATTGATAAAATAATCATTCGCGAAAAGCCAGCTTCTATCAAGAGCACGGGTTCTTTAGCATTAATGAAACAAGCAGCGGAAGAAGGGACCGAGTTTGTTGAACCAGAAGATGAAATTGTTATTGAAGAAACGGATACAGAAACATATATTGCTCATATTCCTGAAGGGAAAAAAGAAGATGAAAATATTAAAACTGTTTTGCATGATTTGTATACAGATGCAAATACAATTACTTTTGGGGAAGAGTTAGAAGAAATATCACAATTGGTTGAAGTACCAGAAGGTGAACAACGTTTCAGTATTGATGTGCAGGTAAATGATATGATGGAAGAATTGTTATCGACTATACCAAATAGTCAACGAACAAATTCTGTTTTAGATAATATTCATATATTAATTGATAGATATATATCTTTACGAGAACAATATTCTAGATTTGACGAAAATAATAACGTGTATGATAGAAAAACCAATACTTCTTTGCATAAACCTTTAGTTGATTCATTGTATAATTTAAATAGAAATCTTCGCTGGATAATACCAGTTGTTGCAAACAGACGAAAGTTAAATATTCAAAATAGCGCTTTGGAATCTAATGATATTATAGCAGAAAACATGGCTGAGACATTTGGAACAATGGTAGATATGACTAACAAATATCATAAAAAAGGAGCAAATGATGCCTCTATTACCTACGATTATATGCAAAAAAGATTACATGAATCTTTCCGACCGTTTGAACAGCCATTAGATAAATCTAATTGTTTAACTACTAAAACAGTTCTAGATAATATAGATGCGGTTGTTGATAATTTGAACGAATTTTACAGCACGGTACATACAGAGTCTGGACTAAAAAGAAAACAATATGTAATTCAACGATACAATCTAGGAGCTTCTAAAATACAAGAACATATCATGAAATCGGGTAAAAAAATTTATGTGCGTGGAAATCTTACAGATAATGATGATATGTGTGTTAAATCCTATTTGATGTTACCTACCCCTGTAATCAAGTTCTCTGAATTACATATGCCTTCTTCTACATTATTAACTAAATCTAGTTTGCATGGACATTATTTATTGCTTCATCGATTATTGCGTTCAAATACCGATATTACTTCACAAGTCATAGAAGACTTTTCCGTTGAATTGGATTATGAGAAGATTGAAGGGGAAACAAAAAAGTCATTGTTCGAAGGAATAAATGAGTTTATAATCAATTCCGATGCCCTAGAAAATGTAGAAGTTATGGATGAAAACGAGAAGTTCCGTAAATTTTTGGAAATCATTGTACCAAAAACTCGTTTGCTAATACGTCTATACAGAAAATTCATTAAAAATAGATTATCTTTTGTAGGTGTCGTTCAAAAACTCGAGCCTTTCCTGGTGTATCCAAGTGACATTACATACAAGCAATATATGGAAATTCGTTACTTCATCAAAGAACAAATGAAAGAATTACGAATGTCCATGTCAGATACTTCTACAAAAATGGGTTTGCTAACTAGAACAAACTACAGTGTAATTACAAAACCGAATATTTTGTTACGTATTCTATCAGAAAAGTCTGATTTTGCCGAAACGTTCTTCAAGTCTTACAGATTTTTGGCAAAAGACCAATTAAAAACCAAACTTTCTCCAGCTGAGCTGTTATTACAAATGATGATGTATGATAATACTGAGTTATATACGAGTATGATAGCTAGTATTTTGATTACACTCAATAGCGCAGATAATCTTCTGGCAACAATTGAAACCGCCAACATAGATGAACTAGATGAAAATCAAAAAATAAAACAGGCTGATTGTGGTCAGAAATTTTTATCTAAGAAATATAATTCTATAAGTGCTTTACAAAAAGATAACAATGTAGATGACTTATATTTTGAAGCAGATTACGATGATACACCATATAACATACTCGAACAATACGAGAAAGAACAAAAAGAAATGCCTAGTGATACATTTTTCGAGTTTTTAGTTACAAATCTTATTGAAAGACATTCTGTTCCTTCAGAAAATGCCAAAGACTTAGCAGAAACATTGATAGCAAAAAAGAAGAAGGTTCTCGATGGGCATTATGCAATACTAGAAATTATACCTCCTTTGAAAAGTGGTATTACTATTGATGGATTATCAGAGAAAGAAAAGGAAGAGTTAGAGGGTGAATCGGATATTCGTAAAAAAACATTCTACTATCGACGTCTTAGAAACAATTGGGTAAGAGACGATGACATTAGTGAAGAAACTTTCATTGATACTAATTCTATTTTTTGTAATCTCACTGAGAAATGTAAGAAGAACGATACTAACAAAATATGTGAATCTGATGACATTGCTAGAATAAGAATCAAAAATGAGAACAAAGAGGCATTACATAAGGAATTCAAACATCGTATTCAATATTCTATTGAAGAGTTGGAGAACAAGTTGACAAAACAAATAGGCATTTTATTGAAAAAGATGAGAAAAAATGAATTATTGAAAGAAATACAATTGTATAAGGCCAATAACTTAGCCTATGAGATAGGAAAAACAGCAAAGAAGTTAGATACACTAGAATCACCACACATATCTTTGAGAGACATGATAATGGGACAAGAAGATTTTGTCAAAAAACAATCTGATTTATGTAAATTTGTAGATACTTTTTGTCGCGAAGCAATGGTAGATAATCTAAATGAAGAACAACATTGGTTATATTGCAAAGAAACAAATACGAAACTGTTACCGGCTTCTATTTATCGTCTAGCACAAACATATGTATCAGGTGGTGATTATCAAGAAATGTTAGATATTGTATGCAGTGAAGTAGGAACTGAGGGAGATGATGGGGAAGCAATTGTAGATAAATATAGTGGATATGTTTTACGTAAAAAAGACTTCAGTACTGAAGAAGGTTACGATGACGCTGGAAGACGTGTACAAACACGAGATATTATAGAAAAAGATTTAGGTGTAGTAGAAGAAGAGAAAATGAAAAAGAAAGATAAGATTTTTGAAAATGAATTAACAGAAATGCTATATAATGCATTGAAATCAGTATGTAACAATATAGATATACCGATTGATTCTGTGGAAGATAGCGTATTACGTTACTCAAATATAGTTATTGAGAAAAATATATTATCAGAAAATAATTATAAAAAACGTTCAGAAGCGAATTTTAAGAAAACTGGTAAAAGTCTACCACCATATGAAAAATACAAAAATGAAACGGTCTTAACTATATTAGCTGCTATGTTACATATTGCAATCCAAACAGCTGTACCATCTTTTAAAACTACAAAAACTTTTCCTACATGTGTACGTTCCTTCAGTGGATATCCAATGACTGGAATAGAAGACACAACTGGAATCAATTATATTTCATGTGTCATGGTAAAAATGAAAAGCAGTATACCACCATGGGATTCTTTGCGTACTATGAAATCAGATAAATTGGCTTCTCGCATAAAAGATGTTATTGAGAAATACATCATGACTTTAGGTGATATACAGGAATTATATGTAGTCAAAAAAGAATATATACTTCTACACCCAGATACAGTGGTACCTGAAGAACATAAGTTGCAAAAATGGAAACATTTTTTACCACCCATTGTAAGAACAAATGTAACTAAGAGTTTGAAAAATGTAACGACTGATTTCAAGCGTGATATGTTAGAAAAAATGAAAAAAGGCGATAGCAAACAATTACAATCGTTGATGATTTTAGAAAGTAAAAATGTACAACATAGTTATGCAATCATTGAGGCTATTAACAATATTGTTCATGACAAAGACCAATTATTAAAAACTGCTTCTATGATACCTTTTATGGAAAACGCATGTTGTAATGAACGTTTAAGCATGACAAATCCAATTATTTATTTCAATGAAGAAAATGGTAATATCAAAGTGTACTTGCAGAGAATTGTTAAAAATAGTAAGACATTGAAAGATGTCAGTAAGTTAACAAGCGCTAGAATGTTCAATCATGATAAACCAACCGGACTGAAATATCCAGGTTTACCTACAGGATATTTGGAAGAAAACGTATATCATACATTCATACATTATTGTAACTTTGATAGAAAGTTGCCTATACCAAATAAGTTGAAAGCTGTTTGCAATAGTCTGCCTGAAAATTATAATACAAAATGGAATATCAATGAGAAAATAGAATTTTTGAAAAAGAATGGAAAACATTATACTGTAAATCAAATGCAACAATTGATGTCTATTCTTCGTTTGGATAACACGGTAGAAACATTCGAGCGTGACCATGTTACACAAATTATGGGGTTATCTGATTTAATAGAAAGCTTTGAGTTAACAAATTCAGAATTATTCGAAGAACCTTTACGAAAATTATTACGAGAAGTCCTTTCTACCTATGACCCTAAAAAAATGAGGGATACTCCTACACCAGAATTAGAATCATTGACCAATTATTTGATTATAGCAAACAGAAATTTGTATAGAAACGTAATGAATTTCTTTGATAAACAAGCAAATAGTCTTTCTTCTCAGGATTACACAAAACTAGGAGAGTTTTTGAAAAACATCTGTAATTGGGAGAAAGATATACAGGTACATACTATCAAACAATATATCCAATCTGCTATTCAAAACATTGGAAAGGTGTATCCTATTATAATTTCAAATGGCGCGGATTTTTACAAAACTGTATGCAAACATTGGAACTACACAGATAGTCATGAATTAGATATTGAGAACTTTATCAAAAAGTATTATAAAAATATTGAAAAATTCAAAGGAGACTCGGTATTGAAAAACTTATTAAACCAAATTCATGTTCGATTAATAGACATTGTATTATTTATACACAACTTACCATGTAATACTGAAATCAAAAAACAACTACGTAATGAAAAGGATGAGTTAGTGGAAGTATCCTTCCATGTATTGTTTGACAATCTAACTAACAATGAAATGTTGAAATACTGTTTTTATCGTATGCTGTCGGAATATATTTCTTTTAGTGAAGACCCAGATATATTGAGAACAGAAGTACATGCCTCTAGACAACAAAGACGTCTAACCAATGATGAGTTGGCCGATGCGACCACTAATATAAACAGTGAACGTAGAGATTCTTCTGCAGAAATGCAATCAATTGAAGACGATTTGGAAGAAAGTGAAATCATTGTAGACAGACCCGAAGAATTAAAATCTAGATTGAGTAACTTATTATATTCCTTTTTAGAGGTAGAGATTGAGAACAAAAAAGCAATTAATTACAGTTATGATGACATTATAAAACGAGTTAATAGAGCAAAAGAAAGAGAAAAGAAATCAATCATAGATTATCTAGGAAATATGAGTAAAGAAGAACGCAAAGTAGAAGAATTATTCAAGCAATACAAATTAGGTAGATGGAATGTAGGTAACCAGAAAGGTTTAGTGCAATATGATAAAGCTACTTATGAAAGAGAGAGAAATGAGATGCTTACACAGTTATATTCAGATGAAGATGCTGGACAATATGAAGTAGTCTCAGAAATGCGAAGAGAAATATTTGATATAGAAAGAGATATGGAAGAAGAACAAAATCATACCTATGACCAGGAAGCGACAAATATAGAGAACTTAGACGAAGACTATATGGATGGTAGATATTATGAAGAAGACATAGAAGATGATATGTAATAGTTCAAATGTTTTATAAATAATATGACAGTATATTATTTATGACTACTACAATAGTAACTGCATTTTTATACAGTGAAGACCATTATCAGAACCTAGAATTTTATATTGAAAATGGCAAAAAATTATTGAATTTCAAAATGAACAAAATTATTTTCATTGATGAAAGAGTACATGATAAGTTCTCGGACTTCTTTACAGAGAATCATATATTCATACCGATTACCAAAGAAACACTGTATTTACATACTTATTTGCCAAAGTTAACTAATAAAGTACATGGGAATCCAGAAAAAGATACTAACATGTTTTTTTCAATCATGTGTAACAAAACAGAGTGGATGAGAGAGGCTATACATAGAAATCCCTTTTGTACAGACTATTTTGTCTGGGTAGATTTCGGTATTTCTAAGATATTGAATAATACATTGAATATAGAGTGTTTATCAAAGCCTTATGAGAACATTCGAATCGGGAGTATATGGAATCCAACCTTTATCAATAGTGCAGACCCTTACACCGAAATTTGTTGGTATTTTGCAGGCGGAGTTTTTGGTGGACATAAAGACTATTTACTCTTATTTGCAGATATAATGAAGAAGGAGGTTCTCGAATTTATAAAAAAGAATAACTATTTGATATGGGAAGTAAACTTTTGGTACCTCATTTATAAGAAACATAAGAATCTGTTTACTCTTTATTTTTGCAATCATGATACATCAATTATTAACAATTATTAAAAATATCCAAATAATTTATATAGAGGTTATATAAATTCTGCATGGATAATTTGAGATTATTTATCGGTAAGAATAGATTGAATCTAAGTTTAGTCATTTTTTTATTAATATTTAGTTTGATACATCATTTGAAACCGAGTATTGTTTATAATGAAAATGGTGAATTCCGCCCATTTGGTATAGGATATAGACACAAAACAGTGGTTCCTATATGGTTAGTAGCAATTATAACAGCCATATTTAGTTATTTGTTTGTTATGTATTATTTAGTACATATGTAAAAACAAAAACCTGAAATAATATTATAGTGATTGTTATTATATTATTTAGATGAATCATCCATTATTAATCGAACCTACGTCTCGTATATATTTAAATAGTACATTGCAAAAATGTCATGAACATCGTGTTGGCATCTATTACTATGTTCTCAATGGAGGAATACTATTTTTGTTTGTTTTAATATTTGGTATGGCTTTGTATTATTCTTATACAAACAAACCAAGTGAATATGAAAAACATCAAAAATTATTGAAAGACCAGGAGTACATGTTATCCAAAATTCGTTATCATCAGGATTTGCATAAGCAGAGACAATCCGAAATGTCAAACATTACGAATTTACCATTTATACATCCATAATATATGTTTATTTAATATATATATTATATAATTAGACTACAATGATACAAGAAAAACGAGAACATATTATAAATAATGAAAATACAGCACAACAACAGTTTGAAGATTATGTTGAAACATTAGCAAAACCCATTAAAGTTATTCGCATAGCAGAATTGTTGTCAGGAGATATTGATTTGAATGTTCTGAAAGAAAAAGGTTATGGTGTTCCGGATGAATTAATATTCAGTGAAGGAAACATTACCAATCTTTATAACATACCAGAAGGATTGAATCGATTAGAAATTCCAAACAATATGTTAGACACTATCAATAATTTACCGAAATCTTTACAGGTTCTCGAAATACCACAAAATTTTCTAGAACAAATAGATATTTCATTATTGACTGAACTAGAAGAGTTGAATATATCACATAACAAGCTATCTGAACTGAAAAACATTTCCAAAAAGTTGAGAATATTGAAATGTACACACAATAAATTAGAATATCTAGACTTATCTAATTTGAATAATTTGAGAACATTACATATTTCTAATAACATGATTACGGTTATTGATAACATGCCTGATTCTGTGGACGATTTAGAAATGGAAAATATACCTTCAGTTGAATATAGAAATACCGAGAACATCAAAACACCTAATAATGAAAGCGAAGAAAGTAGAAGAAAGAAAAAGAATTATATAGCTGCTATCAATGATTTTTTCAAGTTGAAATCAAAGTATGAAAGCAAATTGCATGATATGCGAAAGAATGCATACAACACTGCCAGAACTAAAAAAATCGCTCGAGATACACTGAAAGCTGGATTAGTAAAACCATTATGCATCAAATGTAAACGTGCGGGAGGTACTATATTCAAAACAGAAAACAACAGATACACAGCTATTTGTGGAGTAAGTGATGCACCATGTAATTTAGATATTCAAATATTTACAGGAGATTTTGTATTGAGAGAAGACGCGTTATATATGTTCAAAGATGGTGTCGACGAAATAAAAGTAGAAATTATCAGAAATAAACTAGATAATATTTTTGGGTATATTGATGACGAAACATCCAAACAAATTCATGAAGAGAAATTGAAAGATTATAATTTAAATAGTGATATATATACAGAAACTCTTAGTGAATATCAACAATTGATAGATAATAAAGAAAAGAAAGAAGAATTAGCCAACAAAAAAAGAGAGTTGTATACAATAATTGATAACAATAAAGAAATTATAGACCAGTATAAAGAGACTCATAACAAAGAATTATTGAAAGATATTGCCAATTCAACGGTGCAGGATATACATCGTATTGCTAGAACTATTCATAATATGGAGCATGAAGAAATGGAAATGATTTATTATGACAAAGGCTATTATCCAGAAGACACGAATCGTAAAATACACAAATTATATCAATATCCAGTAAAACATGAAAAAATGGAAACAAATTTGTTGACTGAACCTGTAAATGTAATAAAATTCAATAAATAAATATATGATTGAAAATATCACATATTTATTCGCATTTAGTGTAATTAGAAATACCATCCCATTGAATATCATAAGTATCTGCCCATGATTTTTTTGCGCAATCTGCTGTTTTTCCTTGTGCAGCCCATAAATTGCTATTGAAGTCAATTACACCTACTGGTTTATCATTTTCTGTAATTATTGTTTTGTTGTAACCCAGAGTTAATTCAGCATTTGTTTTAGCAGGATTTGTAGTACTTGTATCTAGAATTGTTCCTACATTTTTCATATTAGCTTTGGTAGGGACTGCGCAATATATTTTTTCGGCGCCGGTTGTATCGGTATGGATTTTTGCATCCCAATTATCTGGACATGTGTTTGCAATAGGTGGAAATGGTATTTGATTTTCACCGGACAATTTTTTATCAGAAAGCAATATTCCAATATAGGTTAATATAATGATTAGAAGTATCACAGCTACAGTAATAACAATAGTATAAAAAGAGTCCATAATTTATATACTATACAAATAAAATAATATGATTACCAGGATGGCAATCTTTCAAAATCAAAAAAATCCAATATAAATACTTTTACAAAAAAAGACATAACATTGGTGACAACTAGAATAAGGATAATAATAACGACTAAACTTATTAACAAAATGAAAATAATAGAAAGAATTTCTGTAAAATTTCGGAACATGAAGGTTTTTTGTTAGTATATATAGATTTTAGATTATTATACTAAATACTACAATTTAGTGGTTTCGATATACTATATTTATTTCTTTATAGATTGTATAGTTAATAGATATTATGAATCCTGTAAGTATTAATCATAATGATAATATATTGAGTAAAGAAGCACTTAACGGCCGTGTTAATATTATTGAAGTGCCACCCCATATTCAATTTCAAATGCAGGAAAAAATAGCTGTAAAAAATAAAACAACTGAGTACAGAGAAGCTTTAGCTGGAGTATGGGAAGATAGCCTCCTATCACAAGTATATTTTTCAGCTGATAATATACAGATAGTGCAAAATGGATTACGTGCCGGTGTATATCAAATGTCTGGTAATAAATATGTTATTGCGCCACAAAATATCGAAACATTGAAAATTATAATGAGAAGCATTTACCTGCAATATGCGGAACATAGAGAAGAGGATATCAAAGGACAGGTTACGCGATTGAATAAATTGGTACTAGATTATGCAATTCCCAATGTGTATAATGAAGCAGAAGGATATGTAAAATATTGCCGTGACCAGAGTACATTAGTAACACCTTTAGAATTACCTAGACAGGCTGACCGAGAGTACAAACAATTAGAAATGAAACCATGGGTATAAAAAATTGAAAGAAAAACTAATAAATAATAATATTCATAAATATATCAATATTATTTAATAAATCATGGAAGAAACGTCTCGTGCTAACTGGATATTAGACAACTTTGAAACAAAGTATGGTAAACTACAAAAACATTGCAACTATTGTTACAGGTCAGGACATGATAAAATGGATTGCAAATTATTATATAAACATAACCTATTGAAACAATCCAATATTCCAGAAAGATATTGGGGTGCACTAGACCCATTAAAAGCATTTTTGATGAATGAAACAATACATGGATATATGATTAGACAAAATTATAAAGTAAAAATATGTAAACCAGAAGGTTTTTAATCGCAATCATGTTGTACCATTCGAAATACTAATTCATCAAAACATACTTTTGGTTGCCATTTTAATTTTTTATTTGCTTTTGTTGCATCTCCTATTAATAATTCTACTTCTGCTGGTCGATAATAACGTGGGTCAATAAATATATATTCTATTCCAGTTTTTTTGTCGTATCCTATTTCATTTACCCCATTACCTTTCCATGCAATATCTATTCCTTTTAAGATGAAAGCTTTTTCAATGAATGTACGAACCGAATATTTTTTTCCGGTTGCCAATACAAAATCTTCCGGTGCATCATGTTGTAAAATTCTCCACATTCCTTCTACATAATCTTCTGCATGACCCCAATCTCGTTCTGCATCAATATTTCCCATGACTAATCTATCCGTTTCTTTTTTCACTATTTTATTCAAACCCATTGTAATTTTTCGAGTGACAAAATTATGTCCACGTCTTTCTGATTCGTGATTGAATAAAATACCATTACATGCAAACATTCCATAAGATTCGCGATAATTCTTTACTATCCAATAGGCGTATAGTTTAGCTACTCCATATGGCGAACGAGGATAAAAGGGAGTTGTTTCTTTTTGTGGAACTTCCTGTACTAATCCATACAATTCACTTGTCGACGCTTGATAAAAGCGAGTTATGTCTGTCAAATTATTATTTCTAATAGACTCTAGTAATTTCAAAACTCCAAAGGCATCCGCGTCTGCCGTATATTCTGGCATTTCAAATGATACCTTTACATGTGATTGTGCAGCCAAATTATATATTTCTAGACGAGTCATATCATGGTATCTGTTTTTTAGTTGTGACATGATTGCATTCAAACACGAACTATCCGTTAAATCACCATAATGTAATTGTAATTTATCGTCATGAAAAATATGGTCAATTCTATGCGTATTAATTGAAGATGAGCGTCGAATAAGTCCGTGTACATAATAATTTTTTTTCAACAGTAATTCTGCTAAATAAGAACCATCCTGACCAGTAATTCCTGTGATGAAAGCAACCTGTGACATTGATACCAATTTTATGAAAATATGTTTATATTCATTTACGATAATCTTCATATTCTGTCAAATGAGGGTGTCTTATGAAATAGTTTGATTCAATGTGGGGGTCTGTTTTGGGAACATCTACTATTAACAACAGTTTCAAATCTTCCATACTTTGATAAACACCTGGAAAAACTACCTGACATTGAGGTCCATATTCAATAATTTTAGAGAACCATTTATCGTTTAATTCATATACTTTATCACAACGGTTTACTACAATAAAACCTGCCATTGCTACCCAGTTAATACGAGGTTCTCTCAATAAACTTTGTAATTTTGCTCTATATGGATGAAATCTTGCATCTCTTGATAATCTTATTTCGTGATGAGTACTTCTACTATCAAGATGTTTGTACATGACCATATTATTATCTTTCAACTCTTCATATGGTATGTTCTTCAATTCTAAGGTAGAATCAATCCATACAATTATATCATATTCGTTTAATAACGGTATTTTATGCCATTGACATTTATAATATTTATACTCTACATACGGGTCATCATGCTGAAAATATCTATCTAAACACCGTTCCCATCTATCTCCGTCATATGTTATATTTGTTGCATTTCCAAAAATAAATCCATCCACATTCAAATGGTCTATGCTATGCACATGTGCTTTGTAATTACCACAAACCGCAGTAATAACACAGGTTTTCTTTGATGTCATTATCATAATGACATAAAAAAAGTATTATTTTAATACGAAATCTTATTATATTTTATTTACTTTGTTTTCTTTACTACCTTTTTCTTAGTAGTCGTTGTTTTTACTTTTGTTTTTCCGTCGCCTGCCTGAATTTTTTCACGCTGTAACTTGTATTTATCATATTCTGTTTCTAAAGTATTCAATTCCTTAGTCCAAATGGTTTCTACCTTCGTTTTCATAAGGGTATCAATATTAGCTTCCGTAGTTGCCTTTTCATTCATGATATTTGCTACATTTTCCTCTGTAACTGAATCCATAGGCATCTTAATAAGATATTTGTAATCACCATCGATTTTGTCATATTGCTTCTTTGTCAATAACTCATTTACAGCGTCTGTCTTCATTCTTCTCAAATCAATTGTTCCAGCCAACGTTTCCTGAATATACTTCGCTCGATTGGATAATTTTACTAACTTGTTGCGCATTTCATCTAGTTGTTGGTTCTTTCGTTTTTGATAAACCTGAATACGGACATCATAAAAGTCATTGATAATTTCTTCAACAGTATTATATTTGTGCAATTTACATTCTTTGTCAAACATGTGCATATTGGTTGTACTAACCGTTGTTTGTAATTTCAATAGTTTTTCAACACCATTGCACCCAGTTGCATCTGTGTTGCTTTCTAATTCTGCTAGTCTACCTCGTGGAAATACAACAGTGATATCAATATTCACTTCTGTACATACAGATGAGAAATCTCTTAACAATGAAGTTCCTCGCTTACCGGTTTTACTGTCTACTTGCCCATCAACTAGTGTTTCTAGATAACTAGTATATGGCATAGTCCAGGTTCCAATGGGCAATTCTGTAATTCTGATTTTATCATCACCAATCTTTTCATAACAACCTTTGATAGCATATTTTTTATCATCTATCTTTCTCACAGTTCCTTTGAATCCTTCATAATAAGGTGCAAACTCAATATCTGTGGATTCTTTTTTCAACATATGCTTCAAATAATGAATAATTTGCTTTGGATTGTATGGAACAATGCTACAGGAAAAGCCCGTACCAATGCCTGAAATACCATTCATTAGAGCAAATGGAATAATAGGCACATAATATTCTGGTTCTACAATGGTTCCGTCATCATCTAAATAATTCAATACAGCATCATCTACATCTGGGAATATATAGCGTGTAAGGGGGTTGAGTTGAGTAAATATATATCTTTCCGATGCACTGTCATCTCCACCATGTAGTCGAGTTCCAAACTGTCCATTTGGTAACAACAAATTAATATTGTTTGACCCAACATAATTTTGTGCCATATTTACAATGGCTCCATTCAAACTAGCTTCGCCATGATGATAGGCGCTGTGCTCAGAAACATATCCAGAAAATTGCGCCACCTTGATTTCACTATTCAGCTTACGTTTGAATGCAGCGAATAAGATTTTACGAAGAGAGATTTTCAAACCATCTACCATATTTGGAATAGAACGAGCGCAATCATAAGTACTAAAATGAATCATCTCATTGTTGATAAATTGCTCATATTGTACAGCCGGTCTACTTGTATCCAAATATGCATTTTTATCATAATTTTCGAGCCAATTCTTTCTGTCATCAGCACGTTTTTTATTGAAAATCTTATCAATCATATCATCACTATCTTTTCCAGAATACACAAAATCTACTATTTTTTTGTTTGCAAAGTAATCTTTGAATTCAGCTGATGTGGAAGTACCTAGACCCTTAAAATATTTGATATTCCAGCCATGTGTTCCATTTTCACCCAAACTCGTTTTCCATGTATTGTACTCTCCGTCGTTATAGAACAATTTAGTCTGTGCTCCTTTCTTTGCGCGTAGAATTGGTGTATTCATAAAAGACAGGAATCCTGGAATCTGGGTCAAAGATGCCCATTCACTGTGAAACATGTTAATACACAATCCTTTGATATGGGAACCATCTAAATCCTGGTCAGTCATATACATGACCTTACCATAACGCAAATTCTTATGTACATCATCGATTGTTTTGTATTCCATACCGGAAACCAATCCCAAAATCTTTTTTATATCGTTAATTTCCTTATTTTCAGCAATCTTTTTTAGTTGTTCGCCTCGAACATTCAACAACTTACCCTTCAACGGATAAATACCAATAGTATTTCGGTCATCACTAGATAGACCAGAAACAATACCGGATAATGCTGATAACCCCTCACACAAAATCAACACACAATCTTTTGAATTTACTGTTCCACTGAAATTAGCATCAATGAAATTTGCAATCCCGCGTACATTACGTGTTTTAGAACCGTCCGTCTTTTTCGCTAGTTTGTTATCCTTTGCCTCAGTTAATGAGCACGCAGTTTCCATAACACCCATTTTTGCTACCTTTTCTACAAAGCTATCGCTTACTGAGCAGATTGACCCAAACTTTGCAGAAGGAGTATTCATATAATCCTTTGTTTGACTATCGAATGATGGGTTTTCAATATCACATCGCAAAAACAACAACAATTGTTCTTTGATAGCAGTGCTATTAACCTTAACTTTCTTCTTTTTTTCGATGTAATCACACAGCTTTCTTACGATTTGACCGGTAATATAATCTACGTGTTTTCCTCCCTTGAATGTACAAATACCATTTACAAATGATACCTGCATATATTCATGTGTAGGTGAAAGTGCAACCGCATATTCCCATCGCTCGTCAGGATTTTCATACACTCGCTTACCTGTGTCCTTTGGACCAATATACAAATCAATATACTGTTGGAAATTTTTGACTGGAATTTGCGTATCATTATAAGAAATCTTTATTTTCTTAATTGAATGGTCGGTAACTGCACCAATATCATATATACGCTTTTTCAAAAGTGCCAACATGTCTGGAGTAAGACCCTGAGTACCAAGACGTTGATAATCTGGACGAAAGGATACCTTAGTATATGGTTTAGTAGTACTCACCTTTGTAATCTTTGGTGGGTCTAATTTATCTAGATTATTGTGAAACTCTTGGACATATTTCAAACCACGAATATGGTCAACCGTTTCAACACGTCCATAAGTAGACCAAATCAATACCAATTTGAAACCGAATCCATTCTTACCACCTACGATACGCTTTTCATTTTTATTGTAGTTTGTTGATGTACGGAGATGTCCAAATACCATTTCTGGAATCCAAATATCATACTCAGGGTGCTTTGCAATATCAATACCATTACCATCATTAGACATAGTAATCATACCAGTATCATCTATGTTTGTGTCAATATACGTTACAAATTTTTTTTCTAGAATATTTGATTGAATCATACGCACTACATGGTCTCTGCAGTTCACAATGCCTTCATCAAATAGTTTATAAAGACCTGGAATATATTCAATATCACGCCAAACAATTCGCTTAGACTCTTCGTCATAAACCCAAAGAGATGCATCGACATTTTCAACTGAACCAATATACGTATCTGGATTATCCAAAATATGTTGTTTATCAGTTTTTTG
>Ga0102963_1000498_pt1 | contig 17020 bp, 18 predicted proteins | sample SalPon2_C_H2O_MG_2_FD_84522 | JGI IMG/M metagenome (GOLD analysis project Ga0102963, IMG submission 84522) | Salt pond water microbial communities from South San Francisco under conditions of wetland restoration - Salt Pond MetaG SF2_C_H2O_MG | ecosystem: Environmental > Aquatic > Non-marine... | reverse complement strand
TGTACGTTGACTCAGATTCTGAGTTAGTAAATGAAGAAATTAAAAACAGCAGTCTACTTTATGTAGAGAATAACAGGCTCTATTTTCTATATGAAGAAGTCCCAAAGGAGAAATTACAATGGCATTAGCATTCAATCAAACAAAGGGCGAAGCCCAAAAATCTAGCATCGTTACTTATCAGTACAGAGATGGCGACAATAGAGTTCGTCTAGTAGGCGATGTACTTGCTCGGTATGTATACTGGATTACTGGAGAGAACAACAAGAATATCCCTCTTGAGTGTCTTTCTTTTGATAGAAACGAAGAGCGTTTCAATAACAAAGAGAAAGATTGGGTTCGTGAATTTTACCCTGATCTGAAGTGTGGCTGGAGCTACGCAATGCAATGTATTGACAATGGAGAAGTCAAAGTTATAAACCTAAAGAAGAAGCTGTGGGAGCAAATCCTTACTGCAGCAGAAGATTTGGGTGATCCTACCGATCCAGATACAGGCTGGGATGTTTGCTTTAAGCGAGTAAAAACAGGCCCACTGCCTTACAATGTAGAATATCAACTACAGGCTTTGAAGTGCAAAGCAGCTTCCATCAGCGATGATGATAAAGGATTGCTTGTAAATCTAAAGTCAATGGACGATGTAATGCCTCGTCCAACTCCTGATGCTCAGAAAGAGTTGTTAGATCGACTTCGTTCTGCTCCTTCAGGCGATGAAATTGATGAAACTCTTGAAGATGAGTTTAATGTTGCATGATATTATTTACCGCAGATTGGCATATAAAACTGGGACAGAAAAATGTCCCAGTTGATTGGGCAAAGAATAGATACAATCTGTTCTTTCAAAAAATCCAAGAGATAGAGCAGGAGTGTTCACTTCACATTATCGGTGGAGATCTATTTGACAGAGTGCCAACTATGGAAGAACTGGAACTTTACTTCTCGTTTATTCGGGGAGTAAAGATTCCTACTATAATCTTTGATGGTAATCATGAAGCGACAAAAAAGAATTATACTTTCTTCTCTCAACTAAAGCAAGTAACCAGAGACATAAATCCTTTAATTCATGTGGTAGATATATCATATGTTGATGAAGGCTACGGTTTTGGAATCTTGCCGTACAGAGAGCTACACAAGAAAGGAAGTATAGAAAAGTTTGATACAAGTAAACCTTTGTTTACTCATGTTCGAGGTGAAATACCTCCTCATGTAAAGCCAGAGGTAGACCTAGATAGGTTTAGCGAGTTTCCTGTAGTCTTTGCTGGTGACTTACACTCTCACTCAAATACGCAGAGAAATATTGTATATCCAGGTAGTCCAATGACTACATCTTTTCATAGAGCAAGGGTCGAAACGGGGTATCTACTGATTGATGAAACCAGTTGGAATTGGATGTGGGAAAGGTTTGATCTTCCACAGCTAATCCGTAGAACTGTAAGAAGTCCTGAAGAAATGGTAGAAACTGAGTATGATCACACTATCTATGAGATAGAAGGCGATATACAAGAACTAGCAAATGTGGAAAACTCTACTCTTTTAGACAAAAAAGTTATAAAACGATCTTCCGAAGCATCGTTAATTATAGAAAAAGAAATGACAATCGAAGAAGAGTTGGCAGAATATTTAAGATATATTCTATCGCTAAAAGAAGAAAACATTTCAAATATTTTAGGCACATATAATGATTACTCTCAAGCAGTTGAAATGGAGTAACTGTTTCAGCTACGGAGCTGATAACGAGTTATTTCTCAATAATAGTACACTGACACAGATAATAGGAACTAACGGGGTAGGCAAGTCGTCTATCCCGTTAATTATTGAAGAAGCACTTTTCAATAAAAACTCGAAAGGAATTAAGAAGGCAGATATACCAAATAGGCATACTGATAGTGGTTATAGTATATCTTTGTCTTTTTCAAAAGATTCTTCAGAGTATGAAATTATAATAAATAGAAAGACTAACATAAAGATAAATCTCATAAAGGACGGCGAGGACATATCAAGTCATACTGCCACAAATACTTACAAAACAATTCAAGAGATTCTAGGACTAGATTTCAAAACATTTAGTCAGTTAGTCTATCAGCATCCAAATAGTAGCTTACAGTTTTTAACAGCAACAGACACAAACAGAAAAAAGTTTCTGATAGATCTTTTGCATTTAGAAAAGTATGTAAATTTATTTGAGATATTTAAGGCTGCTTCACGAGATTCAGTAACGAAGCTCACAGAAGTAGATGCAAAAATTAAAACCATAGAAAAATGGTTAAATGATAATAAATTGGAAGATACTACCATACTTCCAACACTAAAAGTAGAAATTGATACGGATGAAGATGAGAAAGAACTACAGAGTTTAATAGTAGAACTTGAAAATATTTCCGAAAAAAATAAAAAAATTAATAAGAATAATCAGTATAAAAAGATGCTGTCTGAGATAAATATTTCAGAGGCTCATGCAATAAAAGCTGAAGGTGTTATATCTTATGACTCTTTACAGGAAGAAGCAGGTAGCTTACAATCTGATATAAATGCTTCAGAAAAGCTACTTACTAAACTTTCACAGCTTGGAGATCATTGTCCTACCTGTGAACAGGACATAGACAAGGAGTTCAAAGAAACTTTAATTTCTGCAGAGCAGGAAAAGATAGCGAAAGCTACCACGAGATTGATAGATGATATTCAAAGAGAAATTAGAAGCATTAAACAAAATAACCTGGATTACCAAAATAAAATCCGTATTGAAGAAGAGTGGACAAATCTGTATAAGAGTATTCAAAAGAACTTACCTGACAATCTTCTGGATCATGAAGAGCTTAGTAGCCGCATACTGGGAGTTCGTGTACGAATACAAGACGCAAAGGAACAAATATCAAAGGTCTCTTCAGAAAATGAAAGCAGAACAAAAAGAAACACAAGAATCCAAGTAATTCTTGAACAAACTGATAGTTTTACTTCAGAGTTAAATGACTGTAAAGAAACTTTAGATGAAGTAAAAGAGATCAATACACACTTAGAAATACTGAAAAAAGCCTTTAGTACAAATGGCCTTTTAGCTTATAAGATCGAAAATCTTGTAAAAGAGTTAGAAGAGCTAGTAAATACTTATCTGGCAGAGCTTTCTGACGGCAGATTTACTTTAGAGTTTGTAGTATCAAACGATAAACTAAATGTTGTGATCACAGATGGAGGACATACAGTAGATATTCTTGCTCTTAGTTCAGGGGAGCTTGCAAGAGTGAATACTGCTACTCTTATAGCGATTCGCAAGCTCATGAGCAGTATTTCTAAGTCTCGATTAAACATACTATTTTTAGATGAGGTAATAAATGTATTAGATGAAGCTGGCAGAGAAAAGCTAGTTGAAGTTCTTTTACAGGAAGAAGAGTTAAATACCTACATTGTAAGCCACGGATGGACACATCCTTTATTGGAAAAGATAGAAATAGTAAAGAATGGAAACATTAGTGAATTAGAAAGGTAGTTTAATGGTTGACTCACGAGCTAAAGGAGCTAGAGGAGAGTATTTAGTCAGAGACTTACTTCGAGAACAGACAAAACTAAAGTTTGAAAGAGTCCCTGCTTCAGGTGCCTTAGAGTATTTGAAGGGGGACTTGTATGTTCCGAATGAAAAGAATAGATTCTGCATAGAAGTGAAGAACTATGCAGATTCTCCCCTCTCTGACAAAATGTTTACGCAAGAAAAAACTAATAATTTAATTAGATGGTGGAATAAAGTAGTATTACAGGCGAAGAATGGTAATCAAGAACCTTTATTATTCTTTAAATATAATAGATCTAGGGTGTTTGTTGTAACTGAACTTAAACCCAAGCATTGCTCCAAATATTTCTTTATTTCTTGGCTAAAATGTTATATAATATTAGCTGATGAATGGCTAGAAAAAGAAGAAATTGAGTTTATAAATTATGGCATTTGACTTTTCAGAAAAACTTATTGACAGTGATCAAAGTGCAACTCTTATTGTAGATGCGCTTAATTTAGCATTTAGATGGAAACATCAAGGACGAACAGACTTTTGTTCCGACTACGTTAGAACAGTCCAGTCTCTTGCCAGGTCATATGACTGTGGCAATATAATTATTGCCGCAGACTGGGGTAATTCTACTTATAGAAAAGAAATCTGTGAGGACTACAAACAGAATCGCAAAGATAAATTTGCAGATCAAACAGAAGAAGAAAAAGAAGCTTTTGAACAGTTTTTTCTTGAGTTTGAAAGAACTCTTGATGAGCTTGCAGAAAGCTACACAGTTCTTCGTTTCAAAGGTGTAGAGGCAGACGATATTGCAGCACACTTAGTAAAAAATAAATCAAAATATAGACTAGAAAAAGTCTGGTTGATCTCTAGCGACAGAGACTGGGATCTGCTAATTCAAGATGATGTAAGTAGATTTTCTTATGTCACTCGTAAAGAAGTTCGATCAGACAACTGGAATGAACACTATGATGTGGAACCAGAAGATTATATCTCACTCAAGTGTCTTACTGGAGATAAAGGCGACAATGTTGCAGGTATTCCTGGGATTGGCCCTGCGAGAGCAAGTAGTCTTATCAAAGACTATGGTAGTGCTATGGATATTTATGACGCTTTGCCTATCAACAGTAAATATAAATTTATACAAAATCTAAATAATAGTGGAGATCAAATACTGATAAACTATCAGTTAATGGATTTAATAGCTTTTTGTGATAATGCTATAGGAGCTGATAATATATCAGAAATAGAAGGGAGAATGTTAAGTGCTTGAGTTAGATTATAACAGAGATAGTTATTTGTCAGAGTTTAGTATAAAAACTCTAAATGACAGATATATGGTGGAAGCAGAAACCTCTCCTCAAGATGCCTTTGCAAGGGCTGCAACTGCATTTGCAGACGATGATGAACACGCACAGCGTTTGTATGACTATGCCAGTAAGTTGTGGTTTATGTTCTCTACTCCAGTTCTCAGCAACGGAGGAACCGCTCGTGGTTTACCTATAAGTTGCTTTCTGAACTATGTAGACGATAGTCGAGAAGGAATTACTGGACACTACACAGAAAATGCTTTTCTCTCCTCTGTTGGTGGCGGCATCGGCGGGTGCTGGAACGGGGTCAGGAGCGTAGGCTCGAAAACGAGCAATGGCTCCGAAAGTACGGGAGTGATTCCGTTTCTAAAAGTTGTGGATGCAGAAATGCTTGCTTTCTCTCAAGGCGTAACACGTCGAGGAAGCTATGCCGCATATTTAGATATGTCTCATCCAGAAATAGAAGAATTTCTCGATGTTCGCAAACCAACAGGTGGAGATATTAATCGTAAGTCTATCAACTTACACCATGCAGTTGTAGTTCCTGATAGATTTATGCAATTGATTGAAGGTGCTACAAAGCAGGAAGGATTTGATGACAGTTGGAGCCTGATTGATCCTCATACAAATCAGGTTGTAAAAATCGTATCTGCAAAAACATTGTGGGTAAAATTGATTCAAAATCGTGTGGAAACAGGCGAGCCGTACATTATGTTTGAAGACACTGTGCAAAATGCTCTTCCCTCTTTTCAGAAGGAATTAGGGCTAAAAGTACATCACTCAAACTTATGTTCGGAAATAACTTTACCTACGGACAAAGATAGAACAGCAGTATGTTGTCTCTCAAGTGTAAATCTTGAAGAATACGATCAGTGGAAAGACAATGAAATGTTTATTCCTGACCTTGTTCGTATGCTTGATAACGTACTCACTTATTTTATAGAAAATGCTCCTGATAGCCTTCACCGCGCTCGATTCAGTGCTTGGAGAGAGCGAAGTATTGGTCTTGGAGCTATGGGATTTCATGCTTATTTGCAGCGACACAACATTCCTTTTGAGAGTGCTATTGCAAAAAGCAGAAATATGCAAATGTTTCGGAGAATGAAAGATGAAGCAGTTAGGGCTACAAAAGATCTTGCTATTAGTCGTGGAGAATGTCCTGACAGTTCTGGCAATGGTGTGCGCAACAGTCATTTATTGGCTATTGCTCCTAATGCTAGCAGTAGTATTATTTGTGGCAACACTAGTCCAAGCATTGAACCTTACCGCGCTAACGCATTTGTACAAAAAACTAAGACAGGCAGCTCGCTTCTCAAAAACGAGTACCTAGAAAATACTCTTGATGACATTGGAATGAATACAGATGAAGTATGGAAAAGTATTATTACAAATAACGGTTCTGTGCAACATCTCGAATTCCTCGATGATTATACAAAAGACATTTTCAAAACTGCTGTAGAGATAGATCAACGGTGGGTAGTGGAGTTTGCAGCAGATCGACAAGAGTATATTTGTCAGAGTCAGTCTCTCAATCTATTTTTTCCTGCTGATGTATCAAAGCAAGAGCTTCACGCTCTGCATATGATGGCCTGGAAGCGAAAAGTAAAAACTTTGTACTATCTACGAAGTGAAGCTATTAAGAGAGCAGATAAAGTATCAGATGAAGCTCTTCGACAAATGATTTTTGACTCTATAGATGATAATGCTTGTCTGGCGTGTGAAGGGTGAAAGTTTTAGTCGCCTGTGAGTTTAGCGGGACGGTAAGAGATTGTTTTATAGCTTTAGGGCATGACGCAATCTCTTGCGACATTCTTCCTACAGAAGTTCCAGGGCCTCATATAGTCGGAGATTGTTTAAAACCTCTTTATAATGAAAGCTGGGACTTAGTTATTGCACATCCTCCTTGTACCTATATAGCTGCAAGCGGGTTGCATTGGAACAAAAAGCAGCCAGAAAGAGAAAAGAAAACAGAAGCTGCATTACAGTTCATAACCGACATATGGAACGCTCCTGTAGAGAGAATGTGTATAGAAAACCCAGTTGGGTGTATAAATACTCGACTTGACTTTATGCCAAAACCTCAGTATGTGCAACCATATGACTTTGGTGAAAATGCAAGTAAGAAAACTGGACTTTGGCTTCGAGGATTATCTCCACTTAGTAAAACTGAGTACATTCCAGGTCGAGAAGTAAATGGAAAAATGCGATGGGATAATCAATCTGACTCTGGGCAGTCAAAACTTGGTGGCGGTAGTGGACACGAAAGAAGCATAACCTATTTTGGTATAGCAGCAGCGATGGCTGAACAGTGGGGAAACACATGAACAATTTACTTGAAGAAAGACAATACTACAAACCTTTTAATTATCCGTGGGCGTTTGAGCATTACAAAACTCAACAGCATATGCACTGGCTGCCGAGTGAAGTAAATCTTGCGGACGACTTGAGAGACTATCGTGAAAAACTGACTCCAGAAAATAGAAATCTTATCAATTCTATTTTTCGATTTTTCACGCAAGCAGATGTAGATGTATGCTGTGGGTATGCAAAACACTATCTGCCTACTTTTAAACAGCCAGAAGTACGAATGATGCTTGTTGCTTTTGCAAGTATGGAAGCGGTACATCAAGAAGCCTACTCTTTATTGCTAGAAACTCTTGGATTTGACGATGATGAGTATCAAAAATTCACAGAACATAAAGCAATGATGGATAAGCATGAGTATCTAAGCGACTTTGGAATGGATAATCCTATGAATATTGCAAAAACAATGGCAATATACAGTGGATTTACAGAAGGAGTGCAACTCTTTAGTAGTTTTGCGATTCTACTGAATTTTCCTCGGCACAATCTTATGAAAGGTATGGGACAGATTGTAACCTGGTCTGTGCGAGATGAAAGTCTGCACGTTGAAGGCATGAGTCAACTGTTTCGTACTTTTGTAAAAGAAAATCCAGAGCTATGGAATGATGATCTCAAATATCAAATCTACTGCGCTGCAGAAAGAACTGTAGACTTAGAAGATGCTTTTATTGATCTTTGTTTTGATGGTGCCGATGTACCAGACCTTACGCCGGAAGAGGTAAAAGAATATATTCGATATATTGCAGATCGTAGACTTCTAGGTCTTGGAATGAAAAAGATTTTCAATAGTGAAAAGAATCCACTTGAATGGTTAGATTATATGCTCAACGGAGTCGAGCATACAAACTTCTTTGAGAATCGAGCTACAGAATATTCTCGTGCGAGTACGACAGGAAACTGGCAAGATATATTCAAATAAAGAAAAGCCCTCTAAGTGAGGGCTTTTTTATTACTGAGCAGGTGCTTCTTCTGCTAAAGAATCCTTTAGCAAATCTATAAATGCCTTCTTTCCAACACTGAGTTGGTCTAGATTAAATTGAGTTGTATTAATCTTACGCTCAAGGTCAGTAAGATGATTTACCATAAGTTTTTGCTGATCAGTCATGTCTTCGAGTGTATATTCTACATCATCAATAACGATCGGCGTGGTTTTATTTTCTGTCGCCATAGTTATTTTTTCCTTTATAGCTAGTTTATGAAGTATCTTTTTTCTTACGAAAGTCGATTTTTAAATTATATTTTACGTCACATTCAGGCTTGCGAATGCTATTGACGTTCTAGTGTCATCTTTTGCAATAGTGATGTCGGCATCTGCGTCATTAGGGCCAAGGATTAAATACGCATCATCCATTGAGTCACTTGAATCCGGTAGGTTCTCGCCATCATAAAATGTATATCCGGTCTGCCCTGTTAAGTTTGCATTTAAATCAACATTACTAATATCACTCGTACCAGGTCTGCCCAATTGAAACGCAACCTTTAATCTTGTTGTATCAGCTGGGACAGTTGCCGAATCTCTGGTTGCTGAACCGTCTGCATTCGTTACAGCAAAACTTCCTCCAATTGACGTTGAGTTTGACGTACCTCTAAAAACTAAAGCCGTTCCTGCGGTTGTATCAGTTTTCGTAAATAAAACTTTTGGCGTTGTGCTTCCATCGTAAATCCAATAAAAAATAGCGAGCGCTGGCTGGAAGCCAGTGTTGTGCTCAGCGGAAGTATCACTATAAGTTGATGCTATAAGTTGGCCTCCACTCAGTGTGGTGTCATCAGCGGCATCTACAAGAGCTATCTCAGCGGTCAGCTCATTAGACTTTACATCCATAGCTCCTGCAATAAAGATGAAATCTCCACTGCTTGCCACTGAAGATACATCTATATCAACGCCATCCACGTTCGTTGTGTTTCTGCCAGTTGCTCGGCCTATGAAAGTCAACTCTGTGAATGAGATATTCAACTGCGTGTGAGAGTCGCGCAGATCAGATATTCCGCTATCAGTTTGATACTTGACGTATTTACCTTTCAGCATTTATTCTGATACCCACTGCAAATTATTTTCATCCCAGATATAGTCATTGCCATCATTAGGCATAGGCGTAGGAGCTTCCCATTTGCAACTTGCCTCATTCAGTACCCAGCTCTCAAAGGGCTTTGGGGGTATAAAAGCATCTCTTACCAAATCATAAGAAAACCCAATAGCTGCAAAGTTTTTTCTAAAACTTCTATTATAACTTGTTTGAACCCAGCTTCCTCCAAACAAAGTAGAGCAAAAAACGCTTCCTAAAGATTCATCTTCATTATTTTCTTCGTCTAAAAGCTCGTTATTGTTTACTGCAATAACTCGTAGAACAATATTGTTTTCATCTATTTCCGCAAAGTGTGCCATTAGAATGTTATAGATCCTGATCCTGTAAATTTATAAACTGTGTCTGATCCAACTGTTGATTCAGTTGGCGAACCTGTTGTGCTTGACGCTGAACTGCCGATTACTCTTATAATAACAACGCCAGAACCCCCCGCAGCAGAATTAGTGCCGTCACAACCACCAGCTCCACCACCGAGGTTAGTTCCTCCAGCTTGTCCAACTGCTGGCTCAGCGTCACCGCCACCACCTAGCCCTCCAGTGGCACTATTGCTATCACCGTATCCTGCTCCACCACCTGCATAGTAAGTTGCGCTTCCTGTAATAGAAGACTGTAATCCATCACCGCCATTTCCACCATTATTAGTGCTCGGAGAATTACCTCCGGTAGCACCAGCGCCACCGCCGCCACCACCACCGCCGCCGTTGGCAGTGCCACCATCATTACCTTGTCCCGAAGTTCCAGAACCGGGAGCAGTCGGAGTGCTACTGTTAGAACCGCCACCACCACCAGAACCGCCATCAAGGGCATCACCTGAGCTACTATGACCACCACCTCCACCCCCTCCTGTGGCTGTTGCAGAAACCCCAGCACCAGACAGTGATGAATTGTTCCCAGAAATTCCTAAAGTGTTGCCCGCAGTTTGTGCAGCCCCTCCTCCTCCCACAGTTACCGTATAAGTTCCTGTTGGAGAAATTCCACTACCAGATAATAGGCCGCCAGCACCTCCGCCCCCAGAACCACCAGCACCGCCTGTAGTCCCAGAACTACCTCCTCCTGCAACTACTAAGTAATCAAGTGTTATAGATGGCCTAGCATCATTCACCTTGCTATCATAAACGGCAGTCGTGTTGTATATACCAGAGTCTGTGCCGCTAGTCTTAACCTGACCGATCAAGCCGCCATAGTAATGAATCGATCTCATTTTACCGCCTTATGCGTCGTCTAGCTCTTCGTAGGATATAACGATTTGAAGATCGCTTGCTACGCTTGCTCCCGCCTCTATCTGGTCAGACTCCTCCAAGTAAATCGGAGAGTCCTTACCAATGACTACCAGCGTGGTGTCAGCAGGAACAACAATCGTGAAAGCCAGAGCGTATCTCGTGGTTGCGCTGCTGTCGTAAAAATAGACAGTTGTTGAGGCGTCATTTGTGCCGTCTATGTTAGACACGATTATGCTGTTTATTTTTAGTAGCTTATTGGCAGCACAGGTCAATATATCAGTAGTAGTTGTCGTGCCTAAAGCTGCTCCTACCGTCTTACCATAGATGCTGGTTACATTTACTAAATTTGGCGCTGCCATTTTATCCTCCGAAAATCATTGCCATTGCTATGGCTTTACCAGTAGATGCTTTCGCGTCTAGTTGCGTTTGAATGTTGCTAGTAACGCCATCAATATAATTTAATTCAGCAGTAGTAGCCGTCACACCATCAAGTTTATTAATTTCTGCGGCTGTTGCCGTAATTGATAAATCTGATAGATTTTGCACAGCACTGTCTATTAGAGCGCCGTCAGCAGCAATGTCACGACCATCTACAGTTCCCGTGACGCTTATATTTCCAATAATAGCAACACCACTTGATGTGGTTGCAAATTTTTCAGAACCATTATGGTATATTCTTACTTCAGAATTTTCTGTGCAAAGTAAAGCCCATTCATTATTTTGATCATCATAAATACCAAAGGCATTACCCTGGCCCATAAATGAGGTAAGAGTTTCTCCACTACTATTTCCAATGGTAATACCTCCATAACTACTAGTAGTTGATGTAATTGCTAATAAATCTGCTCGATGCGAAGATTCTGAAAGTGAAACTTGTGACCCTAAATTAATTGTAGTTCCTGAAAGAGTTGTAAAGGTATCTGATGCATCACTTCTTAAGAAAGAAGCAGAAGAAATACCATCTAATGTATCAGCATCTAGCCCTGATCCTGCACCATCAACTGTTTTAATCTTTGTAAGTACATCTGCTGCTGTGTATGATGATGAAGCGAGTTTTGCATCAAGCGCAGTTTGTAAACCGTCAACATTTGAGATTACATGGTTATGAGAATCATCGGCTATTGTAACTGCAATGCTTGTTGTACCTGAACCCGATACATCACCACTTAATGTAATTGTTTGATTGCCTGTTAAGTAACTTCCAGTTGCTTGTTTTCCATCTAACTGAGTCTGGATATTAGAAGTTACGCCATCTACATAATTCAGTTCGGCTTTTGTCGCTGTAATTCCGAGATTGGTGATTGCGTTTGCTTGTTGTGTTCCAGTTAAACCTTGTGCAGCAGTATCAACTCGTAGTCGATTTCCTAATGCAGTTGAAGTTGTAGTGCTGAAGTTAGCGTCATCACCTAGCGCGGCGGCTAGTTCGTTCAATGTATCTAGCGCGGCGGGCGCTGAGTCTACTACTCCGGCAACTTCTGTATCCACATACGCCTTAATTGATTGTTGCGTTGCCAATTTAGTTGCACTATTGGACACCATAGTATCTTCGTCTAATATTGCTGTGCCGCTTACTCCCGTATTAATTACTGGGCTAGCAAATGTTTTTACACCCGTGAAAGTTTGAGCGCCTGATAAGTGTGCTGTGTCTGAATCTAAATACGCAGAGGCGATAGCCGTACCTTGCCAAGTACCGCTTGTTATAGTGCCGACTTGAGTTATAGCAAGGGCATTAATATCCGATTGAGTCTGATCAGCAGTAGCACCGCTCTCTATGCCATCTAACTTAGTACCGTCAGCAGCAACGTCACGACCATCTACAGTGCCGGTAACACTTATATTTCCCGTTACAGTTAATCCAGATGTAGTGACATCAACAGTGTTGCTTCCGTTGGCGTATAACTCAAGAGTGCTATTCTCGTTGTACCTAAGTATCCAATCGTTATTTATATCATCGTAAAAACCGAAATCATCTTGGTCGCCCATAACTGACCACAGGGCCGTACCTGACGCTATGATCTGGATGCCTTTCCAAGTACCTAAAGCAGTAGAAATTCCCAATAAACCACTGCGATCTGCACTATCTTGAAGAACGTGACCGTCAATATTTGCTGAAGTAACAGTTACGAGGCCAGCAGAAAAATCACCAGAAGCATCGCGGGCTACGACTTTAGAGGCAGTGTTTGTAGTGGTGGCATCGACGTTTAACGTGACTGTGCCGGAAGTGCCCCCACCAGTCAGGTAGGTTCCTGCTGTTACGCCCGTAATGTCGCCTACGTTGGTAGTGTAACCAGCATCGTTGTTGAAGATACTTAGCCCGATTTCGTTTGCGGCTTTTCTATGGTCAGCACTAGCGTCAAGAACAATGAACTCATCCGTGCCAACCATTGCGGCAGTCATGTCGGTTAGTTCAGACAAATCAACCGTAAGCGTTACAGTTCCGCTCGTACCGCCGCCAGACAAACCAACACCCGCAGTAACGCCCGTAATGTCGCCTACGTTTGTGGTGTAGCCATTGGGGTTAGAAGCAGGGTAGTAGTAAGTGCCCTGTTGCCCATCTAACAAGTCAGCGTCAAGACCGGAGCTTGCACCATCTACTGTCTTGATTGCTGTCAATATCTCAGCAGCGGTTTGATCTGCTGTGGCTCCAGACTCTATGCCATCTAGTTTAGTGCCGTCTGCGGCAACGTCACGACCGTCTACAGTGCCAGATACTGTGATATTTCCAGTAACGTCTATGCCTGTGGCGGTTGTGTTTAGCTTAATATCGCCAGAATTGTATAAGTATGAAACGCCTGAGCTGCCTTGAAAGTAACGAACACCAGACGGATTTTCTAATCTTACATTTGCGCCCTGTATTTTAAGGTCGCCAGTTCCAGTATCAACAATATAGCTATTAGACCCATCATGAAAAATTTCTAAATCAGCACTATTACCAAATGTAAGTTTTGCGTTGTCAGCAAAAGAAGAGACCCCGCCACCGCCGCTACCAATTTCTACAATAGCTTCTGTGCCGTCGTCTTTTTTGATAAACATTTTGCCATCATAGGTATTGATAGCAACCTCTCCAAGGGATAGAGAGGCAGTAGAGGGTATAGCGGAAGGCGTAGCCGACCGCTTTAATTTGATAGTTTGTGCCATTTGGCTCTCCTAATATTGCGTATATACGCGGGAGGTTATAGGTACTCTAGAAAGTTCCGCCGTCGATAGTTGTAATATTCGTTTCAAAATTTGCGGCAGTTAGAATATTTGAATACGTGCTACCATCAGTAGTTACTTGCCAATTATCTGTAGTTTCATACCAACGTAAAGCTACATTTGTAGAAGTACCTCGTTCTACCTCGATACCTGCATCCTGGGAAGGGGTACCAGTTTCATCACCGTTAAGAACAATAATATTATCGCCAACAGAAACAGTATTTGAATTTACTGTTGTAGTAGTACCATTTACAGTAAGGTTACCAGTAATTACAGTATTACCGCCAACATTTAAGTCATTACCAATAGTTACATCACTTGGCAGTCCAAAAGTTACTGTAGTGCCTGTTGCAGAGGTTTCAATCTCATTTGTAGTACCCGAGAAAGTGAGTGTTCCGCCATTTGTAACCGCAGCACTTCCAGAGTCAGAAGCAGCAGTAATATCTGTAGTAGAAACTGCACCACTCGATACAGAAAAATTAGTAGAGTTAAAAGACGCAATACCTTTTGTGCTAGTAGTTGCATCATCTCCAGAAATTGTTACATCATCGCCACTGTTGCTGGTAGTAATACCTGTACCACCAAGAATCTTTAAAGTATCAGCAGCAAGATCAACAGTATTATTTACAGCATCATCAGATTGAAGAGTAAGGCTAGTAGTAATAGATGCCGTAGTAGCAGCTGTAACTAAACCTTTCGCATTTACAGTAAGTACTGGAATTGCTGTAGAAGAACCAAAAGATCCTACATTTGAGTTTACAGTTGCAAGAGTTAAAGCAGCAGATACATTTGCAGTACCGTCTACTCCTGAAAGAGTTGCAGTACCATCACCAGTAAGAGACAGGTCACGAGCAGTTGCCCACGAAGTTGCAGTGTCTGCATTACCAGTTACATCACCAGTAATATTACCACTAAAGGTAGCTGTAATAGTACCAGCACTAAAGTCGCCGGAAGCATCTCTTAGTACAAGAGTAGAAGCAGTATTTGCATCAGTTGCGGCGTTAAGAGTATCAACATATTCTTTACCACCAATAACAAGATTACCAGTAGTACCATCTGGATGGCCTATAAATAATCTATTTACTGAACCAGTTGCTGCGTATGCCAGTTCTCCTGCTGCAAGGCTAGAACCAGGAGCATTGCTAGAAGAACTTCGCTTAATTTGAATAGTTTGAGCCATTTTAGAATCTCAATAGCCTTAAAAGGCTCCTCCGTCGAGTCTATCGGGCTTGTCTGCATCCGTATTTAATATTGGATACCAATCTGTAACCCCGCTGACTGTTCGGTAAACATAAAATATGTTGTTAGCTGCATCGTACCAAGTGTCCCCAATTTGTAGAGTAGAGCCCGTTGGCTCAGTTATGCCACGAAAATTTTGATCTGCTAACTGCTCTAAAGCTGTTTGTAGGTTTGTAGAAGAGATTGTACCATAAGGCTCTACAATTACATCGTCAGCATCAATCTGTAATCCTGTTGTACTTGCTATCGCCAGGTTTGCAGTGATTGTTGTGACTTCTGTAGATACAGTAGTGTCTGTAATATATGGAGCAATTGTTATACTAATAGCCATTATCGTGTAACTTCTTGATTAATTGTTGCTTGTCCTTCAATAAGACGAGTAACAACTCCATCTCCAGAGGTAAAAATCTCTAAGTCGTAATAATATATTCCTGCTGTAAGAGCTGCAGTTACAGAATTACCCAAAGCCATACGAACAATACCTGCGGAAGCATCTGTTACTGTACAAGTAAATGTAGCAGAAAGAGTTGAAGAAGCTTTTGTTGGGCGTAATTGTGCCCTAGCAGAGTATCCAGTCAAATCTTTAGCAGAACCGTTCTCTGCCAATGTTAGCTGGATTGCAAAGTCAGAACCTTGATCTATTGTTAAATTATAAGTAGCTGCTGTCATTTTAAAATTCCTATGGTGAAATTATAGCAAAGGACACATACTTAGTCAAGAAATATTTTTTAGGTGGTATGCCGCTATAGATTATCTCTTATATTCGCTAATTTGGTTAAATACTCTTCTTCGGGCTCTCCAGACTCAGTAACGAATCTAAAATTAGTCATATTCTTGTAAAATATATCTTCTTCGCTGCCTATTATAGATCCAGGTGTGTCTGTTGCGTTAGATACTATTTCAGTAGCCTGTGTAAAATTACTTGCTCTTGCCAAATCATCTATCATTTGTAGACATTTGACACAAGTAACCTGACGAGGCACCAGAATAATTACAGCATCACTACTAGTCGAACCACAAACAGGTAAATTAATAGTATCTCCTGATAAAATAAAATGTTTTGTAGCCTCATTTGCTGGAGCAGGAGTTGGAGTTGGGTCTTTAAAAATATTAACCATTTTTTATCCTATGCTGGAACAAAAACTGTTTCGAAATTAAGTTCCACTGTAGCCGAATCTTGCACTGTTTGGGTGGCTGAGTCTCTTATTTGTAAAGTGATTGTAAAGGTATTAGTAAGCTGTGATGTGGTCTGCCAAGACCAGACATAGTTAGTGCTACTAAGTGTAGTCCAAGTGCCTACGCTAGTGCCTGTACCAAAGTTAGTAAAACTTACATTAGAATTAACAGTTCCTGAAGTTACTGTAACTCTGGCTTCATAATCTGCAGGATCTCCCCCAGTAATCCAAATATTTGACTCTTCTGGTCCGGGATCATTACCATCAATAATTGCGCCTATATTATAAGTATCGGCACTGGAAGTTCCCTGTATTTGAATGCCTCCAACGGCAGAAGGTGTACCATCATCATCAAGAATAGACAATATATATGTAGCTGGAGTTAAGTTTATACTCGCAACATTTAGTATATTTAGATTTGCAGTATCTTGAATAGTGCCAGAGGTACTTCCTGTTCTAAGTTGAAGAGTGAGAGTTTCTGTAGACTCATTATTTGAGTCCGATGCAGCGGTAACACTAAAACTGCCCGTATTGCTATTTATAGTAAAAGACCCACTATCCGTAACTATATCATTACCGGGGTCACTCGCTAAACTCCAGTATAATGTTGTTCCATTTGCTACATTACTAGTGTTTACTGTAATTGTACGGGAACTGCCTTCTGATACATTATAAGAGGCTGCGCTAAAGTCATACTCTGGGGTAACCGGCGGATCTTGTGAAGTATCATTTATTGTAACAGTTCTGGAAGCTGTTCCAATGCTTTCTATATATCCAGAAACGCTTGGATTACTGATTGTACATCTAACAGTCTCCGACCCTTCAGTAGTAGAATCAGCAACAGTAGTTACTGTCAAAGTATCTGATGTAGTGCTATTACTAAATGTAAACTGACCTGTTGTGCCTGTAGATGCTCCACTTGTATTGTAGTCAGAACTATCCGTAGCA
>Ga0102963_1000495_pt1 | contig 17130 bp, 16 predicted proteins | sample SalPon2_C_H2O_MG_2_FD_84522 | JGI IMG/M metagenome (GOLD analysis project Ga0102963, IMG submission 84522) | Salt pond water microbial communities from South San Francisco under conditions of wetland restoration - Salt Pond MetaG SF2_C_H2O_MG | ecosystem: Environmental > Aquatic > Non-marine... | reverse complement strand
GCCGGAACATGCGGGGTGATGGGAACGGCAAGCACAATGGCCTGCATGACCGAAGCGCTTGGCATGATGTTGCCCGGTGGTGCGACAATTCCGGCGGTGGCGGCTGACCGGTTGCGCCATGCCGAAATGGTTGGCGCGCGGGCGATGGCCTTGGCGGCAGACCAAATACGCCCGTCACAGATTATGACACCAAAATCATTTGAAAATGCTTTGCGGGTGTTGCTGGCAATTGGCGGATCAACTAATGGTATTATCCATTTGACCGCGATGGCAGGACGGCTTGGCATCGAGGTTGATTTACCGGCCTTTGACGCGCTTGGCAATGACACACCGGTTCTGGTCGATCTGAAACCGAACGGCCAGTTCTATATGGATGATTTGCATCGCGCTGGCGGCATGGCGCCGATTCTTCGCGCCCTCAAGCCGCTGTTACATCTTGATTGCCTGACTGTAAGCGGGCGCACGCTTGGCGACGAGATCGAGGATATGCCGACCGCGTTTCCGCAAAATGTTGTTCACGATCTTGATGATCCGATTCATGTTGGTGGCGGCATTGCGTTTTTGCGTGGCAATCTGGCTGGTGATGGGGCGATTATCAAGCAATCGGCCTGCTCGCCCAATCTGTTGGTGCATCAGGGGCCGGCCATGGTTTTTGACTCGCTTGAAGATCTGGCAAACCGTATTGATACGCCCGATCTTGAGGTAACCAAGGACAGTGTTCTAATTCTCCGCAATGCCGGGCCAAAGGGTGCCCCTGGAATGCCTGAGGCGGGCTACATACCGATCCCAAAAAAGCTGGCGACAATAGGGGTCAAGGATATGGTGCGGATCTCGGACTGCCGGATGAGTGGTACCGCCTTTGGCAGCATTGTGCTTCATGCCAGCCCCGAGGCGGCGATTGGTGGACCGCTGGCGCTGGTGAAAACGGGTGATCAAATTCGCCTCGACGTGCCAAACCGAAGGCTAGAATTTTTGGTAGATGATGATGAAATCAAACGTCGCCGTGCAAATTGGCAACCCCCTCAAACTGTTCGCGCCGATCGCGGCTATAAGAAACTGTATATGGAGAAGGTTAATCAGGCTGGTGAAGGGGTTGATTTCGATTTTATGACAAAACGGCCGTACAGCGCAAAGACGCCGCTTTGATGATTGTTCCTATACAGTTTTGATCGAGTACTGCGTGATATTTTGACGAGCCTAAAAAACAAAATACAATATTTGACAACCTAAAAGATTGTCTCGATAGTATACAACCACATGAATTTGAAATACAATTTTACCGCTTGTTAAACTGTAAACATTATGGTCTTGCAGCGATCCTCGGAGAAAATCAGCGATAAGATTAATCCGAACGACCTTAACCTGCGTGACGTCTTTTTTGGGTATGTTACGTGGGTATCCAAGCCCGTGCTCAAGTTCCTAAACGTGCCGATCTGATTTTGGAGACTGAAATGACTGAACCATCAAACGCCCCGACCCATGCCGGTCAGATCGGTACAAGAACGCAGCCTGCCAGCAGTGCGCTGAAAGATTATCTGGTGCTTGATCTGACAAGGGTTCGTTCGGGGCCTACTTGTGTTCGTCAGTTAGCTGACTGGGGCGCAGATGTGATTAAGATTGAAGCCCCAGCAGATGATGCCCAGTTAGGTGGGCCGCGTCACGGGCCAGACTTTCAGAACTTGCACCGTAACAAGCGCAGCCTGACGCTAAATCTAAAAAGTGAAGCTGGCATGAAAATCTTTCGCCAGCTTGCGGCAAAGGCAGACGTGATTGTTGAGAATTTTCGTCCTGACGTGAAGAACCGGCTTGGTATTGATTATGAAAGCTTATCAAAGACCAACTCGCGTCTAGTTTATGCGTCAATCTCTGGATTTGGTCAGGACGGGCCTTATAGCGGGCGTCCGGGTTTTGATCAGATTGCCCAGGGGATGGGCGGTCTGATGTCGATTACCGGTGCGCCAGGTGAAGGGCCGATGCGTGTTGGCATTCCGATTGCCGATCTTTGCGCAGGCCTTTTTGCGGCGCAGGGTATCTTTATTGCACTGCTGGAACGGGCGCATTCGGGACAGGGTCAATGGGTGCAAACCTCGCTATTGCAGGCACAAATGTTTATGCTTGATTTTCTGGCGGCGCGGTATCTGATGGATGGCGATATCGCCAAACAGGCAGGTAACAACCACCCAACCTCAATTCCAACTGGCGTATTTGTAACCAGTGATGGTTATATGAATATTGCCGTTGCTGGTGAATTGATCTGGGAGCGGTTTGCCGCCGCGCTCGGGCGCGAGGACTGGGGTAAAAACCCGGATTATGCGACCGGCCCTGACCGGTCGAAAAACCGTGACGCGTTGAACGCTGAAATCACTGCAATTACTGGCACAAAAACAACTGCCGAGTGGATTGACATCCTGAACGAAGCTGGTGTTCCGGCTGGTGAGATCAATAATATTGGTCAGGCGTTTGAGAACCCGCAAGTTAAACATTTGGGGCTGGCGCAGCCGGTAAAAAGCCATGAGCGTGGTGATACGCGCCTGGTTGGTCAGCCAATTATGATGAGCCGGACCCCAAGCAATCTGGCAGCACCGCCACCACTTGCCGGTGGTCATTGTGATGATATTCTATCAGCCTTGGGCTATAGCCAAGCCGAAATTGTGGCGCTGCGTGAGACCAAAACCATATAGAGCAAACATCAAATTAAAGCCGGCTCAGTCGCGCAACTGGCCGAGTTACATTAAAGGTCTGATCAATCAGCCCGCCACCAGAGAGATCAAGTAAAGGACACTCCACGTTATGACAGATAAGATCATTGTAGAACAATCTGGCGCCATCGCCCGTATCATCTTTAACCAACCGGAAAAGCGCAATGCAGTCTCGCTGGAAATGTGGGAAGCGGTCGAAGTGGCGCTTGACCAGTTTGCGACTGATAAAAAAGTGCGGGTGCTGATTTTATCAGGCGCTGGCGGTAAAGCTTTTGTGTCCGGGGCTGACATATCTAAATTTGAAAGCGAACGGGCCAGTGCTAAGGGGGTTGCGAATTATGATGCTATAACCAAGCGCGTTTATGACAAGGTCGAGGCCTTTCCAAAGCCAACGATCGCACAAATTGATGGGTTCTGTATTGGTGGCGGGGTAGCGCTGGCAGTATGCTGCGATATCCGAATTTGTGGTCAGGGCTCTAATTTTGCCATTCCGGCAGCACGGCTTGGTCTTGGCTATGGTTTTTTTGGCATTAACCGACTGGCAAATCTTGTGGGCCCATCCTTTGCCAAGGAGATCTTTTTTACGGCGCGCCGCTTCGATGCCGAAGAAGCGCGGATTATGGGCCTAGTCAACCGGGTTGCCGAAGATGGTGCGGTTGCGGCGGCGGCAGAAGATATGGCAACAATGATTACTGCCAATGCGCCTTTAACTGTTGATGCGGTCAAATTTATTACCAATCAGACCCGGATGGATGAAAGCGAGCGAGACCTGGCCGCTTGTGAGGCGATGGTAAAGGAGTGTTTCGACAGTGCCGATTATATCGAGGGGCGGCGTGCCTTCATGGAAAAGCGCAAGCCAGTTTGGACAGGTAGCTGAAAATAGCGATTAAAATGTGAACCAAGCTAGCAACGATAGACCACGAAAAAGACCGTCACTGCCGATTATGGGTGCGGCGGTCTTTCTTTTGTAAATTGAAAATACTCCGGCAGTAACCTGGTATGTATTTGGTAATTAAAAAATTTGGGCCGTTGAGGGCGATGGCCCTAAAACTGCATCACCACGCCACCATTGATCTGCAGCATTTGACCGTTTACAAACCCGCTATTCTCTGAACAGAGGTAAGCAACCATAGCTCCAATATCTTCAGCGCGGCCAAGCCGACCCGATGGGTTTGCCTTCAACAATGCCGAAAAGTTTGCATTATTCTCGCTATTGAAGTTATCAGGAGGAAATGTCCCCGGTGAAATGATATTGGCGGTAATGCCCTTGGAACCAAATTCAACGGCTAATGCCTTGGTTAATCCCCACACTCCATGTTTCGCAACTGAGACTGCAGCGGCGCCCAGATAACCACGCTGGGCATTCATGCCGGAGAAACTGATGATACGGCCCCAACCATTTTCAATCATGCTGGGCAAAACCGCTTTTGATAACCAGATTGCGGCGTTCATATCAACATCTATAACCTTTTGCCATGCATCATTACTCATCTCTAGAAACGGCTCATGCGGGCGGATTGCCGCATTATTGACCAGAACATCAATTCGGCCAAAATGATCTAGTCCGGCCTTTGCCACCGCTTCAGCCTCTGTTTTAATGCCGACGTTACCCATTGCCACCAATGCCTCGACACCACGCGTGCGCACTTCGGCTGCCGCCGCCTCCGCGGCGTCTTGGTTGCGGCTGCCATTGACGATGATGTTAAAGCCGGCCAGCGCCAATTGATTGGCGATACCTCGACCAATATTTTGACCTGATCCGGTGATAAGGGCGGTCTTGTTATCCCTGCTCATTTTCTACCTCTTCGATAAATTAATTTTGACTTTAACCGCACTTAAACCGTGTCGGGAATCAACCTTGATAGGGTTTGGCAAGCAGCTCGTGCTGCCGCTAAACCCAAGACGCTTCAGATTAGACATCTGCCCTCTTAAAGGCCAGAGCAAATTTGGAGAAATGGCGGGTTTTCACGATGGTTGCAGACGCGGCTTCGCCGCCAGTTTGGCGTGTTCCAATGGTCTAACCAATTGAAAAAAATCAATGAGGAAATCAGCGCTATGATACCCGAGATTCACTATAGACAAATGCCTGGCGCGGTGTAATTCTTGGCTACCAATTTATGCTTCATAGTTTGTTCTGAGACGCTGAAGTAACTGCGATAGCCAGATGAAAGTGACCCGTTAGGAGATTATATTTTGACCAGCATACGTAAAGTCGATCCGGCTTGGGTTCGTGACCACATGGAGTCTGCTCTTGAGAGCAGTGAACAGGTCTTTGAGAAATTCTTTCTGTCAAAATTTATTGGGTTGGAGCTTGATTATCTGCCACTAGAGGCGGCTGATGCTGACAAGGATCATCTGCGTATCAGCTTTGAGGTTAATGAAATGCTTATGAACCCGCAAGGCTCACTTCATGGTGGAATAGTTGCGGCGGTGATGGATATTTCGATGGGCCATCTTTTGCACAAGGCTGCTGGCATGGGTATCACCGTCGAAATGAAAACGCAGTATCTGCGCCCTGTTTTAAAAGGGGCAGCAACCGTCGAGGGGCGTTTTATCAAAAAGGGGCGGGCAATATCTTTTATGGAAAGCCGCCTATGGGGCAGCGATGACAAACTTGCCGCAATGTCAACAGCCACATGGAAAATGCCCAGCTAGCACCTATTGCCCAAATATATCTCGGTGACGCCCAGTCTTAGCCATTAGCCTAATTTGATATGGATAAAACGATATATGGCGCTTGGTAAGGGCCAACCGTTCTGGTTAGACTGGTTAGGTCAAGCATTTGTAAAATATTCGAGTTGATAACGATTTGACTAGAAAATGATGTGATAGGTCCAGCAATGCCCGACTCAGATTTACTGCCGCATATCCTCGATCTTGCCGCAATCACGCCTGCCCGACTGCCGCAAGATGCTCGCAAGATTGCAGACTTATCACTATTTGACTGGATGGTGGTCAGTCTTGCTGGTGCTGATCAGCCGTTGGCTAGCATCATTCGTGATTTTGTTGTGGCCGAAGGCGGGGTTGCCAAAGCGGCAGTAACTGGTTGCAAACATCGCTTGCCAGCGCGTGCCGCAGCATTGGCAAACGGCACTATCTCACATGCACTTGATTATGACGACACGCATTTTGCCTATATCGGTCATCCGTCTGTGGCAATATTTCCGGCGGCATTAGCAGCTGCTGAAGAGATGGGGGCTTCGGGTGATGATGTAGTTGACGCATTTCTTGTTGGTGCTGAGGCGGCCTGCCGCATTGGTATAGTTCTCGGGCGTGACCATTATAATGCTGGGTTTCATCAAACCGCAACATCAGGCGCTTTCGGTGCAACTATCGCCGCGGCGCGCCTTTACCAGCTTGATCGCACTGCAATCTCTATGGCACTGGGTCTGGTCAGCACCCGTGCTTCAGGGCTTAAATCACAATTTGGCACAATGGGTAAACCGTTCAATGCTGGGGCGGCTGCTGCAAACGGCATTGAGGCGGCTAGCCTTGCCAAACGTGGTTTTTCAGCCAGTCTCGACGCTTTTGCTGGCCCACAAAGTTTTCTGGCGGCGCATCATGCTGATCAAGTTGGCAGTGACGAAATTGTAAACTGGTCATTTGACAAGTTCTTTTTTACTACTGTCAGTCATAAATTACATGCCTGCTGCCACCTCACCCATGCGATGATCGAGGCATTGCTTTTGCTGAAGGCTGCTGGAAAAATTGCAGCCGATGACATTGATGAGGTGCATGTTCATATTACCCCAGCGTGGCAGAATGTCTGTGATATAAAGACACCGAAAACCGGCCTTGAAATTAAATTTAGCTATGTTTTTTTGGCGGCGATGGTGCTGCAAAATATCAATCTTGCTGCATATGAGAGCTATCATGATGCGGCCTGCAAGGACGTAAGTCTGATTGCACTTGCTGACCGGGTCAAGGTGGTTGGCGATGACCGCATTGCCGATAGTGCGGCGCGTGTTGAGGTGCGTTGCAAAGACGGGCAGACACACAGCCAATCGTTTGACCTTTTATCACCAATTGATCCAGCCGTTCTGGGTCCCCGTTTGCTGGCCAAGGGGGAGGCGTTAATCGGCGAGGCAGCGCATGATTTATGGGAAATGACGAATAATCTTGGCGGTGTTTCAGCAGCGGATCTTGCCAGCAAACTACAAAGCTAGCAGGCAGTCCTATCTGCCAGCTAAAGTGATGCTTAATATGCGGCGGGTCAAAGAGTAGGAGCAGATTGATGGATTTTTCCGATTGGATTGGTAATAGCGTAACAAGCGATGATGTGATTACCCCGCGCATGGTTAATCATTTCAGGCATACGCTGGGGGCACATTGTCATGCCGGCACGGAAGTGCCGCCCGGGATGCATTGGTGTCTGGCGCCTGACGCGGTTGATCCGGATGCGCTGGGGCCTGACGGCCATCCAAAACGCGGCGATTTTCTGCCCGAAATTCCCTATGCGCGGCGTATGTGGGCCGGCGGCTGGTTGGAATTTCACGGTGATTTCGGCATTGGCGACCATGTCAGGAAGCAAAGCCGCATTGACGATATCACCTTCAAATCAGGCAAAAGTGGCAATCTGTGTTTCGTTGCGGTGACGCATGAATTTTCGGTTGATGGCCAGTTGAAACTGCGCGAACGCCATGATGTAGTTTACCGTGAAGAGGTAACCGCTGCGCCGCCGCTTGCGCCGATTGCAGATAGTAAGGCCGCCCATCGCTGGCAGGTTGATGCGAATAGTGTGATGCTGTTCCGCTATTCGGCGCTGACGTTCAACGGTCACCGTATTCATTACGACTTGCCTTATTCGATAGATGTCGAGGGACATAGTGGGCTGCTGGTTCACGGCCCTTTGCAGGCAACCTTGATGCTTAACCTAGCCTGCACGGTCACCGGAAAGCTGCCGCAACATATGGCCTATCGCGGGGTGCGCCCGCTGGTCTGCGGTGACCCTATTATGGTTGATGCCAATCCTGAAGATGCAAAATTGGCGGCCTGTGTTCGCGACGCTGATGGCAATATCACGATGACGGCAACCGTCACCCCCTAGATGTAAATCATCAGAAAGATAAAATTATGACTTCAGCAAAACCTCTATCTGTGCCGCTGTTTGTGCCCGGACATCGTGCCGCGTTGCTGCCAAAGGCGGCGGCCAGCGGCGCCGATGCGGTGATCGTGGATCTTGAAGATGCGGTGTCAGACGCCGACAAGCCAGCCGCCCATGCGGCGCTGGGCCAGCGGCCTGATTTGCCAGTGCCGCTGGTGGTGCGCTGTAACGGGTTTGAAAGCAGCTGGTTTTCGAAGGATATGGAGGCGCTGATAAAAAATCCACCGCAGATGATTATGCTGCCAAAGGCCGAATCTGCGGATCATCTGGATGTGATCGCCAAAACGCTTGGGGCGGATATGCCGATTGTTCCAATTATCGAAAGCGCCGTCGGGCTGGCTGCGGTTGAGGTGATGATGCAACATCCGTCAGTGCTGCAATGCGCATTTGGTCATCTGGATTTCTCGCTTGATATTGGCGCCGAGCCGCATTGGGAATCGTTATATTATGCGCGTGGCAAGATTGTCGTTGCGTCGCGGCTCGGCCGGAAGGCAGCGCCGCTTGACGGGGTTGCAGTGCGTTTTGATGATGCTGAGATCGTTGAAAATGAGGCGCGCCGTGCCCGCGATATGGGATTTGGTGGCAAGCTGCTGATCCATCCAAAACAGATTGCGTCAGCGAAATCGGTATTCCGGCCGAGTAAGGATGAATATGAATGGGCAAAGCGCGTTGTGGCTGCTGTTGCGGTCAGCGCATCTGCGGTTCAACTTGATGGGGCGATGGTTGATGTGCCGGTGATCAAACGCGCCGAGGCGATTATTCGTGATTTTGAGGCGTTGGCCTGAAATGGCTCAGGCTCGCCAGCACTGGCTTACGTTAGCTTGCGCTCGCTTGTGTTAATTTACTTCGGCATAAGGGGCAGGAGAGGCAAATGGGAAATAGTGATCTTGAAGGGGTGCTCGTGGTCAGTCTTGAGCAGGCTGTGGCAGCACCATATGCAGCAAGCCGCCTGGCCGATGCTGGTGCGCGGGTAATCAAGGTTGAGCGCCCTGAAGGTGATTTTGCCCGTGGCTATGACGCTGATGCGAATGGGCATAGTTCGTATTTTGTATGGCTTAATCGTGGCAAGGAGTCGATTGCACTCGATCTGAAACAGCCCGCCGATTTAAAGATTTTCAAAGCCATGCTGGCAAAAGCAGATGTGTTTATCCAGAATCTAATGCCCGGTGCGCTTGATCGTCTTGGGGTGTCGATAGCGGCGTTGCGTGAGGCTGACCCGCGGCTGATTACCTGTGATATCAGCGGCTATGGCGCGTCGGGTCCCTTTGCCCAGATGAAGGCATATGATTTTCTGGTTCAGGCCGAAGTTGGGTTGGCGCAGATTACCGGCGCACCTGAAGAACCCGGCCGTGTTGGTGTTTCGATCTGTGATATTGCGGCGGGAATGACGGCGCATGCGGCAATTTTGCAGGCTTTGGTGGCGCGCGCAAAAAAGGGTGAAGGCCGCGCCATTGAAGTGTCGCTATTTCACGCGCTTGCCGATTGGATGAATGTTCCTTATCTGCAGCATCATTATGGCGGGCGGGAAATTCGGCGGCCCGGGCTGCATCATCCGACGATTGCGCCCTATGGTGCCTATCGTTGCTGTGATGACCGAATGCTGTTGATCTCGATCCAGAATGAACGTGAATGGCTGCGGCTCTGTAGTGATGTTCTTAACCAGCCTGATTTACCGCAGAATCCGAAATTTGACAGCAATGTCCATCGGGTTGAAAATCGCGCGTCGCTTGATGCCATCATGAATGGTGTTTTCAGCCAATATTCAATCGATAAAATTGCCGATAAATTGCAGGCGGCGCAGATTGCCTTTGGCCGATTGAATGATATGGATGTTTTTACCAACCACCCGCAAAACCGGTTTGTTTCGGTTCGCACTTCGGCTGGTGATGTACAGCTATTGTCACCAGGTGCGATTGTGAATGGTGTTTTGCCAGCATTGGGCGAGGTTCCTGATCTTGGCCAGCATAGCGCTGCCATTCGTGCCGAATTTTCATAAATAAGGGCGCTTGGATTTTGGCCACGCCGGATTTGATCTTAAGCCAGATTTGCAGTTAAGCTGAAAATTCGCCAATTCTAACGGCGTCACGAAATGCGGTTTCAGCTGCCTTGATGACGGTTAATTTGGGATTGCCCTCACGATAGGCAAGCCCAAGCTGGCGTGCCGGCGCTTTGGCGCCAAGCGCAAGGCGTTTGACCGGTAGCGGGTTCATATTCCGAACACAGCGTTTAGGCACAATCGAGACGCCAAGATTGGCCATTACCATGCTTGAGATTGCTTCCAGCCCTTCAAGCTCCATCGAATCCTTGACCGTGATTTTGTGCTTTTGAAGCCAGCTTTCGACCATCTGTCCAAAAATGGCATTGCGGTCAAACCGGATAAAGGGGCGGGTGCGAAGCAGTTCAAGCGGATCGTCACTTTCGGTTTGCGGCGGTGCCAAAAGCTGCATTGGTTCGGCGGCAATGTCAAAACAGGATAATCCCTGCGGCAAAAGGGCGGGGCGCGTGATGATCGCCGCATCAATCGTGCCGCGATCAAGCTGTTGCATTAATTGATATGACAGCCCCGGAAAAATCACCACATGCAAATCGGCGTGACGCTGGCGCAATAAAGACAGGCCAAGCGGCACCAATCCGGTCAAAGTGGTCGGCACCGCGCCAAGCACCAATTCACCCTGAAAGCCCTGTTCGCCAATGACCGATGCCAGAATACCATCATAGTCACGGATGATATTGGCCGCTTTGCTGGCCATTGCCCGTCCGGTCGGGGTCAATTCGGGCCGCCGGTTTTTCCGGTCGAAAAGCGTGACTCCCCATGACGATTCCAGTGCTTTCATCTGCTGGCTTACCGCCGCATGGGTGATGTGACAGGCAGCAGCAGCAGCGCTGAACGAGCCATGGGTTTGAATGGCAAGCAAGGTGCGAAGTTGGCGAAGGGACATATGCGTCTATCCAGCTTATGATAATCTCTGTTTTGCGGATTTTAATGTAAAACTTTCTTACATAATAAGTAAATATTATTTAGTTTCATTAAGAAAAAATGAAATTTATACTAAGCTATAATTATGGAAATGGAGTGTTCTGGTGGCGAATGAAACGCAAACAATGACGCAAACAATGACCGTGTCGATCTGGCGTGAAAATGGCGATGATGGCCGTTTTGAAAAATATGAAGTGCCAGCGAGGGAAAACCAGACAGTGCTTGATGTTGTGGCCTATGTCCAACAGCATATTGACCCCACTTTATCTTACCGGTTTGCCTGCCGCGTTGGCATGTGCGGATCTTGTGCGATGATGGTCAATGGATCGCCGCGCTGGACGTGCCGAACACATGTTAGCAAGGTTGTTGCCGATGATCAGCTTGAGGTTGCGCCGCTTCGTAATTTGCCGGTGATCAAGGATTTGGCAACCGATATGGATCCGTTCTTTGAAAAATGGGTTGCGGCCGAAGCGGTGTTTCACCCAAGCAAGACACGTCATGACCCGATGGCAGCCATCACCCCTGATGATCCAATGCGAATTGCCGCCAGCGAGGCAATTGAATGTATCAATTGTGCGGTCTGTTATGCGGCTTGTGATGTGGTTGAATCCAACCCCGATTATTTTGGACCGGCAGCGTTGAACCGGTCATGGTCTCTGGTGAATGACATCCGTGATGATGGGCAAGATGTGCGACTTGCCGCTGTTGGGTCAAATGGCGGCTGTCATAATTGCCATTCCCAGCAAGGCTGTGTGCAATATTGCCCGAATGAATTAAACCCAACCTTGTCGATCGCCGGATTGAAGCGCGAAACGACAAAAGCCCTTTTCCGCCGGAGCCGCTAGATGCTTGATCTACGTTTATATATGTTACAGCGTTTGACGGCGCTGATCATGGCGCCGCTCGTGATTGGGCATATTGCGGTGATGATCTATGCTGTTCAGGGCGGCCTGACGGTTGACGAAATTCTGGCGCGGACGCAAGGCTCGGTTGCGTGGTTTTTGTTTTATGGCAGTTTTGTTGTTGCCGTTTCGATTCATGGTGCCATCGGATTGCGGGTCATTAGTTTTGAATGGTTTGGCCTCAACGGGCGCGCCCTACAGCTTTTTAGCTGGGCGGTTTTTGCGCTTTTGTTCGGGCTAGGTGCAAAGGCTGTCTATGCTGTTACCTTTGCAGGAGTTGGGCTATGATCCGGCCGCATCGCACGCATCCATTATGGTTTGCCTTTTTGCTTCACCGCCTATCAGGGCTTGGGCTGGCGCTGTTTCTGCCAATTCATTTCTACATGCTGTCATTGGCGATTTCAGCACCGGCGCGCCTTGACGGGTTTTTGCGCTTTACCGATTTGACCATTGTGAAACTGGCCGAATATGGTTTGGTGTTTTTGCTGGCAGCGCATTTATTTGGTGGGCTTCGGCTAATGGCATTGGAATTTCTGCCATGGAGCCCACATCAGAAAACAATGGCGGCACTGGCGGTGGCGTTTGCCTTTCTGGTGTCGACGTTATTCTTTTTGAAAGCGATTTAATCCGATGAAACCAATCATTGAACGACATGATACTGATATTCTGATTTTGGGAACTGGCGGCGCTGGATTATTTGCCGCCCTTCACGCGCAAAAAGCGGCACCAGATCAAAAAGTCACCATTGCGGTAAAAGGGCTGATTGGAAAATCGGGCTGCACGCGCATGGTTCAAGGCGGCTATAATGTGGCACTGAATCCACAAGATTCGGTTGAGCGGCATTTTATGGATACGATCATTGGCGGCAAATGGCTTCCCGATCAGGATATGGCATGGAAGCTTGTGACCGAGGCGGTAACGCGAATCCATGAGCTGGAAAATGAAATTGGCTGTTTTTTTGATCGCAATCCTGACGGCACGCTTCATCAAAAAGCCTTTGCTGGTCAAACCTTTGACCGCACCGCGCATAAGGGCGATCTGACCGGTATTGAAATCATCAGCCGTTTGATGGAACAGGTGCTGTCACGGCCAATTGAAAAATTGCAGGAACATCGGGCAATCGGCCTGATTCCGTCGCGTGATGGCAGCGCGCTTGCGGGTGTTTTATTCATTGATATGCGCCGCGGCACCTTCCGGCTGGTTCGCGCCAAAACCGTTTTGATGGCAACTGGCGGCGGCCCGACAATGTATAAATATCACACCCCCTCGGGTGATAAGAGCATGGATGGTCTGTCGATGGCTTTGCGCCGCGGGCTTGGGCTTCGCGATATGGAAATGGTGCAGTTTCATCCGACTGGCTTGATGGCGGGTGACGAAACCAAAATGACCGGAACGGTTCTTGAAGAGGGGCTTCGGGGTGCTGGTGGCCATTTGATAAATGGTAAAAATGAACGTTTCATGTACAATTATGATGATGCTGGTGAACGCGCAACGCGCGATATCGTCAGCCGCGCCATTTATGAAGAAATGCGCCAAGGCCGCACATCGCCTTATGGCGGGGTTTATATTTCGATGGCGCATCTTGGGCCAGAAAATGTTGCCAAGAAATTTCAGGGCATGGTGAAACGCTGCGCTGATAGCGGCTTTGATCTTGCCGCTGGTCTTGTCGAGGTAGTGCCGACCGCGCATTATCTGATGGGCGGGGTTGTGGTTGACGTTGAGACCCGCACCAGCCTTGCCGGTCTTTATGTGGCTGGCGAAGATGCTGGTGGGGCGCATGGGTCAAACCGGCTTGGCGGCAATGGCGTTGCGAATTCTACCGTCTATGGCGGTATCGCTGGCGATGTGATGGCGGCTGATGCCCAGAAAATGGGCGCACTTCATGATCCGGATGAAACCATTCTTGACCAAGAATTAGCGCGCGCAATCATTCCATTTTCGGCCAAGCCCGGGAATGTTCAAGAACTTCGCGTCCGCCTGATGGATGCCATGTGGGACGATGTTGGGGTGATGCGCGATGCGGCTGGATTAAAACGCGGTATTGAAAAGATTGCGTCTTTGAAAAGCGACATGGAAAATGTTGGTGTTTCGGGTGATAATCTGGCGTTTAATCTGTCATGGCATGATTGGCTAAGCCTGCAAAGCCTGATCGATACATCCGAAGTGATTGCCAAGGCTGGCCTGTCGCGCGAAAATTCACGCGGGGCGCATTTCCGCGAAGATTTCCCCGATGCTGGCTCGCTTGAAGATTCCTATTTCACCATTGCCACGTCGGGCGATAAGGGCATTGAGGTAAATCGCGAAGCGGTGAAATTCACCATTGTCAAACCGGGTGAATCACTGCTTGGGGCTGATGAGGCCGAGACGCTGGTGGAGGCGGCACAATGATCAATATTGAGCTGATTCAAAAAACCGCCGAAAGCCTGATGGCAAAAGCGGCGATTGAAATTCCGGATGATTATCTAACCGGTTTGCAAAAGGCGGCCAATGACGAAGATGGTGATCTGTCCAGCTTTGTTCTTGAGGCGATGCTGGAAAATTATGTTGCTGCCAAAGAAGATCGCCGCGCCATGTGTGGTGATACTGGCTGTCCTAGATGGTATGTGAAAATGGGCAATGAGGCGCAGATTGATGGCGGGCCAATCGCGCTTGAGGCGGCGTTGCGCCGTGCGACGGCAAATGCCACCAAATCAGTGCCGCTTCGCCCGAACCGCGTACACCCCCTATGGCGAACCGACCATGATAATAATGTTGGCATTGGGGCACCCGAAATCGAATATGGCTTTGAACCTGATGGCAATTGGATTGACCTTGTCACGGTTCACAAAGGTGGTCTTTTTGGCACTGATTACCGGATGCTGTTCCCAAGTGACGGGATTGAAGGCATTAAACGGTTTTACCTTGATTCGCTTGTCGCTTTTGGCAAGCGCGGCCTGGCCTGCCAGCCGGCGATTATTGGCATTGGTCTTGGTGGTTCGAAAGATAGCTGTATGGTTCTTGGAAAACGCGCTGCCTGTCTTCGCATGGTTGGCGATCGCAACCCCGATCCGAAAATTGCCGCGCTTGAAGATGAATTCAAAGAATTGGGAAATAATATCGGCATGGGCGCGATGGGATTTGTTGGCAAATCCATGGTGATTGATTGCAATATCGAGGTTGGCTATTGCCATACGGGTGGCATGCAGATGAGTGTTCATGCGTTTTGTTTGTCATCACGCCGTGCGGTGGCGCGGATTTATGACGATGGGCGCGTTGAATTCCGAACAGATCCGGCTTGGTTCACCGATTATCAGCGGCGGGAGACAGTCGAATGGTAAAAGACAATAAACCGCGCAAAATTCGCCTAAGTGCAAACCCAACGGCCGAAGCGCTTGCCGATCTTCGCATTGGCGATATTGTTTATCTTGATGGTACGGTCTATACGGCGCGCGAAGGTGTTTATAAACGCGTTCTTGAAGATGGTATTGCCATGCCAATGGATTTACCGGCCGATAGTGCTGCCAATTTTCACTGTTCGCCAGCCGCCACCCAGCATGATGATGGCAGCTTTGATCTTGGCGCGGTAACGGCAACGGCGTCGTTTCGCTTTTCCAAATGGATTGGCCCATGGCTGGCCGCATCAGGTGCCAAATTGATCATTGGCAAAGGTGGCATGAGTTCCAAGGATTACCGCGAACATTTCGTTCCGCATGGCGCAATTTATCTGACCACGGTTGGCTATGGTACGGGTGCGCTTTTGGGGCGTGGTGTCAAACAGGTTAGCAATCTTCATTGGAAAAAAGAACTTGGACTGGCCCAAGCCATGTGGGTTCTTGATGTTGAAAATTTCGGCCCATTCATTGTCGAAAGTGACCTTGATGGCAACAGCCTGTTCGAACGGGAAAATGCCCGCATCTCGGCCTCGCTTGACAAGGTCTATGAGGGAACAAGGCCAGCGGTTCTGAAACGGTTTGGCGAAACCGATGACCGAAGCGATGAAATGATCTGATCACGCCGATATCAGGCTGAAAGGCAATAAAGGGATTTGGCCGTGACAGATCAAAAAATTCTGATAATTGGCAGTGGCTTTGCCGCCGCGGCAAATCTGATCCATCTTGTCGAGGCGGGCATCAAGCCATCACAAATCACAATTGTTGGGCCGGGCCAGCTTGGCAGGGGCAATGCCTATGGTTGTGATGATGATGATTTCCGGCTGAATGTGCGCGCCAATCTGATGTGGATATGGCCTGACCGGCGTGATGATTTCGGCAATTGGGCAAAAACCCATATCACCGATGATAAAGACGCGATGCGCCGCAGCGGCATGTTTTACCGCCGCCGTGATTTTGGGCGCTATGTGGCAAGCCGTGTTGATGCCGTCTTGGCCGGTGCCGGCGACCAAGATCATGCCATCACCCATTATCCGCAAATTGTCACAAAGCTTGGCAAGATTGATCAAGGCGGCTGGCAGGCCGAATGTTCAGACGGGCGTTTGATCAGGGCTGATCTGGTGCTGTTGGCAACGGGGAATCCGCCGCCGCAATGGCCATGCCCGATCCATGGCGAAATGGCGCAATTACCCAAACTGGAAAACCGGCTTGTGCAAAATCCGTGGAATGGTCAATGGCTTGATCATTTGCCAGCGCAATCACGCCTTGCCATTATTGGCGGCGGGTTAACTGCGCTTGATGCCGTCACTGCCTTGGCACGGCGAGATCATCAGGGGTCGGTTTTTTTGCTGGCACCGCATGGCAGTTTGCCACCCGAACAGGCCGATTGGGTGAAACAGGCACCGCCATCATGGCCAGATGCGCCGCGCCCGTCAAAAATTTTGCGCCGGTTTCGAAGCTATCTTCCCGATTTGCCACCCGAAAATCCCGTTTGGCAGCAGGCATTTGAGGAATTGCGCATTGATATCAACCAACAATGGCAAGCCTTAAGTAATCGTGACCGGCGGCGGTTGATGCGGCGGCTTGGCTGGCTATGGTCGCGCTATCGCTATCGGGCGGCACCGCAAACGATTGCTGCGGCAAACCGGTTACAGCAAACCGGCATTCTTGAAGTCTGCCATGCCAGACTTGCTGCCATTCATCTGGACATGGCTGGTGATGATGCGTCTTTGCGGCTGGAGTTGCATGATGCCAAAACCGGCACACGCCACCTCGCTGTCGATCATGTGATTAATTGCACTGGTGTTGGGCAAGACCCGCTTCTTGCCACTCTTGTGGCAGATGGCGTTGGTCTGCCCGATGCGTTTGGACAGGGGCTTCGGGTCAATCAGCAAAATGAAGTGATTGATCCCGACGGTCAGGCGATTGCAACGCTGTTACTGGTAGGTCCAGCAATGGCAAGCAGTCTTGGTGATGTTGTTGCAGCGAGTGAAATTTCACTCGCCAGCATGCGGGTGGCGGCACGGCTTGCCAGTCAGACTCGCTAGCTGATCAGCGATTTTTGCCAATCTGATTTTTG
>Ga0102963_1000494_pt1 | contig 17145 bp, 19 predicted proteins | sample SalPon2_C_H2O_MG_2_FD_84522 | JGI IMG/M metagenome (GOLD analysis project Ga0102963, IMG submission 84522) | Salt pond water microbial communities from South San Francisco under conditions of wetland restoration - Salt Pond MetaG SF2_C_H2O_MG | ecosystem: Environmental > Aquatic > Non-marine... | reverse complement strand
TTTTGTAAAGTGTATTGGAAAAAGTCTATTGAACAGAAAAAAGAGAACTACGAACACTTAAACGAAATGCAATACCAGGCATTACTCATTGATGATGAGGTAGAAATCGTTGGTGTTGATGAAGTTATAGAAAATGAAACAACTTTTTATGACGTAGAAGTTAAAAGAAACAAAGATTATGGTCGAGTACAAATAGATGCTGTACCACCAGAGGAAATTTTAGTCTCTAAACGAGCAACATCACTAAAAGATTGTGATTTTATTGCACAACGAGTGATGAAAACGGTGTCTGAACTGATTGACATGGGTTATGACAGAAAATTAGTCGAAAGTTTACCTACTTCCGAAGAACAAATCTACAATACCGAAGCTATTGTTCGTAGAAGTTACGATGATGACACAACTAGCATGGATGCTAGTGTTGTTGATCCTGCTTTGCGTGTTGTTCAGATCACAGAATGCTACATGAAAGCCGATATGGATAATGATGGCATTGCTGAGTTACGAAAAATTACTGTCGGTGGTAGTGGATATAATAATTATACAATTTTAGAGAACGAAGAGATCTCCATGATACCATTTGCGATGTGTGTTGGAATTCCAATGCCTTTTCGTTTCTTTGGTTTGTCTTTTTATGATTTATTAGCTGACTTACAGCAAGTAAAAACTGCTGTGTTAAGAAATACACTAGATAATATGTATTTTCAAAACAACGCAAGAACAATTGTTGTTGATGGTCAAGCTAACCTAGATGATTTATTAACAGCAAGAAGTGGTGGTATCGTTAGAGTGAAATCGCCTAATGCAGTTACCCCAATGCAGACTCCAAACTTCCTCAATGATGGTTTGGCAATGCTTGGCAAGATAGAAGAATTAAAAGAACAACGTTCTGGAGTACCGAAACAACAAATGGGATTAAATCCAGATACGATTAACAAGTCACATACAACAGCGACTTCGGTAAATCAGATGATGAATGCTTCTACGCAACGCATAGAATTAATTGCACGATGTTTTGCCGAAGGAGTCAAAGATATCTTTAAAAATATTTTACAAGTAGTGTGTGAATACCAAGATCAAGAACGTATTGTTAAACTAAGAGGAGATTTTGTATCAATGAATCCTCGTGAATGGTCAAACAGATACGATGTTACAGTACAAGTAGGACTAGGTACAGGTAATCAAGACCAACGACTACAAGTATTACAACAAGTTTTAAACGTACAAGAAAAAATGATTTCACAAGGTGGAATGGGCATGGTTACACCACAAACTATTTACAATACATTAGAAAAGTATTTGCAAAATAGTGGTTATAAAGATGCAAGTCAGTTCTTTATCAATCCAGAAACACAAACTCCACAGCCACCGAAAGAACAAAAACAAGATCCGGCTCTGCAACTTGCTGCACAACAAATAGAATTACAAAAACAAAAAGCAATGGCAGACATGGAATTTAAAAACAAAAAACTAGAAGCTGACAATGTCGTTAAAATGCAAAAATTAAATTTAGACGAACAAAAATTAGCATCGCAAATTATTAAAGAGCAAAAAGTAAACGAAATGGAAAAAGAAAAACTAGCATCTAAAATATTACAACAAGGACTAAACTAATGGTTGAGTTTGTTCCTTTTGGTGTATCTAAAACTGCACAAGATATAATTAATGAGCATTTAAACACACCAAAAACACCATCAACAGATGTATTTCGTAATCCTAATTTTGATTTACGAACTGAACAAGGTTTACCATCAGATGCGTTATACCCAAATCCTTTACTAGATACGACACCATCAACTGATGCACCAGTAGATCCTTGTCCTCCAGGTTATATGTTAGTCGATGGTATATGCCAACCCATAGAACAATTTGGTCAATCATCCTACCAACAAGATAACGATAGAGATGATCCAGAAGAACGAAAATATATGTCTATCGAAGATATGAAAAATGCAAGTGATGAAGAATTACTTGAGTACATGACAAGTGGTTTTTTAAAAAATAGTCCTCTTGGTTATCTTCCAAGTAAAGGCACAGAAGTTACTTTAAGTAATATGTTTATGCCTTCACAGTTTCAATTACTGTTTGGTAAACAAAATGAAATGCGTAAAAATTTTATAAAAGATGAATTAACAAGAAGAGGTTATTTTACAGGTAACTTTGATAAAAACCAAAATCCTATCTTTGATATTGGTAACAAAAACGTCAATACAAACACAGGTGGAATAGAAAGTGCATTACCTCAAAATGTTCAAGGACAACCTGTGACTGATGTATACGGAGACACCTATCAGCAAATAGCTAACAATCAAGGCAACACAGGATATACATTTACAAGTGGTAATCCTCAAGATCAAGTAGGACAGGCAACACAATCTGGTGTTATTTACGGAGTAGGCAGAGGAGGTGGTCAATCTCCAAGTGGAACTGGTACACCTGTAAACTACAGCCAAACAGGAAATCCGTTTCTTACACAACCACCACAAATGACAGCTGCACAACAACAGTACATGGAAGATTACGATAAATAATGGATTTAGAAAAAGAACAACAACGAGGTCATAGAGCAAAACAAATATTAGAAGATGAAATATTTGTGGAAGCTATACAAAAAGTTTCAGCAGAGTTAGACCAAGAATGGATTAACTCTCCTGTAAGAGACACAGAAGGAAGAGAAAGAATTTACATGATGAAAAAAATGTTAAATGTCCTTTTGGTGCAACTACAATCTGTAATGGAAACTGGCAAACTAGCAAGTAAACAGATTAACAAATAAGGAGAAATAAAATGGCAGACACGCCTTCACAGGAATCTGTTGTTTCTAAACCAACTTATACAACGCAAGAAACAGCAGATGCTTTCGCTACCCTTTTAAACAACGAGACTGCAAGGAACGAAGAGCATCAAACATCTGAAACAGAGGTTGAGGAAAGTAATCTTGAACAAGATACTGCTGAACTTACACCAGAAGATTTAGATGATGAAGTAGGAGATAACATAGAAGCCACTTCTGAAAATGAAGAGACACTTTATGAAGTTACCATTAATGGAGAACAACAACAAGTTACCCTCGATGAATTAAGAAAAGGCTACTCTAGGGAGTCAGACTATACCAAAAAAACAATGGAGTTAAGTGATAAACGTAAAGACATAGAGTCTTTACAAGATAACTTAGCGAAAGAGTTAGACGCAGTCAAAAATTCTCGCAATCAATACGCACAACAATTGGAACAATTACAGTCACAATTGGGTAAAGAAGAACAAGTGGATTGGGAAACACTATACGAAACAGATCCTGCTGAGTATGTTCGCAAAAAAGCAGAGTCCGATAAACGTAAAGAAATGTTGCAACTTGCACAGCAAGAACAACAACGTATCATACAAGAGCAACAACAAGAGCAAAAGAAAGTTTATGACGAGTATATTGCTAAAGAACGTCAAATCTTGTCTGAGAAGTTACCAGTTTACAAAGACAAAGAAAAAGGTGCAGAGTTTATTAAAAACTTAACAAGTTTTGCAAAAGAGAGTGGTTATACTGACCAAGAAATTGCTATGATGGTAGATCATCGTGCAGTTTTATTGTTAGCAGATGCTTATAAGTATAATCAACTTCGTAAAACAAAGTTAAATCAAAATAAAGTCAAAAAAGCACCTCGCATTGTTCGTTCCAACGCATCCAATGTAACCCAAAGTTCCGATGACAAACAACGTTATGATCGCAGAATGAATAAACTGAAAAAATCTGGATCAATTCGTGATGCACAATCGGTGTTAAAAGAAATGATCCTAAACGAATAGGAGTTAATTATGGCTGTACCTACAAATACAGTAGAAACTTTTGATCGTGTTGGTATAAGAGAAGATCTAGCTGATGTTATTTACAATATAGCACCAACTGAAACACCTTTTATATCTAACGCAGCATCTGGAACTGCGGCTCAAACTTTACACGAGTGGCAAACAGATGGATTAGCAAATGCAGCAGCAAATGCACAAAAAGAAGGCGATGACTACACACTAGGTAGCAGAGCTGCAACAACAAGACTAAACAACTACACACAAATCTCTGCTAAAACAGTAGGTGTGTCTGGCTCTGACCAAGCAGTAACAAATGCAGGTCGAGGAGACGAACTTGCTTACCAATTAGCAAAACTTGGTAAAGAGTTGAAGAGAGATATCGAATTTGCAAATATCGGAGTAGAAAATGCTAAGGCAGCAGGATCTTCTGGTACTGCAAGAGAGAGTGCATCTGTTGGAACTTGGTATGGTGGAAACATTGCAGGTACTGCTTCAAGTGCAGGTAACTTTTCAACCAATGGTAGTCCATCAGCTTCCCCTGCCGGAACTGGTGCAACTGCAATTGCAGGTGGAACAAATAGAACTTTCACAGAAGCACTACTAAAAGCAGGTTTAAAAAAATGTTATGAACTTGGTGGAAATCCAGACGTTGTATTAATGTCTGCTTCTCACAAGCAACTAGCATCTGCTTTTTCTGGTGTAGCAACTCTATACAAAAATGCTGATGACAAAACTGTTATTGGTGCTGTCGATGTATATGTATCTGACTTTGGCGAAGTATCTTTCGTACCAGATAGACATCAACAAGCGAACAGAGTTGATATTTTGGAAATGGATAAGTGGGAAGTATCTTACCTAAGACCATTCCAAACTAAAGATCTAGCATCTTCTGGAGACAACGACAAGAAACTACTCTTAACTGAGTGGACTCTTGCAGCACGATCTCCAAATGCAAACTATGGAATTTTCAACTTAACTGCATAATTATTTGTAGTTTAAGGATTAGGAGGGGATTAATACCCCTCCTTTTTAATTTTTAACTAGAGGAAAAAACAATGCGTGGAATGAAAAAAAGAGCAAAAAAGAAAATGAAAAAATCTCCAGTATTTAATGAAGATAAAAAAAAATCAAAGAAAAGTAAAAAGAAAAAATAATGTCTAAAAAACTTTGGATTGATAATCCTAATGACACCAATGTTATTAAAACAAAAATGCACATTGACGAGTCAGAAAACAAATACCATTTTGAAGATGTCCAGGATGTTCAACCCATACTAGAACGCAACAAGTTTGAAGCTAAGAATGATTTGTATAAAGTTAGAGGAATGCAAGATGCAAAAATGTATAAAGTAGCATCTATCCCTTTGATTGTTGTTCAACAGTTAGCACAAAAAGGAATTATGTCTAATGCAGGTCGCATCATAGACAAAGATCGTTTTAAAAAATGGTTAAACGATCCAAACAACAGACATTTTAGAGTATATCAAGGAAATGTATAATGGCACTAGACACCTACGTAAATTTAAAAACAGAAATTGCAAATTATTTAAACAGATCGGATTTAACATCATATCTTGATACGTTTATTGATTTAGCAGAGTCTCGTCATGCAAGAGATTTGCGTGTTCGTGAAATGGAAGCTGTTGATACATCTATTACTACTGTTTCTGGTACACAATCTTATACGTTACCAACTGGCTATTTAGAAATGCGATATGTTATGTACCAATCTAATCCATACCAGTTCTTAGCTTACATGACTCCACCAGATTTTTTTCGAGTCTATAATGAAGGAGAAGGCTCTGGAACACCAACATATTACACAATAGTTTCTGATAAAATTTATTTAGGTAATATGCCAGATGCAGCACAAACTTTAGAACTTGGAATGTTTAAAAGACCAACTGCTTTATCTGATACAAATACAAGTAATGATATTTTAAATAACTTTCCGGATTTGTATTTATATGCAGCATTGAGTGAAAGTTCTCCATTCTTGATGGCAGATGAAAGACTGCAAGTATGGGCAGGATTATATAAAGAAGGAGTTAAAACAGCAAACGAGTCAGCACAAAGAGGTAGAACTTCCTCTGCTCCTTTGCAGATGTCAGCCAGTAGGATTGTATGATAGAGTTCGGTCAATTACAAGCCGACCTTCCAACGTATCAGAATAATGGTGCAATAAAGGTCGATAACGTTATTCCATTAGCTAAAGGTTACAAATCTTTTCCTCGTTTTGTAGCATTAAGTGGAACAGGATTAGGAACTACACCTGTTGGTTTATTTACTTCTTTTTCTGCAAGTGGATCAACTAACTACGCAGGAGATACAACTAAACTATACCAAATGGATAGTTCACTTGTATTTCAAGATAAATCTAAAGCAGGTGGCTACAACAACAGTACAACAGAAGGTAGCAGAGACTTTTGGGCATTCACACAGTTTGGAGCAAACATTATTGCAACGAATGGTGCTGATAATATACAAAAGTTTGAAGAAGGTGTTGATAGTGCTTTTTCTGATCTTGTTAGTATTAAAGCAAAATATCTTGCCATCATAAGAGACTTTGTTGTTGCCGGTTATACAACGGAGTCATCAACTGTTTACAACCAACGAGTTAAATGGTCTGGACTTAATGATAGTTCAACCTGGACACCTAGCCAAACAACACAGTCTGGTTTTCAAGACATTGTTGGAACACATGGATCAGTTCAAGCAATCGTTGGTGGAGAGTCTTTTGGTATTGTGTTCATGGAAAGAGCAATTTACCGAATGGATTATGTTGGTACACCTCTCATATTTCAGTTTAATAAGATAGCTGATAACATCGGAGCATTTGCTCCAAAGAGTTTAGCTTCTTTTGGTAATAGTATATTTTTCTTAGCACAAGATGGTTTTTATAAACTTGAAGGTGGACAAAAATTAACACCAATAGGAAAAGGTCGTGTTGATGATTTTTTTTTAAATGATGTGACATCAAATTTTGAAGGTGTCTGTTCTGCTATTGATCCTAACAACTCAATGGTAGTGTGGTCATACAGAGGAGATGGAGCATTAGGAACATCAACAGTTAATAATAAATTAATATGTTACAACTTCAACGTAGATAAATGGTCTACAGGTAGTGGTCAAGCATTGCACTTTATGAATAGTGCATCACAAGAAGCATTTACAACATTAGAGAGTTTAGATGTTTTAGGAGATCTTGATGGATTACCTAAAAGTTTAGACTCATTTTTTTATGATGAAGGAATTATTGGACTTGGTGCATTTGACTCTGACAAAAAGTTTGGAAAGTTTTTAGGTGCAAGTTTAGATGCCGAAGTAGACTCAACAGAGTTTGAAGGTGCAAAAGAGAGAAGAAGTACAGTTATAAATGCTAGACCAATTGTTGATGCAAATGGGGAAGATACAACTATTTCGGTTACACCGATTACTCGTTCTTCTCAAGCAGATGCAGTTACAGTTGGAACAGCAGTAGATACACAAACAAGTGGAGATTGCCCAATGCGATCTACAAGTAGATACCACCGACTTCGTGTAAAAGTATCTGGAAACTTTAATACTTTATCCGGCATTGATGTAGAAACAAAACCAGAAGGCAAAAGATAAATGGCAACAAACCAATTTCTTAATGTGCCTTTGTCGATGCCTGACCAAGCACAACATATACGATTAATAACTAACGTATTAAATAATACATTAGATGGTAAATTAAACTCAACAGGAAATGTTACACTTACAGCTAGTGCTACGAGTACAACATTAACTGATGCACGAATAGGAGCAAACTCAATTATACTATTCATGCCAACAACAGCCAATGGCAATACTGCAAAAGCAAACTTATTTGTTTCTGCAAGAGCCGATGGCACAGCAACTTTAACTCATGCCAGTTCAACAAATGCCGATCAAACTTTCGGTTATGTTGTTCTTGGATGATTACACAAGTTCCTAAAGAAGATTTACATATTATTTGGCAACAAGTTGAGCCATTAATAGATAAGGCTCTTGATGATACATATATGCCAAAAGATGTATTAGATGGAATTCTTAGAAACAAGTTTCAACTTTTTATAAGTTGGGAGAACGATAAAGTGGAAAGTGCTGTTGTAACAGAAGTTGCAGACTATCCACGCAAACGTATCTTACGATATGTTCTCGCAGGAGGAAACAACATGGATAATTGGCTTGAGCCAATCCAAAACAAAATAGAAGAATTTGCAATGAACAATTATTGTCAAGCTATTGAGGTAGCAGGGCGAAAAGGTTGGTTGCGTAAATTACAAGGATTTAAACAAAATATATATTTAATGAGTAAAGAATTATGAGCAAAGGATCAAACCCAACAAACGTCACGACAACTACATCAGCAGAGCCTAGTGAATTTGTACGACCATATTTGACACAAGCATTTGACCAAGCACAAGATTTGTATGAGTCAGCAGTACCAAACTTCTATCCACAACAAACGTATACTGATTTTTCTCCAGAGACAGAGACAGCCTTACAATTAGCAACTGCACGAGCAATTAATAATCCTTTACTTGCATCTAGTCAGTCAGAGATAAATAATATTTTACAAGGTAATTATTTAGATCCATCAACTAATCCATATTCAACAGCTTTATATAATCAAATAGCAGGAGATGTTACTTCTGGTGTTCAATCACAATTTTCTAAAGCAGGTAGACTTGGGAGTGCAGCTAACCAAAGTGTACTCGCAGAAGAGTTAGGTAATGTTGCAAATCAAGTGTATGGCGATCAATACAACAGAGAACGAGATAGAATGTTCCAAGCAACACAACTAGCTCCTCAATTAGCACAAGCTGATTATCAAGACATACAAGCATTAGGTGGTGTTGGACAAACTAGAGAAGCGATGGAAATGGCTAAGATACAAGATGCTATGACTCGTTTTGATTTTGAACAACAAAAACCTTATTACAAATTAAGAGAGTACCTCGCATCTATTGGATCTCCTTATGCACAAACAACAACTAAGACTGAGCCAATTTATAGAAACACCGGTGCAGGATTACTTGGTGGTGCAATGCAAGGTTATCAACTTGGTCAAAACTTTGGCATGGGTGGTTTAGGTGCAATCGGTGGTGGATTACTTGGAGGATTTTTATAATGGTAACTCCTTTTTATGGTGGAAGAACACCAATTACACCTTCTGCAAGTGGCATAAGTGGTCGTAGAATAGAAGATCCAAGACAAAGTGGAACTGGTGTAGCTAGAGGAATGTTTAATGGTGTACCACAACAACAAAGATCATTTAGTGCATTAAATTATGCTCCTATTAATGATAAAAATTATAGTGCTATTTATGGTAACAGTAGTAACCCTTACATACGAAATAATTTAACAACACCTTCTAATAGACAACCAGGTTTAGGCATTGCTAATCAAGGTTTAATGTCATCAAACAGACAACCAGGTATGTCTAATAATAATAACAGAACAAGTACAGGTGGAACTGCTACACCACCAAACTTTAAAAACAATTTATTAAATTATCTTGTTTCTCCACAAGGTAAAGGAATGGCACAAGGTTTGTTAGAAGCTAGTGGGTATTCAAAAACTCCTGTTAGTTTTGGTCAAGCATTATCAAGAGGAATGCAACGAAGTAATGAAGCACAGGCACAAGCACAAGCATCACAATTAGCTAGGGATAAATTTAATTATCAAAAAGAACAAGATATTTTAAATAGATCATTAGAGTATGCAAAAATTAAACCTGCATCTGTTCCACAATTACAGCAAAACATTAGAACAATGTTAGAAGCAAGAGGTTTAAAACCTGGCACACCAGAATATGATATTGCATTTGCAGGAGAAATAGAAAAATATTTATCAAAAACTAATTCGACTACAAATACAATTACAATGCCAACAGATAAAGGCGATGTTAAAATATATGAATTAGCTGCATCAAGTTTTGATAAATCTGGTGAAAAATTACAGCAAACAACTGACATAGCTATTACACAAAATACTAACATTGGTAACATGATGCGTCTTATTAGAAATTTAGATGAGGGAGATTTTGGAACTTTTGGTGGAGTTAAATTAAAACTACAACAAATGGCAAAACAACTTGGCGTAAATGTTGATGACATATCTGATAAGGAAGCATTTTTTACATTAGCAGGGGATTTTGTCATGTCACAAATTGCAAAAACAAAAGGTGCTATATCCAACAAAGAGATGGCATATTTTGAAATGATATCTCCAGGTTTATCTCGATCTAAACAAGGTAACATTTTGCAATTACAATTAGCAAAAGCAGTTAATGATTTTAACATTAGCATAATGGAAAAAAGAACTCAGTTTGAATTAGATGCTGCCGAGAAAGGTTTAAATAGTGTGCAAACAAAAAACCAATGGAACAAAATGTATATGGACATCATACAAAAAGATAATTCTATTCTTGGCACACTTGAAAAGAAAATGGAAAATAATATTATTAATACTGCTATTGAAGATTTAGGTGGAGCAGAAAATTTATTATTTAATGTTCGTAATGAAAAAGACTTAGATCAAGTTAAAACACAAATTAATACCTACTACGATGAGTTTGGAGAAACACCACAAGACTATAAGTTAGTAGGTTACACCCAAGAAGGTCATCCACAAATTATGGTTGATCTAGGAAATGATCGTTATGAATTAAGAACTGTAACAACAGACATGAGGAATTAGAATGGCAGAAGTATCTACAACTAAAGACATAACAAAAAGTATTGATAAAGGTCTTTTAAAAAGTTTTGCAGGATTACTGTCAGCACCAGAAGAAATTTATAATTTAGCAGGTCAAGGTGGTGCTTTTATTGAAAGAAAATTAGGCGATGCGACAGGATTAAAAATACCTGGATTAATGGACTCTGATGCAAAGTATGAAAGAACAGATATTCCTTTTTTACCTTCTTACGATCAATCATTAGACTTCATGCGTAAATCTAAAGATTTAGAAACAGGAATGCCAAAAGTTGATTATGAAAGCCAAACATCAGCAGGAAAAATTATTGGTAAAGGTGTTGAATATGGAACTGGTGGTGGATTGTTTACTGGTTTTAAAAAAGCACCAACTATAATTGCCGGATTGTCTGGAACAGCAGCACAAGGAGTAGAGGAGACTGGTTTTGTAAGTGAAGGTCAAGGTTGGAAAGTTGGTTTAGCAATAGACATTATCGGCAACGTTGCTACTGGTATGGTAAAACCTAATGATGTTAAAAGATTACAAACGTTATTAAAAGATTTAGAAAATAATGGACAACTAAAAGAAGTACAAGAAATTATAACACTTGCACAGCAAAAAGGTATTAACTTAACAGTACCAGAAGCTATTGCCGGAGTAACAAATAACAAATCAGTTATGCAGTTAGCTGACAATGTTGCATCGACAGAAGGTGGTGGTGCAATTATAAGTGCTTTCACAAAAAATAGATTTCCTCAGTTATCTGATGCAAATAGAAAATATTTAAACGATAATTTTGGCAACGTAGATATTGATGCCATTGATCCTAAAATTATAACAGATAATTTTGTTAATACTCTTGTTAAAGCACAAGATGATATTGCTGTTGCAATAAACAAACAAGCAAGAAATTTAAAAAATGGTGGTTGGGCAAAGTTTGATGAAGGTAACTTTAGCACAGAAACTATGGGTAGTTATATGCAGGGCTTGGTTAAAAGAATACAAAGTGGTGATACTGCAAATGTTAATCTAATTAAAGAAAATATTTTAAATAAAATAACTACAGCTAATAAAAGTGATCTAGGTATCACAAACCTTAAAACTATTTACGATCAAGGTAAAGATGTTGTTAATGGACTTCGTAAAGAAGGAAACAAAGCACAAGCCTTTAAATTAGATACAGAACTTAATATTATAAAACAAGTTCTTGATAGTAATGAATATTACAAAAGAGCAAGTGAGTTTACTGTTAGAGCCAATAAACTTATGGCAGATAAGTATGATGCTTTATCTATTGGTGGACAAATTAATCCAAAGAACGCACCTTCACTAGATCGTTCCATGAATACAATTAGAAGTGTGTTGTTTGATGAAAATGTTAGTTATATTAACATACAAAAACTTTACAAAGAATTAAACAAAATAGATAAAAGTTTATTTCCAGAAGTATCACAAATGTTGTTTGCTAAAAACTTTAGCAAAGTAATGACTAAAGCAGATGATCCTCTCGTTGGATTAAAATTTTATAATCAAATGATGGGCAAGAATGTCAAACTGACAGAACAAATGGTTAAAGGATCAGCTATTGCACAAGGTAAAAATCCAGAACAAGCCTGGAAAGGTTTTAGTAAAATGATGTTGGTTTATAAATCCTCTGGCATGATACCAAAAATAGGATCGCCAACAGCTTCTAGGCAAGAGTGGATTGAACAAATGAAACAATTAGGCATACCACTTGAAAATGTAGATATAACTAGACCTGCATCAATATTGCAAACTTTAAAAAACAATATTTTTAATAAAAGAGTAACAGACTTAGCTAATGCTTTTGTTAGTCCTAATGGTTTAGAAGAATTAGTAAAAATATCTAAAGCTAGTAGTTTTAAACAAATACAAGCTAACATGAATGCTCTGTTAGGTATTGCACCTCTAGAAGTTAAAAATAATCAAACACCAATGGATCAAGAAAAAATGATTAAGAAGAATGAATTAGAATTATCAACAGGAGTACGATAATGACTGTCTCAAATTACAGCACAACATCATCAAATAATACATCAATAAATAGTATTAGTATTGCAGAAGGAATGCCACCTTCTAACGTCAACAATGCTATTAGAAATGAACTATCAGATATAAGAACATACTTAAATGATAAAGAATGGTTTATTGTTGGAGATAGAGATGGAAGCTGTACGTTCACTAGAGCAAGTTCAACATCGGTAACAGTAGCTTCAACAAACGTTACATCAGACTATCATGCTAAAAGACGAGTTAAGATAGTTGGAAGTAATACAGGCACGATTTATGGTATTGTTGCTTCTTCCTCGTTTTCTACTAACACAACAATTAATTTTACTTTTGATAGTGGCTCTATTTCTGGAAGTGACTCTACAGTCGATGTTTATGTAGGATCTCCATACACTAATCCAAGTGTACCTGTTGTTGATGAAGATGCTATGGGTAGTGACTCAGCAGTTCTTCCTCCTTCTCAGCAATCAGTAAAAGCATTTGTAACCTCTGGTACTGTTACAATGACTAATAAGACTCTAACAAGTCCAACTTTAACAAGTCCAGTTCTTAACACATCATTATCTGGTACAGCTTTTAAAGATGAAGATGATATGTCAAGTGATAGTGCTACAGCAGTTGCTTCTCAACAAAGTATAAAAGCATATGTAGATACGCAAGTAGGTTTAAGCGACCTTGATTACGCAGGTAATAGTGGAACAGGTGCAGTAGATTTAGACTCACAAACATTTACTTTAGCAGGTGGTGAGGGAATAGATACCACAGCTTCAGGACAAACTTTAACAATAGCAGGTGAAGATGCTACAACAAGTAATAAGGGTATCGCTTCTTTTAATTCTGATAATTTTTCTGTATCTTCTGGTGCAGTAACAATTAAAGATGGTGGAGTAGCAAATGCAGAACTCGTAAACTCATCTATAACTGTAACTGATGGATCAAATTCAACAGCAACTTCTCTAGGTGGCACAATTACTTTCTCAGCAGGTGAAGGTTTAGATGTAGCAGAGTCTAGTGGAACAATTACTTATTCTGGCGAAGATGCAACAGTATCAAATAAAGGTATTGCATCTTTTGATACAAATAACTTTAGTGTTTCTAGTGGAGCAGTAAGTATTAAAACAGCAGGTGTTGGCAACACACAAGTTGCGACAGGAATTGATGCTACTAAAATTGCAGATGGAAGTGTAACAAATTCTGAATTTCAATACATTGGTGGTTTAACAAGTGATGCACAAACGCAATTAACTAGTAAACTAACTGCAAGTAATAACCTTAGTGATGTTTCCTCTGCTTCTACTTCAAGAACAAATCTTGGTCTTGGCACAATATCAACACAGGATAGTAATTCAGTTTCTATAACTGGTGGCTCTATAAGTGGTTTATCTTTACCAACAGCAGACACCGAAGCAAGTTCAAAACTGTATGTAGATAATGCAATCGCAGGAATGAGAACAAGAATTATTACTAAAGTTGCTACAACAGGTAATGTTAATTTAACAAATGGTTTAGAAAACGGAGATTCTATTGATGGCATAACTTTACAAACTGGCGATAAAATTTTAGTTAAATCACAAACAGATGCAACAGAGAATGGTATATATATTTGTCCTAGTTCTGGTACTGCTTCAAGAGATACGAATTATGACACAGTAGAAGAACTCGCAGGTCAAATGATTGTTGTCCAACAAGGCTCAACAAATGCAGATAAAATATTTTTATGTACTACTGATAATTCTGGCTCAATAGGAAGTGTAGATATTGTGTTCTCACAAGTTACACCTGCAAATCAAGGTACTGTTCAAAGCGTAGCTGTGGCAGACGCAGGATCAAGTGAATTTACAATTACAGGAAGTCCAATTACATCATCTGGCACAATCAACTTGGCAGTTAATTCTATTAACGCAACTAAAATTGGTAGTGGGAATGTTGATAATACAGAACTAGGTTACTTAAACGGAGTGACCTCAAATATACAAACGCAACTAGACAATTCAGCATCATTGGGTGATGCCATTAGTTTTGCAGTTGCATTAGGTAGTTAAGGAGAGAAATACATGGCTAATAATTTTTCTGATGCTAGTGTCACAATTTCAAATTCTTCTTTAACAGATATATTTACTGCATCTAATAAGTCTATGGTAATAGCAGGAGTTGTTTCTAATACAGGAACAAGTGCAATAAATATTTCTTTAAAGAAATATGACAACTCAGCAACAGCAACTTTTACAATAATTAAAGATGCACCTCTACCTGTTGGAAGTAGTTTAGAAGTTCCTAAGATCGTTCTAAATACCTCTGATAAGGTACAGGCACAATCAGACAACGCAAGTGGTAATATTGATGTTGTATTACAACTTTTAACAGACGTAGCATAATATGGGATATATTGGATCAAAACCTGCAACTAACTTTGAAACAGTTAGAAAACAGGTATCTACAACAAATAGTGGAACAACTATTACGTTAGATTATTCTGTTTCTAGCGTTCAAGATATATTGGTAACAGTTAATGCTGTTGTTCAAAGTTATGATAACTATACAGTAAGTGGCACAACACTTACTCTTGGTGGTACTCTTAATAATGATAGAGTAGAGATTCTATATGTAGGAAGAACATTCCAAACTGTTACTCCTGCGGTGGGAACAGTAACAAATGACATGCTTGTTAACAGTTCCATAACACTAAATGGAAGTGCTGTTAGTTTAGGTGGTAGTGCTACTGTAGGTGGAGATAATACTCCTGCTTTTATGGTTTATAAAAATACTCTTCAAGATTTATCAGATAATGCATTTGTAAAAGTTACTTGGGAAGCAGAAGTTTATGACACCGATTCAGCTTTTGCTTCTGATAAATTTACAGTACCGAGTGGTGAGGGTGGAAAGTATAGATTTACAACTCAATTATATTGGATAGCTAACAGTAACACTTTAGATTTGTTTTATGTAACTTATTATGTAAATGGCTCTATACCATCAATCGTAAGTAGCACAGGAAACTCTTTAAATATGTGGTCTAATTCTGGTGGTGCTGAACAAACTGTTATGAATACAACTACATTAGATTTATCAGCAGGTGATTATGTTGAAGTTTATGGAAAATTAAATGTGAACTCTGGGTTAGCGAGATTATATTCAGCAGGAAATTATTTCATGGGTGAAAAATTAATAGGGGTATAAATGAATAATTTATCAAATAAAATAAAAGCATACTTAGGCAGAACACCAGACTTCTTAAAAGAAGTAAAACTTCAAGATGACATAATAAATGGAGTTAGTAATCCATACATCAAAGAGTGGAACGCAACAGATAAACCTAAACCTACAGACGAACAACTAGACGCATTATCTTCCCAAGCAACAACTTTAGAAAACAATGCAATCGCTTTAGCTAACAGACAAAAAGAATATGGAAGTATAGCAGAGCAATTAGAATACATTACAGAAAATGGATTAAACGCTTGGCAGACTAAAGTACAAACAATCAAAACAAAATATCCAAAGGAGAGTGAATAATGGCTTTTACTTTATTAAAACCTGATGGAATAGATTTAAGTCAAACCTTTGATTTCACAGGTAGTGTTTCTGGTGCGGGTGGTGGTAAGATTAACCAAGTTAAAACTGTTGAAATAAGTAATAACCAGTCAGAAGTAGGAAGTGGTGCTAACACAGGTGTCAAAACTAATTCAACAAGTTATGTTGATGTAACAGGATTAACTTTGGATATAACTCCAAGTGCAACATCTTCAAAAATTTTACTTTTATATCACGCACAAATTTCTAATACTGATTCTGAATCTGACACTGGTTATGGACAAGTGAGAGTTTTAAGAGATTCAACTGTTGTAAGTGAAAGTACAAGACTTAATGGGTATTTGACTAGTGCACATGATATGTGGAATATGAGTATTTTAGATTCTCCGTCAAGTACGAGTAGTCTAACATACAAAGTACAAATTGCTTCTGGTAGTTCTAATGTGCATTTTTCTTGTCCTCACAATGTTAATGAAAGTGGAATCACTTTAATGGAGATACTAGCATAATGACAAATACAGATAAATTTATAAAAGCAGTAAAAATTTTAAAACAAGGAACAGAGTTTAGTTTAGTTTCGCCAATAGATAATGAAAGTGGCTACAACAAAGTTTTATGGAACATAGGTGTTGATGATAATGGAAATGCAATTCAATCAACTACTTGTCCTCATTCAGAATTAACATGGACAGCAGTAAAAGAGGAGATGGATAAATTATGAGTTACATTGGACGCGGAATAGATTCTATAGACAACATTTCCACCCTTGATAATTTATCATTCAATGGAAGTGACGCAACATTTAACCTAACACAAAACTCAGTAGCTTTTGTACCAGTAAGTGCAGACGCATTACAAATTCAAATTGATGGTGTCATACAATCTGGCAACTATACTGTTAGTGGCTCTACTGTTACTTTTGATTTTACTCCTAGTGGTAGTTCAGTATGTAATGGTATTAAACATTTTGGGGTTGGGGTACTCTCACAGCCAAGCACAGGCTCAGTAGGAATAAATGAGTTAAGTGCAAGTGGAACAAAAGACGCTACAACTTTCCTTAGAGGAGATAATACTTTTGCAACT
>Ga0102963_1000490_pt1 | contig 17281 bp, 18 predicted proteins | sample SalPon2_C_H2O_MG_2_FD_84522 | JGI IMG/M metagenome (GOLD analysis project Ga0102963, IMG submission 84522) | Salt pond water microbial communities from South San Francisco under conditions of wetland restoration - Salt Pond MetaG SF2_C_H2O_MG | ecosystem: Environmental > Aquatic > Non-marine... | reverse complement strand
TAGAATTTGATAAGTCTCAAATTAATGATAGTAATCTTTGTTACGTGACCTATAAACCTCTTATAGGTTTCACTGATAAGGAAATGGAGAAATATAGAGATACACCTACACCTCCATTTCAAGTAAATTTTGTTAAAATAACACTCAAGAATAAGTATGTATTTTTAATACCTACAAGTGTGTCAACTACTGATGGTGCGTCGGGTTCTATTGATCTAACATCTATTAAAATTAATGGCGAATCCGTCAATTTAAACTAAATTAGTATGTACTCAAAAAAAAAAATATACTAAATCTAGTATAGAACAAAAAATGAATTTATTGTTATTACTGATTCGGACATGTTTTGTTCTTTTAGTGTTCTCTTTTTTTAAATAATGCATTAACAATTAGTTATGTCTTTAGATTCAAAACAAAAAATTAGTGCAATTCTTGGTCCTACTAATACCGGTAAAACTCATAAAGCATTAGAGATTATGTTGAAACATAACTCTGGCATGATCGGTGTACCACTGAGACTATTAGCACGCGAATTATATGACAAAATATCTAGTAAAATTGGAAAGCAAAATGTAGCCCTTATCACTGGGGAAGAAAAAAATATACCAAAGTTTCCGAAATACTATATATGCACTGTTGAAGCAATGCCAACAGATATAGAAGTTGATATTGTGATTATAGATGAAGTTCAACTGGCAAATGATATTGAGAGGGGGCATATATTTACTAAAAGAATATTTGAATCTAGAGGACAGCTTGAAACATTATTTCTTGGGTCAGACACTATTGAAAAGATATTGAAGAAGATTATCCCAGAAATTGATATACTCAAACAAAGTAGATTTTCATCATTGTCCTATGAAACTTCAAAAAAAATTTCTCGTTTAAGAAAAAAAACTGCAATCATTGCTTTTTCAATTAATAGAGTCTATGAAATTGCAGATTTTGTTCGACAACAAAACGGAGGCGCAGCTGTCGTTCTGGGAGCTTTATCACCAAGAACAAGAAATGCTCAAGTAGAATTATATCAATCAGGACAGGCCGACTACTTAGTTGCTACAGATGCTATAGGAATGGGTCTTAATATGGATATTGACCATATAGCTTTCGACTCTGTTAAAAAGTTTGATGGAAACAAATACAGATATTTATACGCACATGAAATTGGTCAAATTGCAGGTCGAGCCGGAAGATATATGAACAACGGAACCTTCTGCATGACATACCCGAATCAAGAATTAGATGCTAATTTAGTATCGGCTATCCAAAATCATAAATTTTTAGAAATAGATAATATCAAATGGAGGAATAGTAATTTAGATTTTAGATCTTTAAAATCAATTCTGGATAGTTTGTCCATGAAACCAAAACTACCATTTCTAAAATTAGCAAAACCTGGAGAAGACCAACAAACTCTAGAATTTATTCATGACAACCGATTACTGAACGATCGCTCCCTAACCATCGATGAATTAAGACTACTTTGGGATTTGTGTCAAATACCAGATTATAGACAAACTGGCATTGAAAACCATACTAAAATTGCGCTTAAAATATTTAGAGATATAACAGAATCTAGTGGCTATATTGATCCTGAATGGTTTGAGAATGAAGTAAATGGATGCGCCAAATTTCATGGTGATATTGACATCTTATCCAATAAAATATCCTTTGTAAGAACATGTAATTTTATTGCAAATAAAAAAGATTGGATAAGAGATTCAGATTATTGGCAAAAAATAACAAGAAGTATTGAAGATAAGTTATCCGATAAATTACATGAAAGACTCATGCAGAGATTTATTGACAAAAGAAATAGTATTCTAATAAATTACACTGATATTAAAAATATCGAGATGGATGCAAAAAATAAGATAAACATCGGAAGTCTCCAAATAGGTACAATTAATGGATTAAGATTCAAGCATCAATCTACTGCGAATCTCAATAAGTTTGCAAAAAACAAACTTAACAAAATAATCATGTCTAAAGTTGATCAGGTTGGCAGAGATATATTAGCTTCAGATATAGAATTATTCCATATATCTTGCGACAATAAAATTCTTTGGAATGATAATCCAATTGCAGAATTCCGTCACAATCCAGACTCAATTATTCCATATGTATTTCTCTTGTGTGATGATAACCTTTCAATTACACTAAAAAAAAGACTGAATAATAAGCTTAACAACTGGCTTGCTTATTATTTAAAGAAGACATTGCCTGGGCTAATTAAATTAAATAATAAGAAACTGAAATCCCCCCTTTCAGCAATTCAATTTTCTCTGATTGAGGGTATAGGTGTTGTCAAGAGATCTGAGTTAGGGCTAGATTATGATCGACTGACAAAAGATGAGAAAAAAGAAATACGATCCTACGGTTTATTTATTGGGCAAGAATATATTTATTTAAAAAATATTTTTGATGAGAGCGCACACTCACTCAGGGTCTTATTGCTAAAAATAAAAAAAAATGATCTTGAAGACTTTAGCAACTATTCAAGTGTCGAAATTACTAAAAAAAATAAAATCCATCCAATTTATTCTGATCTTGGATATTGCTATGTGAGTCATAAGTATATTAGGCCTGATTTAATTGAAAATCTATTTGAACATATTAGAGTAAATAGAGGAACAGCGGCTTCCAATAAATTAGAAATAACACCTCAACTTATTGATAAAATTAAATTAACAAAAAACCTCATTGAAAAAATATTAACCGAACTAGATTATGTGTGTATCAAAGACAAAAAAAATAAGGGTATAAAATATTGGATTAGAAGGAAAAAAAACAAAAGTATTATAAACAATAATTCAAAAAATGACAATAATCCATTCTCAATATTAAAGAATTTTAAGAATGCTTCAAATTTGTAAATTTTTCTGATATAAGTATACACCTCAAGAACGAAAATAAAGTAATTTTATATAAAAAGGTCATTCATGACATATGTAGTAAATCAAGCTTGCATTAAATGTAAATTTACAGACTGTGTGGAAGTATGTCCTGTGGATTGTTTTTATGAGGGTGAAAATATGTTAGTAATACATCCTGATGAGTGTATTGACTGCGGTGTCTGTGAACCTGAGTGTCCTATTGAAGCTATTCAACCAGACACAGATCCAGGTGCAGAAGAATTTCTCGAGTTGAACAGAAAATATTCATCAATATGGCCTAACATAACAATTAAAAAAGATCCACCATCTGACGCAGAACTATATCAAGAAAAACAAGATAAGTTAAAAAATTACTTTTCAGAAAAACCTGGCGAAGGGGATTGAAAAAAGGAAAAATTTAATGGCAGACATAAAAAATAGTAGAAAGTACAAAGTAAACGAATATGTAGTATATCCATCTCATGGAGTGGGGAAAATAACAGATATCCTAGAACAAGAATTTGCTGGGATGAAACTTGAACTATATGTCATTTATTTTGAAGAGGAGAAAATGACACTAAGGGTACCAATTAGTAAGGTCGAGTCCACTGGTATGAGAGCAATCTCTGATACAAATTTAATCGATGAAGCATTCACCATATTAAAGAGTAATGCAAAAACAAAAAAAACTATGTGGAGTCGAAGAGCGCAAGAATATGAAACAAAAATTAATTCTGGTGATATAATCTCTCTTTCAGAGGTCGTAAGAGACCTTCACAGGAACCCAAGTCAATCTGAACAATCATACTCTGAAAGACAACTTTATGAGCAGGCACTGGACCGACTTGCAAAAGAAGTTTCCCGTTCAAAAGGAATTAAAGAAGTTGAAGCAATTACAAATATAGAAAGTCAACTAGCAAAGAACGGAAGAAATGCAGCAGCTATCGCTGCAGTAAGCTAATCTGGTATTTTAAATTAATTTTAGATCTAAATGAGTGATTTAATTAATATTGATATTTTGGGAGGTGACTATGAATTCACGCTTGAAGTATCTGGTATTAGGGATGAATTCCAATTTAACTACATACCTTCAAACCTACCCGATATTTATAAAAAAATACTAAATCATCAACCTTTCTCTGTATCCGAGTTTTCATTATCTAATTATACAATGATGCTTGATAGGAATATCGCTGACATGTGTGCGATTCCAGTATTTGTTAACAGAGGTTTTAGACATAGCATAATTTGGGTAAGAAAAGATAGTGAGATAGAATCAATAGAACAATTAAAGAGTCTCAAAGTAGGAATCAAAGATTACTCGCAAACAGCCGCCGTTTGGTTAAGAGGAATACTATGTGAAGAATATAATATACATTGGAGCGAAATAGACTGGTATGCAAATACAGATCAAAGATTTGATGCACCAAAGGAGGCAAATCTCACATTAGTTGATGATGATCCTGAAAAGATGGTAATTAACGGTGAGCTGGATGTATATATTGCACCAAAACCAATGGATATGCAAAAAACACCAGATCAAAGAGAATTAAAACCTCTAATCACTAATTTTATTGAGGTTGAGAGAGACTATTTTAAAAAAACAGGCATCTACCCAATAAACCATTGTGTCATGATCCACAAAGACACATATAATAAATATCCCAATATAGCCTATCCATTATTTTTAGCTTATAGCGAAAGCAAAAAAAAGTCACTAAAGCGTAAGTTAGGCTCCACATTATTACCGTGGTCCGATAAACTGTGGGCAAATACAATGGAAGTTTTCAATAATGATCCACATCCTCATGGATTAGCAGAAGCAAATCATAAAAATGTTAGTAAACTGGTTGATTATTTATTTGAACAAAAGCTAATAAAACAAAAACCTAATATTGAAGAATTATTTATTGAAGGCTCTCAAAACTGGCGAGAGTCGTAATTAGAGCTTAAACAACCTCTAACTTATGATATGGCTTTTTAGGTATGACAACCTCTATCTTATCATTTGGTTTTACGATACCTCCCTCCAAAACTGTTGTCATTATACCCGTCTTTCTAATTAAATTTCCTTCTTGATCTTTAGTGATCATTTTTTTTAACAAACCAGATTTAAAATCTTCAATTTGCTTACAAGGATCACGAAGTCCTCTAACTTCAAGTATGACCTCCTCGCCAATATTAATTTGTGAGTCTAATGGGAGATTGATGAGATCTATGCCCGAGGTTGTAATGTTTTCACCAAGATCTCCTGGATGGAGATTATAACCATGTTGTTTCATTTCATCTAATAACTCAATTGGTATGAGATGTACTTGTCTTAAATTTAACTGCTCAGGATTTTTTTTTACTCTTGAACGATGCTTGACGTACATACCCGCATGAGCATCTCCATTTATACCAAAATTTTTTATTAGCTCAATTTCTTCTCTATTCTCCTTTGAAAACAGATGAGCATCACTGGAGCATACCGCAATTACAGATCCTGATATTGAGTCCATGTTTAAATCCTCATAATATAATAAGTATATTTTTTTTGATTATAAAAATAAATGTTTTATTATGAAATAACTACAGATCATGGGGGCGTAGCTCAGTAGGATAGAGCACCAGATTCCTAATCTGGGGGTCACAGGTTCAAATCCTGTCGTCCTCACCATTATAGAAAGTTATGAGCTTGATTTTACCCACTTTATGCAATCTTCAAGACGATCATCTCCCCAGAAAACCTCACCATCAAAAATAAAAGATGGGCTACCAAAAACACCCAAACTATATGCCTTTTCTGTATTTTCTAGGTATTTGTTTTCTATCTCTGTAGATTGTGCTTGAGCTATAACCTCATCTTTGTTTAATTTTAATTCTTGTAAAATCTCAGAGAGATTAGGCTCTATTGCTGGCTCTTTTCCCTGTTCAAACCATCTTTTGTATGTTGATTTGACATAATCTACCCCCCAGCCCTCATTCATACCTAGAACAGCTAGTTTGTTAGCTAAATCAAATTGACCCAGTGGATAAGGAGCAGGTATTTTTGGATTAAAGCCATAAGACACAGCTCTTCTTTCAATATCTCTCCACATGTAATTTGATTTAATTTTCTTGGAAGGTGGAGTAAAGGGAATATTATCCATATCCATCATTATTTTCCGAACACTGAATGGGTGCCAATTAAATCCAAGTCCTTCTTGTTTAGATAGTTCATTTAATCTGCTGACAGTTAAATATGTATAGGTACTTCCAATTGAGAACCAAAAATCAATATATTTCATAATGCAAAACAACCCTTTTTAAGAACAACTATTCTAGAAAGAATGTATCATATATTTTAGTAAATGGTGGTTAACTTCCAATTATTGCAGCTAATACCTTTGGAGGCGATAGAGGAAGTGTTTCAAACCTCACACCTATGGCATCATTGATAGCGTTTGCAATTGCAGCTGTTGGAGGTATGATTGGGACTTCACCAATACCTCTTACACCATATGGATGATAGGGATTGGGTACCTCAACTATCTCAACATCGATAAATGGAACATCTGAGGCAACCGGTACCCTGTAATCAAGAAATCCAGGATTTTGAAGTCTACCATCTTCTCCATAAATATATTCCTCATTTAATGCCCATCCGATACCCTGAACAGCACCACCTTGATATTGACCTTCTACATAAGCAGGGTGGATAGCTTTCCCTGCATCCTGCACAATTGTATGACGAAGAATTTTCACGCTTCCTGTTTCTTTATCGACTTCGACATCAACAATTTGGGTCCCAAAACTAGGGCCAGCTCCTTGAACATTTTTTTCACAGTGACCAGCAATTGGTCCCCCTGTTCTAGTCGCATTTCTAGCAATATCAGATAAAGAAAGCGGTTCAAATGGTCCCACATTTGCACTTGCAGGTCTTGCGAATCCATTCTCCCAAACAACTTCTTCAACTTTTACATTCCACGTTTTTGCCGCTCTTAATTTACACTCTTCTATCGCATCTCTTGCAGCCAAAACAGAAACAATACCTCCTGCAAATGTCCCCCTGCTACCTGCAGTAACAAAATTAAAACCAAGTTGAGAAGTATCGCCGGTTGTAACTCTTACTTTATCAGAGTCAATTCCAAATTCTTCAGCAACCATCATGGCAAGGGATGCACGCGATCCACCAGCCACATCTATTGTACCAACAGACACGGCAATAGTCCCATCATCATTCACATTTAATGAGGCAGTTGTATCCATTCCAATATTCATCCAAAAACCTGTAGCAACCCCTCTACCTTGATTTTCTTTTAATGGAATTTGGTAATTTTTATGTTGTTTTGCTTTTTGGAGTGTTTCTTCAAATCCAATTCGTGGAAATTTCACACCATAATAAGTTTGTGTTCCTTCTTTTGCAGCGTTAAGTATTCTTATATCTATTGGATCAATAGATAGCTTTTTTGCTGCTTCATCAATCACACTCTCAACACCAAAAGCTGCTACAGGAGCCCCCGGTGCTCTATATGCTGCAACCTTTGGTCTGTTAGAAATCACATCATGCCCAATAACTCGTACGTTTTCAATATCGTATCTTGTAAAACATGTGATTGTTGCTTGGCCTAATGGAGTACCTGGGAACGCACCCGATTGCATATCTATTTGTGCATCTGCTGCGATTATTTTTCCTTTTTTATTCAATCCTAATTTTACATATGTACGACCAGCTGGGCTTGGTCCGCTAGCTCTGAAAACCTCGTTTCGAGACATAACCATCTTTACAGGTCTTCTTGCTATTTTTGATAAAGTTATTGCGAGAGGTTCTAAATAGACATTATTTTTACCACCAAATCCACCTCCCAACTCTGTGGGGATAACCTTGATTTTAGAAACATCCATGCTTAACAATTTTGCACATTGAGCCCTGATAGTGAAATGTCCTTGTGTGCATGTGTATAATTCAACCTGACCATCTTCGGTGTAGGAAGCAACTGATGCATGAGGTTCAATATACCCTTGATGAACAGGTTTTGTTGCAAATACTCTTTCTAGAATTAAATGCGCATCTTTAAATCCAGAATCAATGTCACCCTTCACAAAAGTTAGCCTTTTGGCAATATTTGAAGGTTTATCTGTAACTGGTTCTTTGGTTGTATCCCCACCAAGCACTCTGATCTCACCTTGCGTAAACTGATTTTCATCAAGCAATGGTGCATCCTCATTCATCGCATCTGCAACATCTATTACATGAGGTAATACCTCATATTCGACCTTTATAAGATTTATGGCTTTTTTAGCAATCACTTCAGATGTCGCAGCAACGGCTGCAACAGCATGACCATCGTATAAAACTTTTTCTCTTGCCATAACATTACGAGTTACATCTCTAAAATTTGCGACCAATTCACCAACAGGGATTACTTGAGATGGCATATCTTCAAAATCTTTGCTCGTAATGACAGCTTTCACTCCTGTAAGGGCTTTTGCTTTGGAAACATCAATTGACTTAATTTTGGCATGTGCGTGGGGACTTCTCAGAACACTACCATAAAGCTGACCTGGTAAGTTAATATCGGCACCATATCTTGCTCGACCTGTTACCTTATCAACTCCATCTGGTCTGAGTGGACGTGTTCCAATAGTTTTTAATTTTTTGTCTTCATATGCTACGAAATCTGACATATTACCCCCTCATTTCAGTAGCGGCATCCATAACTGCTTCAACAATTTTATGATATCCTGTGCATCTACATAAGTTTCCTGCCAACCAATATCTCACCTCTGTTTCTGTAGGATTTGGATTTCGCTCAAGCAATGCTTTTGCTGCAATCAAAAAACCCGGTGTGCAGATGCCACATTGTAATGCCGCATGTTCAATAAATTTACGTTGCAAAATATGTAGGTTACCATCATCTGACATACCCTCAATAGTATCAATCACCTTACCTTCAGCTTCCACAGCTAGTGTTAAACATGAACAAACCAATCGTCCATCGAGCATTACAGAACATGCACCACAATCTCCTGTGCTACATCCTTCTTTTGTACCGGTAAGCCTGAGTTGATTTCTAATTACTGATAAAAGTGTTTCATCAGACTCACATAGGAAATCACACTCATCTCCGTTTATAGTCGTTACTACATGTTTTCTAGCCATGACTTATTCTCTCCAATGCAATGTTTAATGCTCGTTTTGCAAGTACTCCAATTACCTGTTTTCTAAATTCTACTGTCCCTCTCTTATCATCAATTGGTCTGGCCAAATTCCTTACCTCGCTCACGAATTTCTCAATTACTTCCTCATCAACTTTTTTCCCAATTAAGACTTTCGCAGCAGCCTCGGCAACTAAGGCTTTTTCAGCAACGGCACCTATCGATACCTTTGCATGCTCTATTTGAAATTTATCCCCTAACGAGATATTTACTCCAACACCTGCAACGGCAATATCCATTTCTGTGCGTGGCGTAAACCTTAGATAAGCTCCACTTGAGTTATTCCTTTTTTTAGGAAACTTTATACCAACCAAAACTTCATCAGATTTAAGAATATTTTTACCCGGACCTAATATAAAATCCTCAACTAGCATATCTCGTTTCCCCTTCGAACCTAAAATAATTGCTTTTGCATCGGAAGCTATCATTGCAGGAGTACTATCAGCGGCAGGCGAAGCATTGCATAAATTTCCTCCCATGCTAGCTCTGCCTTTTATTTGGATTGACCCTATGAGCTTTACACCATCGATTACACCTGGCCATGTATCAGAAAAACCTTGATGCTCAATTATAGTCATACCAGATACTGCGGCTCCAACATAGAAACCATCAACATCATCCTTAATTTCCATCATTTCACTTATATTTTTAATATCAATGACTGTAGATGGTTCAATAATCTGTGATTGCATTTGAACTAATAGGTCTGTACCACCTGCTAATAGATGTTTTTTTTCTAAGCTATTACTGAGTAAAGATGACAATTCATCAATTGTTGACGGAGCATGGAAGTCCATAATCATACCATTTTTATTTCCTACATTATTAATTTAATACGAAAAAAAAATTGTTGCAAAAAATTAATTAATAAATTGATTAAACTAAACACAATCGCTAATAATAAATTAAATTTACATCTTATAAATAATACCTTAGTAAGATGGTTAATAAATCCTCTTCAACCTTGAGTTAAATAATTAGAAACTTCATACAATGGATCTCAGAAATATAGCAATTATTGCACATGTCGATCATGGTAAAACAACACTCATCGATAAATTATTATCACAGTCGGGAGCTTTCAGGGAAAATCAGAAGGTTGCGGAAAGAATAATGGACTCTAATGACTTAGAAAAAGAAAGAGGAATAACAATATTAGCAAAGTGTACCTCCGTTGTGTGGGATGAAGTCCGAATAAATATTATTGATACTCCCGGACATGCTGATTTTGGTGGAGAAGTTGAAAGAATCCTTAGCATGGTTGATAGTGCTATTCTTCTTGTTGATGCAGCTGAAGGTCCAATGCCGCAGACAAAGTTTGTATTAGCAAAGGCACTCCAAATAGGATTAAGACCTATGGTTGTAATAAACAAAGTTGATAAAAATGACTCCCGAGCTGATGAGGTCGTAAATGAAATTTTCGATCTGTTTGCTGTATTAGATGCTGACGAGCATCAACTTGATTTTCCAATCTTATATGGTTCGGGAAGAGATGGTTGGGTAACAAATGATTTAAAAATTAAAAATGATAATTTAAACCCATTATTTGATTTGATAATCAAACATACCCCTCCACCAAAGGTTGAGGATGGAGAATTTAAAATGCTTGGGACAATTTTAGGTAACGATCCTTATTTAGGTAGATTAATTACAGGAAAAGTTTTTTCTGGAGAAGTAACTACAAACCAGCAAATAAAAGTATTAAGCCATGATGGGAATTTAATTGAGACTGGTAGGATTACAAAAATTTTAGCATTTAGGGGTACTGAAAGAGCTGGAATTGAAAAAGGAACATCAGGGGATATCATCTCGATTGCGGGATTAACAAAAGGAACAGTTGCAGATACATTTTGTGCGCTTGAAAATAACATGGTTTTACATGCGCAACCAATTGATCCACCAACTGTACAAATGGCATTTAGCGTAAATGATAGTCCATTAGCTGGGACAGAGGGAGATAAGGTAACCGGTAGAATGATTGGAGATAGATTAATGAAAGAAGGGGAAGGAAATATTACTCTTCAAATCCAAAAATCACAAAATGATAGTGGTTATCTCGTCTCAGGAAGAGGAGAATTGCAATTATCAGTCCTTATCGAAACTATGAGAAGAGAGGGCTATGAATTGAGTGTTTCAAAGCCACAAGTATTGATGAAGAATGATGATAACGGCAAGTTATTAGAACCTATAGAAGAAGTCATTATTGATGTTGATGATGAATACACTGGGCAAGTTGTGCAGGATCTCAATATAAGAAAAGGAGTTATGCTAGAGATGAAACCATTTGGCATAGGAAGATCTAGATTGATTTTTGAAGCACCCACAAGAGGATTAATTGGTTATCAATCTGAACTAATGACTGCTACAAGTGGTACTGCAGTTATTAATCGATTATTTTCTCGTTATGAAAATCACAAAGGTGAAATCAAAGGCAGAACAAATGGCGTATTGATTTCAAATGGACAAGGAACATCCGTAGCTTTCGCATTATTTAATCTTGAGGAACGTGGGCAAATGATTATTGGTTCAGGTATCCCTGTATATCAAGGAATGATAATAGGTATACATTCGAGACCAAATGATCTTGAAGTTAATGTACTTAAAGGTAAGAAATTAACAAATATTAGAACACACGCAAAAGATGAAGCAGTAAAACTTACAACTCCTCTGGATATGAATTTAGAAAGAGCAATTGCATGGATTTCTGATGATGAATTAATTGAGGTAACCCCAAAATCAATTAGGATACGTAAGAAATTTCTAGATCCAAACATCAGAAAGAAAAGATCAAGAGAAAATATTCAGTAGTAATATTTTGATTTGAAAATTGATAGTAAAATCCTTATGAAGCATAAGAAAATAAGAGTTTAATCACTTCTTTTGCTTACTTTTTGTAATCAATTTATTGGATTTTATGAAATATTTTGGACTACCATCAATAAAGAATTTTCTTATACAATGCAGGTGTTTATTTATCATTTTTCCTAGTAATTCAGTTCAGGTTCATGGTAGAATTATTTATTATTAATCTAACATAGAGGTATATATTATGATCAATAAAAATTTATTAATTGGTTTGGTTTGTGGCTTCACACTTGGAGCAATTGTACCAGTTTATAGTTATTTTAACCCCATCGCTGTAGAAACCGAAGGTTTTAATGATATCTGTGAAGTGGAAATGATTGAAGGTGTTTCTGAAGTTACAGATGCCATCGAAAAGGAAAACAGTATTTATAAATTTATAAGAGTTTTATAAATAAAAAAAAATAGTCAAATGTCAGGTGTACCACTATTTAATTCAATAGATATTAAATCAATCAGCTTTAAAAATAGAGTAATAATGTCACCTATGTGTCAATATTCGGCTGAAAATGGGCACCTGACAAACTGGCACAAACAACATTACTCACGTTTTGCTCAATCTGGGCTTGGTGGTGCTTTTATGGAGGCCACCGCTGTATCCCCTGAAGGAAGAATTACTCATGGTTGCACGGGGATCTGGGATGATAAATTTATACCGGATTTATCTGAAATAGTTAAAATATTTAAAAAATATAATGTAAATATAGGAATTCAAATAGGTCATGCTGGGAGAAAAGCGAGCTGTGATAGACCGATTGATGGTGCAAAGCCACTCACATCTCAGTCAATAGAAAAACCATGGGAAATAATAGCGCCATCATCTATTCCGATGAGCCTTGACTCTCCTGAGCCACGTGAAGCTACTCAAGATGATATTCACAAAATAATTAATGACTTCACTTTAGCCGCTGAAAGGGCCAATAAAGCTGGATTTGATATGATTGAAATTCACGGCGCTCATGGTTACCTACTTCATACATTTTTATCCCCAATATCTAACAAAAGAACTGATAATTATGGTGGTAATTTCGAAAATAGAGTGAGGATAATTAAGGAAGTTATTAATTCTATTAATCAAGTGTGGCCAAAAAACAAACCTTTTTTCTATAGAATTTCCTCAATTGATGGACTAGATGCTGGTACGACCTGGAATGAAATACTAGAGCTTGTGAAAATACTAAAATCCCTAGGTGTTGATGTAATAGATTGTTCATCAGGGGGGCTTAGTGGTACTTCTGCTATATCAAAAGCAAAGATCACACCAGGTTTTCAGGTGAATTATGCAAAAAACATCAGAGAACATTGTAACATAAGCACAATGGCTGTTGGCGCAATAATCGGTTATGAACAAGCAAATAATATAATCGGTGATAATTGTGCAGATTTTGTTGCTCTTGGCAGAGAACTTATGTCAAATACTCAATGGGTTTATCATGCTGCCAAGCATTTTAAGCTAAATAATTCAAAAGATTTTATTGATCCTAAATATGCTTTTTATCTTCGGAGAAGAGATGAACAGCTTGATCTTGAGCATATGCCGAAGTAATTTAGGCTAGTTCCTAAATCTCATACAAATATCTTGCCCAAACATAGAAACATGAAAACTTCCCCCATTAACAGGGTGTGGTGGAAATACTGAGCCAAGTAATATTACGTCACCCTTCTTAATACCTCTTCCTATTTGGTTTGCAACCTTATTACATTCATCAAAATTATCTTCAAGTGACCCAATGATCGCTTCTATATTATCAAATGGATCCCACTTTTCAGTTCCCATTGAGGTTAACAATTCTTCCTTATCCATGGCTTCAATCCAACCAGTACTATTATCCTTTCCTAATATCCATCCCCGCTGGTAGATATTTTCAGATAGAACAAATGTTGGATTAATTGGTGGACTATGGAAGTCAACAAACTCTATTCCGGGTACAAAACTTGAAACTGAATTTTTTATTTGATTGAGAGATGCACCACTATCTATGTCATGACTGATGTGGGCAGCCAATTCTGCTTCAACTCTTGGTTCATTATAATTTTTTAGAACAATCTGAGCGCCTGACTTAATTTCGCCAGAGTCAAATAAAGCTCCAACAAGAGGTCTGGTTATTCCAAGCGCTTTCATTCCCGCAGGAGATCCAAAACCTAATTTCCATCCAACTTGTTTGTGACCAAGTTTGATTTCTTTCTCAATTGCAGTGCTTAATGCATCTAATTGTTCTTGATTAACCATGATTGGGATGAACCTCATATCCTGCGTCTTCTAGAGAGCCTTTCCCTACCCAACCCCATACAAGTATAACGTCTTCATCACTTGTATTTTTAAAACCATGCCATTGATTACGCGGTGTAAACACTACGTCACCCTTTTTACTTATTTTTTCACCACCCTCATGCTCATACATAACCCCTTGTCCAGATATAACAATCCAAAACTCATCAACGTGAAAATGACGATGCCTATCGTGCATAGCTCCCGGTGGCAAAACAGTCCATCCTAATAAAAAATCTTGAGAACCATTTGAAGCCTTATCAATTAGAAACTGAACCTGCATATCAACCCAGCCATCTTCTTCTTTTAGTCCTCCAACTTTCGGAACATCACTAATATTTATCATAAACTGATCTTTTATCATCATTCACCACCATTCATTTTTTTGTAGGCTCTATGTGCAACAACAAAATCATGATGCCCTAAGCCCATTCCTCTGCTTGCATTCATCATATCATTTGCAGCTGCGGCAAGAGGTGCTGGCGAGGCAAGCAATCTGGATTGTTCTAGAACAAGAGTCATATCTTTTTGCTGCAATGCAACATCAGCAAGAGGTTTCTCAGGCATTTTACCATCTAATATAAATGGCCCCCTGTAAGATAAAACTGGGGAAGTAGCAACAGAATTAAGTATTGCATCAACAACAACTTGCCTATCAACACCACCCTTTTCGGCCATTGCAACAGCTTCACCAAATGCAATCACCTCTACCATTAATAGAAGATTGATTGATAGTTTTGTCTGCACTGCAAGGCCGTTTGATCCGATATATGAAACTTTGGGTCCTATTGCGAGCAGTGTGTCATATACTTTTTCATAGCACTCTTTTTTACCTGCTACCATAATTGACGCTGACCCTTGAACAACCGTCACAGGACTTCCAGAGAGTGGTGCATCCATCATTTGAAGTCCTCTCTTATCAAACTCTTCTGAAACGAAACGACTAACTTCTGGTGATATTGTACTCATATCGAGATATATTGCCTCCTTATTAAGAGAAGTAATTATCCCATTTTCACCTAAAGAAACATCCTTTACTGCATTGCCATCAGTGACAATAGATAACACAATATCTGCATTTTTCGCTGCTTCGGCAGGCGTGCTTGCTATCATCATACCGGCATCTTCAAGACCTTTTGATTTACCCGGTGATCTGTTCCATCCCGTTACCGTATGTCCAGCTTCAAGTAATCTTGGAACAATAACTTGTCCCATATCACCCAAGCCAATAAAACCAATTTTAGACAATTGCTTCTCCTATAAGATTCTCTAAAAGAGCTTTATCATAGTCTATAAGTTTACTGAAAGCAATTTGATATATAACGTAAATTTGTAAACAAAAGAAATTATTTATATCTATTTATTTGATTAAATGATATGTATATAAATGTTTTGAGCTCTATTTCATAATGTGACGGTTCAAAGTAATAATATGTAGCTTAAAGCCATGTTACTACGGCAATTTAACATCTGATTAAGAGAAAAACTTCGGGCTTGTGCCCATAAAATGTTAATTGCTATTAAAGGAGTACTCGTAATATGGCAAACGGAAAAGTTAAGTGGTTCAATCTTAAAAAAGGATATGGTTTTATTCAACCTGATGATGGAGATAAAGATATATTCGTTCACATATCTGCTTTACAAAATTCTGGAATAAGGAATCTATTTGAAGATCAAGCAGTGTCATATGATGTAGCAGAAGAAAAAGGAAAAATTTCTGCTGTAAATATCAAACTAAGCGAATAAAAATTAATTAAAAAAGGATTCCAAACTCATCTCTAGATAAGAAATCTACCAATTCTGGATCAGATTCTCTTATCTTGTTTGGTGTGTTTGGTTTCCACTCATCTTTAATATCCTTTTCTCTACCCATTTGTTCTCCTCTAAGAGAACTTATTGCCCAAAAAGTAAATTCTGTAATTTGACAAGCATAATCACAACTTCTGTCATAATAAGTATAATATGCATTTGCAGGATATTTTCGTGGAACCTTACTATATTTTCCACCCCTTGCAATATCCATAAATTTTGCAATTTTTGATCCCTCCCTTTGTCCAAAATCTTCAGAATAAACCTTTGAGTAGCCCGCATGGGTAATTAGGTGTAGCGCTTCCTCTTTAGTGGGATCCCAACCTTTGTTTGATAAATTCATTTCATCTTTAAAAACAGCTAGAAAAATACCATGCTTATTTTCAATGATAGAATCACATTCTGTGTCAGATAGTTCTTCGCATTCACTTTCAATTATTTCCTCAACACCTATATAAAATATCTCTTCAAAATTCCTAATTTCTCTCTCAGTATTAAATATAACAAAAACACTTCCTGTTCTCATAATATTCTCAATCACAAGTTGATTATCAGGGAACTCATCATCATCATAATCCAATAGATTATCCATTACCTTCTTGGCATGTAATAAATATTTATTATCGACACCAGGCATTGAACAAATTTGTATACCAAAACTATCTTTTATATTAATACCCTCATGAATTGGGCAGTCTGCTTTCGAATTGCTCATTTGGGAGAAATATGTAAATAAAATGATAAAAAAAATAACTAAATTATTTCTCATTATTTATTAGCCTTTTTTTCATTTCAATTCCTCCATCAAGACTATACCCCCCTAATGTGCCATCACTTCTTATTACTCTGTGGCAGGGTATATTTTTTGGATCATTATTTTTACCACATGCATTTGCAACTGCTCTATATGCGTTTGGTCTTCCAATTCTTTTTGCGAGCTCTTTATATGTAATTACTTGACCCTTAGGGATTTTACTTATTTCTTCAAATACTTGCAACTGGAAAGAGGTAAATTTCTTCTTGTTTTGTAACATTTATTTATTTTGTAGATTTTCTAATAACTGGCCCCATAATGTCTCAAAATTATCTATTGGGAGAATATTACAATAATAGATATTATCCCAATTAATGGACATCTCAGGTCTATCAATATTGAAGAAATATGAGGCTCCATACTTGCCTTCTATCATATAATTTCCGTATCCTATACCTATCAATTTATACTTAATCTTATGACTTTTAATACCAATTGCCTCTCGTTCTACAAAAAAATGCCTATACGTTT